>Ga0316204_10007129_pt1 | contig 16622 bp, 3 predicted proteins | sample 6monrhotite_MG_2_FD_205661 | JGI IMG/M metagenome (GOLD analysis project Ga0316204, IMG submission 205661) | Microbial mat bacterial communities from mineral coupon in-situ incubated in ocean water Damariscotta River, Maine, United States -... | ecosystem: Environmental > Aquatic > Marine >... | reverse complement strand
CTGCGCCATCACCTGATCTCGCTGCTGGTCATCGGCCAGGGGGTCAACCTTTGGCTTGGCTACATAAGGCACTGGCACATAAGGCTGCATCGGAGGAGCCTCCTCTTCCCCAGCGGCCAAACGCTCTTCTGCTACAGATTCCTGCACCACTTCATCCTGTGTTTCGATGACTGCGACCTTACTCGGCAGCGCTGCAGGCTGTTGTTGCAAAACAGCGGCCTCATCACGCGCAGCAGGTGTTGCTGGAACGGCTGGCCCGGCAACTGGCTGAGCATCATCCACCATCTTTTCTGGATAGGCGATATAGCCCAGCAGAAGCGCGACCACACCCAACAGAAGTAGAATAATCAGGTTTTTATTCATCGTCATTTCAGCCAATCATCCCGCTATTGTGTGGTGAAGTTTGAATCATCAAGATAGCCGTAATAACTACTACCTGAACTAAACCACAGTATGTTACCTGCCAGGTCCTTTGCTCGGTAACCGGTGTCAGTGCTCGCAAAGGCATGTATACGGTAGACATGGGCACTGACCAGTGGCGCATCCGGCACAATATTCACCGTTAGTGAGTCAGCCGACAGTGTCACCGTCGTTGGCACAATCACACCTGCTGTGTCATCCCGCAAATAGAAGGTTTCATTTGAAACACTCACCCGATCGAGACGTTCAGTTACCGTTACACTAATCGTTGGCGACAGTGAAACACCGGTCGCATTATCGGCTGGCAGAATAGCACTCACATAAGGGTTGGTTGTATCTTCAGCAGGCCCCGCCTCGGTGGTAAAGGTACTGCCTGCAAAGGCCACCTGGTTATTGGCAAGATCACACAGGGTTACCGCACCGACCTGATAGTTACTGCTGGCATCCAGGGTCGTACCGACGGGCAAGCGGTATGTCAGATAGCGACGGCTTACACTTACGCTGATCGTGCCATAGATCTTGTCCGTAGTACCGACCTTCTGCAGATAAACAGCATTTTCATGAGCACAGGCATCACCCAGGCGCTCGTCAATCTGCAGGCTGAACTGTGCATTCAAGGGCACATTCGTCAAACCATTGGCAGGCGAGATCTGCTCGATCGTAGGGGCAGTCGAATCACTCGTTGTACCCGTGGTGAAGTTATTGTCATCCATGTAACCGTAATAACTGCTTCCGGCGCTAGCCCACATTATGTTACCGGCAAGGTCATGAGCCCGCACATTCGAGTCATTTATATTAAATGCCTTGATCTGGTAATCATGGCTTGCCGTCAGTGCAGTCTGTGGCACAAGGCGTACCGTGCGCAGGTCCGTACTCAGGCTCACACTGATCGCCACATCCACATCGTCGGTCGTATCACGCAACTGGAAGGTTGTTGCAGATACCGTCGTGGGATCAAGCATCTCTGTTATACGCAACTCTATGGCGCTATTCAGTGGTACATCAGTAGCAGCATCATAAGGCGTAACCGCTGCCATATACGGATGCAACGTATCGATATCTGGCCCGGCTCCTGTAGTGAACGTGCTGCCTGCATAGGCAAAGGTATTATTCGCAAAGTCACACAGCGCTGTACCCGACAATACCTGATAGCTGGTACTGGCCTTTAGCTTGGTACCGGCTGGCAGCATATAGGTAAGCAGGTAACGATCGGCACTGAATGAATAGGTACCCAGTATCTTGTCTGTTGTGCTCACTTCCTGGAAATACAGGCTATCAGGGCGAAGGCAGGCATCTGCCAGTGGCTCATCCATCCTTATCTGGAAACGCGCATTCAAAGGCACACCGGTCACACCATCAGGCAGGGTCACAAAGGTTGATGCCGGTGCCGTGCTATCAGTCACCGTGGCGCCTGTGGTGAAATCGTAGTCATCCAGATAACCATAATAATCAGAAGTCGGGCTCGACCAGAGTCTCAGGCCAGCAAGGTCCATAGGTCGAAGGTTCGAATTATTGTTCGCATAAGCATGCAGACGATACTTTGTACTCGCCTTCAAGGCTTCCTGCGGTACGACCTGGATGGTGCGCAAGTCAGCCGACAGCGAAATGGTTGCTGGAATGATGACCAAGTTGGTCACGTCATACAAAAAGAGTGTATCGACGGTTACTGTCGATGCATCCAGACGTTCAGATACCCGCAGTTCAATCCTGGTGTTATGCGGTACATCGGTTGCACCGTGAAACGGCGTTGAATACATAACATAGGGATGAACCGCATCCATTACGCCGACACCTGCCGTGGTAAAGGTGATTGTCTGGTCAGCCAGAACAACGCCCATGTAATTACATAGACCACTGATATTCAGCGTGTAAGCCGTATTGGCTTTGAGCGGCGTGTCAGGCACCAGCAGCATCCGGTTTGTCAGGCTTAACGTACGATTCAATGTAATGGGGTCGACACCATCGGTCAGACTGATGGTTGCGCGACCCATACAGACCGCATTGATTGGCTCATCCATCAAAACAGCCAGATTGGCATCGCTAGGAATGCCCGTCGAACCATCAGCAACTGAAACCTGTGCTACTGCAGGTGTTCCACTGTCTGCAGCTGCTGCGCTGTCAAAGTACCAATTGTAATAAGTGCTCTGATTATTTGCCTGATCCTTGATATATCTCAGTGTGTAATACAGGCGTCGATTTACCGGTAAATCAGCACTTGGTGTCAGGGTGAGACGACGACTGTCGGCAGAGACACTGATCGTAGCGGCAAGCTTCACGTTGTCCACTGTATCGTAGACATAGAAGGTGTCAGCCGTTACTGAGGCTGGATCAATCGGCCTATCCATCAGCACTTCAAACACAGCATTGATTGGTACGATCGTTTCAGCAGCCGGTGAGTGCATTATCGAATTCGGGCGATCAAAGGTGACCCCCGTGCCCGTAGTAAAGGTTGACGAGGTCGGCGCAATCGCATTGCCGGAATAGTCATGCAGATTTGGCAGGGTCTCTGTCACCGGTGTGGATGGCGTCAACCAGACACTCGCAGGCAGATAAGTGACATGTCGATCATCTGAAGAGAATGCAACGTTTAAACGGCTATCCAATGGGAAACTCAGAGGAGAAACCCGCTCATCAAAATGGGCATGATAAACCGTATTCAAGGGTACATTGGTTGAACCATTTGCCGGACTAAAGGCTGTTACCGTTGGTGCCTGTGTATCCTCTATTGCTGCCGCACCGGTGTTGAAATAGGTGTAGTAGTCGTAGTATAGATTATCGCCATCCGTATCCTGAATCGTATAGCGCAGACGTACGTAGTAACGGCTATCAACCGTCAGCAGTGCTGTAGGCGCAATCGTGATGATACGACCATTGGCCGACAGACTCACGGTTGCCGCCAGCTCAGTACCATCACTGAGATGGAAGGTAACGGTGGTACCATCTACATAGGCAGGGTCTAGCGCTTCATCGAAAAGAACCTCGATCTGCGGATTAAGCGCAACCTCTGTTTCGTTATACCTTGGGCTGTAGGTAGTTGGGCTGGGCCTATCACCAATGCCGGCATCACCATCAGGCACAATGAAGTACTGCTTATGTGCATAGATCGCGTTACCGAGTAGGTCGGTTGCCGTACTTTCAAGATGCACATAGATACGCGCACCCGGGGTGAACGGTGTGGTAGGCGTAAATTCTATGCTTTTACCGTCAGCGCCAATCACTACCGAACCGGTCAGCAAGGTGCCATTCTCTGTTACATGGAATGCCGCACTGAGAGTCGATGGAATCATTGGCTCATTAATGTACATCACGATCTTGCTTGTATTTACCGTGGTGTAATTCGCAGGGTACTGACTGACGATGCTGGGACGCGTGTTGTCATAGGTGTGTACACCCGTGGTAAACATCGAGATAAAGTCAGTCGCTGCATTGCCTGAAAGATCAGTGACATCATCCGTCATCACAACCGCAACCGGACTACCATGAGGCAGTGTTGCCTTCAGGGTTATGGTTCGATTATCGACAGAGCGTGTAACCGTTGGTCGTATCAGGACACCATTCGACCAGAGAACAAAATTGTAGTTGTTCACTGTGTTCGCATTCAATGATTCATTCAGCGTCAATACAATCGGTGAATAGGGGCTGACATCCACACTGCCATCGGCCGGACTCACCGCCGTAACATGCGGTGCCGTCACGTCCAGGCGCGGCGCCGTATCGAAATAAAATTCACCGGTGTAATAACCGTTATTACCAACAAGATCGCGCACATAACGTGCGTACACTTTTATTCGGCTCTCACCTGGGAAAGGGTTAAGTGGTGTAAAGGTCGCTACAGCACCATTCACAACCCAGTTACCTGCTACATTACCGGTCAGGCCGTCTACAGATACCGCCATGTCCATGGCCGATGAAGGATCAACAACTTCATCAAAGGTCACCACAATCACACTGCTGGCAGAAACCGCAGTGCTTTGATGTGCGGGACTGATACTGCTAACACGTGGATATTCGGTATCCGCGGTTGCTGTTGCAGAAGTAGTAAAGCTAAGAACAATCGGTGCAATCGCATTGCCCGCATAGTCACAGTGACCACTGGTTGTAACGGTATAACTGGTAGATGGCGCCAGCAGACCGCTCTGCGTCAGGATCAATGTGCGATTATCATCCTGCAGGGCATGTGAATAGGTCACTGTTGTGCCACCACCGGTTAGGGTAGTGATGGCATCAGCAACACAGAAAGGACTCAGTGGCTGCTGCAGGCGCAACAGCACCCGTGCATTTATTGGCAAGCCAGTTGCGCCACTCTGGAAATTGCTTATCTCAAGTGTTGGCGCAGAAGCCGCGGTGAAATCTACCGTAGAAAAATTATCATAGTAACGATAGTTAAAATCGAGGCCAGCATGATCCTTGAGTTTCTCGTAATAACTCACGCGAAGATAATAGACATGGCCTATCTGTAGTGGGGTATCGGGGGTAAAGGTGATCACCGTATTGGCTTCGCTCAGCACCATGCTTCCAGGCACCAGACGATCAATGGTGTCATCGTATACCCAGAATGTTGAGGTATTGAGACTCAAAGGATCAACACGTTCGTTTAAGCGCACCCGTAATACAGGGTTCAGTGGTGCACGTGTTTCTGCATCCGTGAAACTCAGGCTAAGCACACTGCCGCTCACGGCATCGACACCCGCACCCGTGGTAAAACCAATCACGGTATTTTGCGCCAGTACATTGCCCGCACGATCCTGCACCTGGCTGACCGTCAGGCTATAACTGCTCGCCGGCATGAACAACTGCATAGGCACCAGTGTTGCTTCAGTACGCGTTGCATTAAAGCTCAGCCTGCCTGGTACTACCGTGCCAGAGCCATCTTTAATAACGAGCTGACTATCAAGCTCGGCCTTGACCGCATCCACTGGCTCACTGAAACGTACACGCAGCTGTGCATTGGTAGGCACATTTGTCTGGCCATTTTCCAGACTGGTCAGCTCCACGGTAGGCGCAGCATTATCCGTCTCAAAAGAGGTGGTAAAGTAAACATTATTACCGCTAAATGCATTTCCGGCCTGGTCAGTGATTCCTGTCCTCAGCAAAAACGTATAACTACGACCAGTTTTCAGTACAGCATCCGGTACCAGGGTCAGTGTCTTGCCATCGGCCGATACTGCAAGCGTTGCCGCCACTCGAGCATTACTTTCATCCCTGTCATACAGATAGAACGTCTCACTGGTTACAGTCAGAGGGTCTACTGCTTTTGTGGTGATGACCCGTATCAGGCCGTTTACCTCTACATCGACTGCATTAGTCACTGGAGACGTCGACTGTATGCCTGGGCGCAGGGTGTCAACAGCGGCAGCAGAATCAAATGTCACACTGTATGGCATCACTACATTGCCCGATGGATCTGATACCGCAGGAACCTGTTCGGTGATCGAGGCACTTACCGGTAAAAGAAAGCCTGACGGCAGATACCTTACCTGTCGATTTTCTGATGAGAATACAACCTCGATACCTTCCGCTACAGGGAAACTGATCGGATTGATGGCCTCATCGAAATTCACCAGATAGCGCGCATTCAAAGGCACAGCACTGGCGCCCGTTGCTGGCGTCATTGACGTAACCATTGGCCTGCGGGTATCGGTTACCGCACTGGCACCGGTATAAAAATCAGGGTAATAATAGTTATAGCTGGGATCACCATCGGTATCGAATACATCGGTGAGGCGCGTGTAATAACGCGTATCCAGTTCCAGCGGCGCACCGGGCACCACGGTAATCACCTTTCCATCGGCAGAGAGACTGACACTGGCCGGTAACTGTGCACCATCACCCTTATAGAATCTCACATTGGTATCATTGACGGTCGTTGGGTCCAGCGCTTCTGTGTATTTAATCTGAATCTGTGGATTTAAAGCAACATCTTGCTGGCCATCAAGTGGGTTATAGGCCTCTGGACTCGGATTTGTGCCTGCCAGATCGACGGGGGTATAGAAGTGGCTACTGTAGTTATATAGCGCATTTCCCGAGGTATCGGTTGCCGTACTTTCCAGATAAACCTGCACATAGCTAGCAGGGTTCAGTGGATTGGTCGGTACAAAGTGGATCGCCTGGCCATCAGAGGCAAGCGTCAATGTTCCCGCAACAGCAATCCCGTTTTCTGCCACATGGAATGCGCCCTGCAAAGTTGCCGTGTCCATTGGTTCATTGGTCAACAGCACGATTCTCTGTGGCTGCACACGAACGCCAATTGTAGGATACTGCCTGACGACACTCGGCCTGACCGTATCGTTATCAATAACCGCGGTTGTAAAGACATGACTGAAGTCTGCCATGGCGTTACCCGACAGATCCTTCACGTCATCGGTCACAACCAGGGCAACCGGAGAGCCTGAAGGCAAGGCGGCCTGTAGCGTAATGGTTCGATTATCGGCAGAGCGCAGCACGGTTGGCCGAATCAGGGCACCATTTGACCAAAATACAAATGTATTATCATTGACCGTGGCTGAATTCAGTGACTCATTAAAGGTCAATACCACTGAGGCATAGGGGCTTACATCCACCGCTGCCGCAACAGGGCTCACCGCTAACACCGTTGGTGGAGTAACGTCTAGATTTGGTGCTGTGTCGAAATAGAAATGTCCCGTGTAGTAGCCGTTATTGCCCACAAGGTCACGAAGGTAACGGGTATACACCCATATCCGGCTATCACCGGGGAATGGGTTTAAGGGCGTGAAGGTGACAGTATTACCCGCTACCACAAAGTTGCCTGCAACATTGCCGCTAAAGCCATCTACTGTGACGGCGATTCTGCCGATATCTGTCGCATCGATGTTTTCATCGTAGGTGATCACAATCGAGGTATTTGCTGATACCGATGTTGCCTGGTGGGCAGGTGATATCGTGCTAACACGTGGATACACTGTATCTGCTGCATCAGCAGAGGTCGTGAATGTCAGCACGACAGGTGCCAATGTATTACCGACGTAATCGCAGAGACCACTGACAGTGGCGGTATAGCTTGTCGATACAGCAAGCGGCCCGGCCTGCGCGGTCAGAATCAGGCTACGGCCATCATCCTGAAGTACAATATCAAAATCGAAGGTGTTTCCACCATCGGTGGCCTGAGCGGTCGCTGTTGATAAACACAGGGGGCTGATCAGGCCATCAAAGGTCAGTGCCATACGCGCGTTAATCGGCACACCCGTAGCGGCATTCGGAAAACTGCTCTGCGCCAGGACTGGCACGGTGGTTACGGCCTCGGTACCACTGGTAAAATTATCGTAGTAACGATAGGTAAATTCATTTCCCGCCAGGTCATAAAGTTTTTCGTAATAACTCGCGCGAAGCCAATATACATGGCGTATTTCGAGTGGTGCAGCCGGTGTGAAGGTAATCCGTGTATTACCCTCACTCAGACTGAATGTGCCGGGAATTACTTTATCGTAAGTATCGTCATACACCCAGAATGAAGATGTATTCAGCGAGAGAGGATCTACTCTCTCATCCAGACGAATTTCAAGCTGGGCATTCAATGGCACGCCTTCAATGGCATCTTTGAAGGTCATAGAAGGTATGGTGCCTTTTACCGTATCGCTTACCGTGCCTGTGGTGAAGTTCAGGGTAGTCGAGCTGGGCAGGATGTTCCCGCTCATATCCTCTAGACGATCGATGAAGACCTCATAGGCCGTACTCGCAGCGAGTGGTGCGACCGGTGTCATCATAATTGTTTTACGGTCAGCTTCCAGGGCATAGGTTACAAGGACATCACCACCACCGGTGCGTAGCTTGATATTTCGGATAGACAGGCCATTCAACGGCTCGTCAAAACGTACACGGATGCGTGCATTAAGCGGTATGTCTGTAGCCCCATCCGCAATACTGGTTCCTACCAGCTGCGGCGCCTCACCATCGGCATCAAAAGAGGTGGTAAACCAGGTGCTCACGGCATTCAGTGTGTTACCAAACAAGTCCGTAACACCAGCACTAAGATGCAGATAGTGTCGACGCCCAACCAATAGAGCTATATCCGGTACAAAACTGATCGTGGTTTTATCTGCACTGAGAGAAACCAGCCCCGGTATTTTTTGGTAACCATCGTAATCGTACATATATACATTGGCATCGATCACGGTTGCCGGATCAACCGGTTCGCTCATGATAGCCACAACAGTGGCGTTGATGGGCACACCGGTCAAATTATGAGCCGGTGTTACATCGGCTATCGTGGGCTTTTCAACATCAACCAGATTACCGGTTGTAAAACCGATCTGCACTGTTCCAACGATGGGGTTACCTGCGGCATCCTTAACACCTGTAATCTCTATGACATAGTCACTGAAGTCAGCCATGAGCCCTGTTGGGTTAAACAGCAGCTCGGTGTTATTTGGATGCAGCTGCACCACACCCGGTGCTGCAGTAACACCATTCAGCAGAACTTTCATCGAATTGCTATTGATCGAGCGCCTTAACAAGGGCTCGTCAAATATCACACTGACAATCTGGTTTTCAGGGATATCTGTTGCGGCATTGGCCGGCGTGCTTGTCGATACCTGGGGTGGCGTGACATCAGGATTCAGCGGATCGGTATCCTGCCCAACCTCAACTGAATCCCAAAGGCCATCACCATCGGTATCCTTCACATTGGGGTCAGTACCAAACTTGATCTCATCACCGTCATTCAGGCCATCGCCATCAGAATCCGGGTTGTTCGGATTTGTACTGTAGGTAGCCGTTTCTTCCTGGTCTCCCAGGCCATCGCCATCGCCATCTGGCTGAATGGCAACATTGATCGTCGTCGAGGTACCCAGGTTACTGCCAAGGTCGATAGCCGTCGCCTTCACTGCCATCGCAGTACCACTTGCTGGCACTGTAAAGCCGTACTGGTATGGACGTGTGGTATCAGTAAATACCGCGACCCCATCAATGAAGAAAGTCACGCTTACAACAGCAACATCATCGATCGCATCTACCGAAATGGTTGCAGGCTGTCCCTGTACCAGAACATCACCCTGTTCCGGTGCCAGTACGGTAACCAGTGGCGCAAGGCCCTGACCATCTACAAGCTGTCGATATTGAGCGATGAAAAGCTTGGTATTACCACTCGTGCCATAATCACTACGGACAACATAGCTTTCCTCTGTGACATAGGCATAACCACTGTCCAGTGCGATACCCGTACCGGCATAATCGCCCAGGCCACTCATATCTACCGTTCCCTGGAAGAAAGCATTGTAGGCATCGGTTGTATTGACAAAGGCCGTTACATTGGGGAAAAGCTGTTCGGCAAAGAAAGCAAAGCCGTCGGTTAGTACAACATCACGTGGCACAAAACTCCGGTCGCCGCCAATGATATTGGGCGCATTTGGATCTGTCACATCGACAACACGGTAACCGGTCGAATAGGCCGCCACAAAGGCAAAGTTACCATCGAGAACCACATCCTTGGTATTGGATATATTCACCGAGCCAAGCAGTACGGGAGATGTACGGTCGGTAATATCGACCATCTTAAGTGCCGACGCAGTCACCAGAGCCAGACGGTCGCCCGACACACCCACACTCTTTACAATCTCACTGCCAATCTGTAATTCACTGATCAGAATAGGATTGGTTGGATCATTGATATTAATAATCGATATACCACCGTTGCCATCGGCAACATAGGCATAAACACCTTCAACCTGAAGATCCTGCGCTACGCCCGCGGTATCCAGCGTCGCCATGAGTACTGGGCTCGCCACGGTCGATACATCGACGATAACCAGACCGTTTTCACCGTCGGCGATATAGACCTGGTTACCCACTGCCTTGATATCAATCGCAACGCCGGCGGTATCCAGAGAACCAATGATGGAAGGATTGGCACGATCGGTAACATCGACCACCTGCAGACCGGCATCACCAGCAGCGACAAAGGCAGTATCACCGACAACATCCACGTTGTTTGCATAACCAGGGATGGTCAGCGCGGAAAGCGCCACTGGCACAAATGTCTGAACATCCACAGGCACCACTTTATTCAATGCCTGATAGGTGACTGTGACGGTTGCATTACCGGTTGCACCGGCAAAAATCTCACCATCGACAGCACTAAAACTCACGATGGAGAGATCGCTCGAACTGTACGCGGTACCACTCGCCTTGGCAGTCAAGTCAATGGCTGAACCATCAACCAGAACACCCTCTACTTTCAGCTGTGAACTATTTTCACTGTTAATGGTGTTGAAGGTAATCGACACACTTGAAGGTGTCACACGCAGGTCAATAACCGCTGCGGCAAAATTTGTGTCATTAGGGTCGTTAGGGTCTGAAGAAACGGTAACTTCCACACCATCGTTCAGGCCATCGCCATCGGAGTCTGCAAGCAGGGCATTGGTTACATAGCCATCGGCGCCCGCAATAATCTCTTCGCCATCGTTGATGCCATCGCCATCGGTATCGGCCTTATGAATATCGGTACCATTGTTGTATTCATCAAGGGCACTCAGGCCATCGCCATCCACATCCTCAAATGCGTCAACCGGATCATTTGGATTCAGACCATTGGTGGTCTCGTAATCATCGGGCAGGCCATCACTGTCCAGATCACCCGTTGTGTTTACCGTCACACGGCGAGAGATCAATACACCGTCTTTACGGGCATTAATCAGCGCAACGCCACTGGTCGCAGCAGTAATCAAACCATTGGCTGAAACACTGGCAATAGCAGAATTACTGGAGGCGTAGTTAATGCCTGATTCAGAGGCGGTTACATTGAGGAAGCTGCCATCGGGGTAGGTTGCATTAATCGTCAGCTGGAACGTCTCGCCGGCGTTACTGAATGAAATAGGATCGGTAAAAAAGAAGTTCAGCTCAGAGGGGATAGGCGATGCAATGTCAAAGGTAATGTCAGGTACGCGCGTAATGCCATTATTCGATACGGTAAAATAATCACTCTGGCCAGACTGTGTAGAACCATCGGGTAAAACACAGGTAGCTCTGGCGCGGATGCGACCCTGGCTGGAAGGCACATTGGGTAGTGTCCAGGTGCCATTTGGCGCAACCTGAATGGTACGGTTTAGGATGTTGATAACACAGTTTTCATCCAGTGCCGCAGAGACCGGCAAGGTAACTGCCAGCAATAGTGCAGCAATAAACAGGTTTAAACGTAATCTCAGGCCGCGAGTGATCATTAGGCCACCATCCTCAATATAATCCAGCCCGGACTCACTGCCCGGGTCTACGCGCTAGCAGCGCGACAAAGAGCGATCCATGATCACTCCATAAAAACGTACCGACCTGATCTGATAGCCTGCAAAAGGCCTCAAAACAGGGTTATTTTTTCCATTCCTGAAACGGCTGCTGCTGCGAAGCAGATCGCACAACCATTTCCTGCTTGAATATTCGATCCATTGGCGTTGCATAACTGGCATTCGCCCATTTAAAACCACCGCCGTCTCGCGCCATATAAAATGACTGTACACCGTGGCTTTGCGTCTTCACGTACACCACATAAAACGGGTCGGCATCCAGAATAAAAAAGGGCTTCTGCTCAAGAATACTGTCTGTATATTTTTGACGTTCTTCTTTGCTAGCCGAGGCCAGCCAGTCACCAATGCGCTGCCTGCCACCTTGCGTCATGCCAGCCACGTAGGCCTTATAGTCTTCAGCGCGTAATGAAGCCATCAGGCTGTCGAAGTGTTTGTTGATGCCTTGATAGCTATCAGATGCAAGACTCGCACCTCGAATCATCAACTTGGGCGCAAGCATGTTGTATTTATCGGCCTTATCAAAAGGTACAGCGTAAGTCGTATCAAGCAGCTCGCTCTGTGTACAGTAGCCAGTCGCCGTTTCATTGGTACTGCCCCACTTTGAGCGCCCCCAGTTCATGATGGCCCTAAACCCCAGATCACTTGTGCGGTAAGGTAAAAATCGGTACTCGCCCTTGTCATCCAGCGCATAGGCAAAGTCAACGAAAGTACTTCGCCCCTGAAAATTCACGGCTACCCAAAACACCAGAAAATTATCGAATTTTAAATAACCTTTCACATCACCTATCTGCACAACTTCAAACTGCTGCATATAGGCACCCATCTGCTGTGTCATTTTTACCGGATCACGCCCCAGCTCCTCGTGCGTGATTTTTATAAAGGCCGATTTGTTTTTGCTCTTGATCGCATCAATGGTACGTACAAGAGCAGTTTCAGGCGTGTGACTTGCGCTTTTCTTAAACTCAACCCAGCCTGGACGCTTGTTCGAGCCGTAGGTTTTTTCAATAACCGGGATACAGGCCGAGGTACGAATTGACTGATCTTCTATGGAGATCACCAAGGGCACGGCCACAGGCCGTTCGCCCTGGATAGCGGCAGATAACGGGCCTGCGAAAATCAGCGTCAACAGTGCCAGCACTGTCTTCAATCGTTTCCTGTTTATCGGTTGGTACTGCATAACCTTCATCACTTCATACATATTGATTTAGAAAATATTCTGCGTGCAGCCAAAGCTCGGGTTGGTCTGGCACCTCAGGAAGTTCCATTCCCTGTCGATCGATAATGACTTGCCGAAAATGGTCAGCGCACCTTTGACACCTACCGTGACATCAAAGGTAAGGCCGTTGAAACTCACCACACCGCCCTTTAGGCCATCATCACAATCGGCTGCGTTATAGGTCACACTACCTACCACGAGTTTGGCCTTACCTTCGCCCTTACCCAGTAAAGAAAAGGCGACATCTCCAGCGACCGTATCAGAGAACAATTTCTTGTATTCGATCTTGCCATTACCACCGACCTGAACACTGGCTTTGGGCTCAATATTTAAACCCATCTCACCAAAGAAGCAGCCGGCATTATCACTGGCCTTGTCAGAACAGGCATCTTTGCGTTTGCCAACCTTGCCGCCAAGCGCCACATCGATACCAACGAAAATACCACCGATAAGGTCACCCTTTGCCTGCAGCCAGCCCACACCGACAAAGAAATAAGGCGATTCAAATGACGGAATCGGGCCAGGCGGCCAGATTTTGACATTGATATCAATCTTACCCAAGGTACCGGAGAGTGACGCTTCCTGCTTCAGACCCTTGCCTTTTAATGGGTGACAACACTCTTCCTCTTTATAGGCTCCAGTGATGGTTTGTGTCTCAACACTTGCCAGAACACCGATTTTTTTCAGCTCCTCAAGCGCCTCATTGATTTCCTGAGTTACCTGAGTAGGCAATGACAGGGTGATCTGCGTCTGAGTTGGCGCTGCCAGCGTAATATTGGTAGGGCTGCCGTTCTCACAGACCACACATTTATTATCCACTGGCATGCCATCAGGCAGATTTTCTACACCCCCGCCCGCTTTACATTTCTTACAGGCATCCGGCACATCTGATAAATCTTCCTGAGAACCGGAACAGGTTACCTTTGAACAGTCGCCCTTGGTCTGGTTTTTCAGGGCTGTATTGGCCTTGGCCGCATCGGTTTCACAACTACAGTTAGGTGCACATTTTTCGCACTCACCACAGCTGTGTGTACAGCCCTGGCCACCTGGCTGAGAACCACAGTGCCAGCCCGCCTTAATGACACCCACACCCGGATTGGATACCAGCAAAGAACCATCTTCACTGACCGTACCCAGACCAATGGTGACGAATTCTTCCAGATCATGATCGTAGGAATACATCTCGGCCTGGGCGCCCGGAGGATGGCCATCAACATTTGGCAGGGTCAGACGTGCCGGTGGATCAAAACGTGTACCGGTAGGCTGAATCGTCACAATAAACTGTGGCTGCATGCCATTTGGTGGCGCCATAGGAATGGTGTCAGCATTCACTGACGTGGCCGATATCAGGCCTTCGCGAGCACTGTCTGGGAAGGTCACCGAATCCTTGGCAATCTCCAGTTTAAACCCTGGGTATTTTGCCAGTTCGAGCACGACATCTGTCGGTCCGGCGTATACCGTGGCCGCCATATCAAGCTTGACCATGTAGACCGGTGAAGACATAGGGTTATCGACACCCGCAATAGTCACCAGATTGTAACTCAAGGAAGGAAATTCACCTTCGATGGTTGCAGTTGATCCATCAACCACCAGATGCACAGGGCCAACCGGCGCCTCTGTGATCTTGAACTGACCGGCTGCATCAGTAACCCCCTGTCTGGTCGAACCATCGATTCGCACAGTAACCCCAGGGATAGGCACATCCTGGTTATCCAGCACGACACCACTGATCGAAGTCAGGCCAGGGTCTGCAGGAACAAAGGCAGTTGCAGAGTAACCCGCCGTAATCGGGTCGCCGACCGGTGCATCAACCAGGGTCACCAGCACACGCTGTGCATCAACACCTTCCAGCGTACCCAGTACAAACTGCGCAGAGGCACGCCCATCGCTATCGGTCTGCACTTCATAGCTATTGGTATCATTTTCAAGGAAAGTGCCACCGCCCACGATAGCGTCAAAGCGAACCCTTGCACCAGAGACCACATTGGCCCCTTCGTCGGTCACAGACACAACCAGAGGCGCGGGCAATACCTGATTAACCGCGCCACGCTGATTGTTGCCAGAGTTGATATTGATCTTGTTACCGATATTGCCACTGGCTGAAGCGGTAAATATCACCTCATCGTCATAACCGACGACATTCACGGAAACCTTGTGATTGGCCGTGCCCGCACGCACACCAAGCTTGAAGGCTGTAGTCGCCTCACCGCCGGCATCCGTGATAACCACGACACCACGCCCTTCATCCACTGTATCAGCTGCCACTGCACCTGAACCCTGGCTCACACGGAAAACGACCGGAGTGCCTGCTACAGGCTGCTGAGCATCATTCACCACTTTGATAGCCAGTGGGACAGGTAGAACAGTACTGATGGTACCGGTCTGCGCATCACCACTGAGTAACTGGATACGGCGCCCTGTTGGAATAACACGCTTGATGGTAATGCTGACCGAACCGGTATTGCCGACCTGATCACTGGCCTCTATCGTGATGAGATTATCACCCTCAACCAGTGCCACGCCTGCCAGCGAATAGCTTCTATTGGCTACTGTGGCGGCTACACCATTGACCGTCACATTGGCCTGAGAGCTCTCGATGGTGCCTCGTACGATGTCATTGATCAGGCCAGTTACTGTAATGGTTTCGCTATAAACCGTATCGCCATCCTGGTGTGAATCGATGGTGATGTAAGGCGGTGTAACGTCGAGAGAAACAGAGATTGTGGCTGTAGCGGCACTGCTGTCACTACCTACCGCACGCGCAACGACCGTATTCAAACCCTCGGTCAAATCAACGTCTGCTGCAAAAGTATTGCCCGTAGGTGCCACGACGACACCGTTCAGGGTCAGGGTTTGAATCCCACCGCCCACATCGCCGGTTACACGAATCGGCGTCGCACCAACAGTGACCAGACTCTGCGGCGTGACAAATGCCACTGTTGGCGGGCCTGCAGGCGGTAAAGTGGTGAGATTCAGAGCCACACGCAGGATAGTTAAGGCATCGGCAATGGTTATCTTGCCATCAGGATTGGGCACCCCGCTGATCAGTGGTGCCACGTCACCGTGATACAGATCATCTGCGGGTATGGGTGTAATCAGACTTAAGGCATAGCGAAGGGCAACCAATGCATCGGCTATACCGATCACGCCATCTCTGGCACCAATGGGCGCAAGATCACCATCACGCGCCTGTGCTGCAGAAAATGGTACGGCACTGAGCATGACAAGTACCAGTAAGCTCGATACAGCTAGACGAACACGACCCGACAGGCCTTTAAAATTTGGTAAGCGCAAACCCTTTTCCTCCTCGATTGTCTGGCAGACAACCGCTGCGCAAAGGCATTACCGCCCTTAAATATATGCAATTTTGCTGTTTGAACTGGTCGCACAAAAAGCAAACAAATCCATTTTCCCATGTAACCGAAAATTATAGACGTAAGTATGCAATCAAAGAAGAGGTTATTTGATCAATCATTTGATCGAGGTCACTTGAAACAGTAGTTTAAGCACACGCTATCCCTGTAAAATCCACAGAATATGAAGCTTCCAAAACTCCTGTTTGCTATCGGCCTTGCCGCTGGCCTTACCGCAGCCTTTGTCAGGCTGCCTGCCCCTGTTCTTTCGCTAAGCACCACTTCTACTCAAGCTTCACAGAACATACAAAAAAATACGAAATACGTTCATCTCGAAGACGTCAGCCTTGACTGGCGAATGCTGCCATCACATCAGCAGACATC
>Ga0316204_10007128_pt1 | contig 16625 bp, 20 predicted proteins | sample 6monrhotite_MG_2_FD_205661 | JGI IMG/M metagenome (GOLD analysis project Ga0316204, IMG submission 205661) | Microbial mat bacterial communities from mineral coupon in-situ incubated in ocean water Damariscotta River, Maine, United States -... | ecosystem: Environmental > Aquatic > Marine >... | reverse complement strand
GCGCAGATAGTCGCGTTCCAGCTCGAGTTCTTCGCGCAAGCGCGCATTTTCGGCCAAAGTGTGTCGAAGCTTTTGCTCTGCCCTGTTTCGTTCGGTCACATCCTTTGAGGCGATCAGCATGCGTTCGACATTGCCGGCTTCGTCGCGACTCGATATGGCGGAAACAATAAGATCCAGCACGTGGCCATCTTTCGTCAGTACCTTGCGTTCCTCGTTGTTGAATTCGCCGCGATTGATGTTGTCGCGCAGCTTGTTGCCGCTAAACGCTTCGCGATCTGTTGGCGCAAAGAAATCACTGATTGGACGCCCCAACACTTCCTCGCGCTTGTAGCCCATCTTTTGCAACCAGTGATCGGTCACGGTTACGACGTTGCCATCAGCATCAACGGAATGCAGCATCGCCGGAGTTGAGCGATAGAGATTGCGATACTTAAAGTTTGCACGGGCGGCGTCGGAAATTTCTGTGTACATCGCAACCGTGCGAACAAATTCGCCATCCGGATCATAGTCGACCAGTGAGTTGGTCAGGCATTCGACCAGTTCTTCGTTCTTCGCTACGAAGGTGATGGGTTTGTTTTCAAGCTTCCCGGTGCGCCGCAGGGTCGGTCGAAATTCGTTGGCAATGCGTTCGGCGGACTCTGGAGTGACGAAGTCAGTCGGCCGCCGGCCCACCATCTCGTCACGAGTGAATCCGAGCCGATGTAACAACGCATCGTTGACATCAACATAGATTCCATCCGGGCCGATCGAGCTCGCCATTGCAGGCGACTTGCGGAACAGCCATTCGTAGTCATCATTCTTAAACATCGCGCGAGTATATACGAAATTTCGTAAATAGTAATTACGATATTTCGTAATTTACGGAATATCGTAACCTCAATAAATCGACAACTTCCTATTTATCAATGAGTTAGAAAGTTGGCACGGTCTATGCAATATAGACTGCAGACGCATTGCTATATCTTTTTTAAGGACACGAAAATGAACACCAAGAACGTAGAAAACGGGCTCGCCCTGATGGGCGCACTGCTAATCCTGGTCGCGGTTGCTTTTGCTGCCTCGTCGGCCTTCGATGGCAAGCTCAACCTTGAATTTCCCGTACAGGGCCACACATCAACATTGGTCGCCAGCGCTTAACGGCAACCTGATGACAAAATTTCCGGGCACGCACATTACACGGTCAGACTCTCTCCCCCCCGATATTCTGACCAGCGATACCCGAAAATAGCGGCGCATCCCCCCCGTGCCGCTAGTACTTGGGCGCCGGAGATTGATCCTTCTCGGATCAGTTCTTCGGCGCCTTTCTTTTTTTAGCGTGAAACACGCTCGCGGTGATTCTCTGCACGCTCGGCTCTGGACTCCGCTGACATGCCGCTAATGGATCGGCGAATCTTCTTTAGCCATAGTCTGGCCCACGCGAACTCAATCCCCAGTATGGCCAAGCCAATAGGTATAACGATGATTGCCGGCCCCGGCAGTACGATCAGCGCGATGCCCACAATGAGCACCGTACTGCCGACAACCGCCACCGCAATTCGGCGAGCAATCTTGTAGGTCGTGTTCACAGTTGCTGAAATCATGGGTTTAGCTTACACCATCAATTCGTTTGTTTTTTAGCAACTATGTCGTACTCTTCGTCGCATGCGTGGTCCCTTCCTTTTTATAGCGCTTGCGGTATTCGCCTGCGTTGACGTGCGCGGCGAAGGCGCGAACAGTCAGCTAGTGGCAACGTTTGAAGCCGCGATCGCGGAAATCGCGCCCAGATCATCTGCACAGCCTGTCCAACTTCCGAGCCTGACATTTACCGTGAGTATTGAGGCAGTTTGTCCGATAGCGTCTGCAACCGGGACAGTCTCCATCAGCATCGCTGATACGCGAATCAGAACTGAGCTCGTTGCCGACGGGCCAACTCAACAGTCCATACGCGTAGCTGAAAAGCAGCTCGGTCCTATCGCCGTAAGCGACTTCTGCATTGCGGGTGCGGACCCCGCCTCTCCACAGCAACTGCAACTGCAACTTCGCGACGCTCTTACCGCACAACTTTCACTACGCTGTGTCGGCGAGAACCAGGAGTCGATAACTTACAGTACGGTGCCGCTGGAAGTTTCTCTGCAGTGCGTCGTACCCGAGAGCGTGCAGTCGCTCTGAGCCTTAGCTACCTCTACTCAACGTCCGCAGCAGCAGTCGATAGATTTCGACTAAAAAATTCCAGCGTCGCTTGCCAGGCTTGTTCCTCGGCTTTCGCGTTGTAGCTGTCACCGCCTGGGTCAGCAAATCCCTGGCCGGCGCCTGGGTATATCCGGATATCGTAGTTTTTGCGCAGCCGTTCCAAGGCGTCTTCAAAGTTTCTGACCGTCGCCACCGAAATACCCTTGTCGGAACTTCCAAAATGACCAAGGATTGGAACATTGATCGTTCGCAGCTCTTCTTCGTCAATGCTTATCGGGGCATAGTAGAGAACCGCTGCATCCAGATCATCTACAAACAGCAGCGCAGTATTCAATGCCCAGCTACCTCCAAAACCCCAGCCGAGAGACGCAATTCGTGGCGCGCCAGCAACGCCATTCAAAAAATCATATGCCTTGCTGATATTTTCCTGCGCGATCTCCGGGTTCTCCACGACGCGCAGCATATGCTGGTTGGCAGCGCCGACAGAGGTGGCGGTCTCGCCGGCAAACAAATCAACCGCCAGAACGATAAAGCCTTCCGCCGCCAAGCGATCTGCCCGCGTTCGTACACTGTCATTCAAACCCCACCAGTCATGGATAACGATCACTGCTGGCAGCGGCTCAACCATGTCGGCTGGAAACACGAAATGACCGTAGACCAACTGGTCGTCGACTTCACCGTAAGGCAACCGCTCGGAGATCACGGCCTGTTGCAGAGCAATTTGTGCTGCGTCACTCACAGCCGTCGCCTGCTCCGCCTGCTGCGCAGCCGTAGCTGCGACGCTGTCCGCTTCTGCCCGACCTTGCATGGATGACGAGCCAGACCCACCTGTGTCGCAACCTGCTACCAGCAGCACCATGCCAAGTACGACGGCACCGATACTGCGTTCGAAGTTGAAACGATTGAGCATGGGCATATCCTGAGTAAGATCAGCCTGGTGCACCAGACATGTTGCGTATGACGCCATAGTCTAATCGAAAACCGGTCGTCGGGTCGATCACACAATTGCGCCAGACTAGACTATGCTTGCCCGGCCGTTCGCAGCAATCTGGAGACCCTATGAATTTGTTAGAGCAATCGATCGTTTATCTGCTCGCAGCGATCGTCATGGTACCGATCAGTCGCCGTCTCGGCTTCGGTTCGATTCTTGGTTATCTGGCGGCCGGAATTATTATCGGTCCGTTCGGGGCGAAGCTGATTCATGACCCGGAGCATATTCTGCATTTTGCAGAATTGGGCGTGGTGTTTTTGCTCTTTATCGTCGGGCTGGAACTACAACCGTCGCGACTCTGGGTTCTGCGACGAATGGTTTTCGGACTGGGCTCAGCTCAGGTTGTACTAAGCGCGGCAATCATTGCGGCGATCGCCTGGGCGCTCGGTCTCGACGGCAAGCCCGCCGTGATTATCGGCTTGATTCTCGCTCTATCGTCAACAGCATTTGTTTTGCAGATGCTCGCAGAAAAGAAAGAACTCACCACGTCGCATGGGCGAGCTGCTTTCTCAATCCTCCTGTTCCAGGACCTTGCCGCAATACCGCTGATCGCCATTTTGCCCATGCTCGGTTCGAATGACGGCAACAGCATGGGCATGACGCAGATAGGCATCATGGTGCTCACGATTGGTGGTCTGATTTTTGTCGGCAGGTATTTGCTGCGACCGGTCCTGCAGATCGCGGCCGGGTCAAAGATTCCGGAGATATTTACGGCAACCGCATTGTTGGTAGTAATCGGTGCCGCATTGGTTATGCAATTCGCCGGCATGTCGATGGTGCTCGGCGCGTTCATCGCTGGAATGCTGCTGGCAGATTCGGAGTTTCGACATCAACTTGAGGCCGACATCGGCCCTTTCAAAGGACTCTTGCTCGGTTTGTTTTTTATTGCCGTGGGAATGTCGGTCAATATCGGTTTGCTGCTCGAATCGCCGCTGCGCATCATGATTATGGTGCTACTGCTGATGGCGGCGAAGGCAGCCGCGCTGGTGCCGTTGGCACACCGCTTCGGCATGTGCGACGCACGATCTGCCTGGAGTCTCGCGGCCTCAATGTCGCAAGGTGGCGAATTCGCATTCGTCCTGTTTGGCATCGCTGCAGGAAACACCTTATTACCAGCAGCGCTCATCGATGAGCTTATTCTTGTGGTTGCTTTGTCGATGTTGATCACGCCATTTGCCTACATGGCGGCCGAGCGCTACGGCAAGCGCAAAGCCGCAGCGGTCGAGCCTGAGTACGACGAGATGGTGGACGAACATAACGAGGTCATTATTGCCGGCTTCGGCCGTGTCGGACAGATCGTTGCCCGCCTGTTGCGGGTGGTTGACCGGCCGTTCACCGCACTGGAGATTGATTCTTCCCAGGTCGATGTCGTGCGGCGCTACGGTAACGTTGTCCACTATGGTGATGCCTCACGGCTGGATATTTTGCGTGCCGCCGGCGCAGAGCATGCGAAGATTTTCGTCCTTGCCATTGATGATGTTGAAGCATCAATGCGGACTGCAGAGGCGGTAACGCAGCATTTTCCGCATCTCAAAATCGTGGCACGTGCCCGCAATCGACGGCATGTACACAAATTGATGGATCTCGGCGTCGAGCAAATTTTTCGAGAGACGTTTCTATCCAGCCTTGCGATTTCAAAAGAGGTCATTGAATCGATCGGCGTAAGTCGCAAGGATACGTCGATCGCTACCGAATCGTTTCGTGAACGTGATATCCAGTTACTGAAAGAACAGCATGCATTTCATCAGTCGGAAGAAAAACTGCGGCAGTCCGCGCAAGACACCGCGGCAGAGCTGGATCTTTTGCTCAGGGACGATGCCAAGGGCTAGTCGTCTTCGTCATCGTCCCATTCTTTGAGCTTGCTCTTATCGACCTGCTCCCATTGTTTTGCGCTCAGACGAACGTTCTCCACCACTTTTGCAATCACGTAGACAAATACAAAGGCGATTAGAATTAGTATGGGTAGCAATCCTTCGGGCATGGCGCAATTCCTGTCGATTAAGCTGCCATCAGAGCTTACCATCGTCAGACTTTCAGTTTGACTGTCGCATGAGATGACCAGGATCAATCCAAATCCGTCCCTCTTGCAGCGCTGGGTCGCCTTTGTGCGACTGTCGTTGCGCGACGACGATACCGACTACACGAGAGGCCCGGTGGGACGGGCGCTGGGCCTGTTGGCCATACCGATGATGCTCGAAATGTCGATGGAAGCCGTATTTGCCGTCGTCGATATCGCGTTCGTGGCGCAGCTCGGAACTGATGCGATCGCCGCTGTTGGCATTACCGAAGCCCTGGTTACCGTTTTGTATGCCGTTGCGGTGGGACTTGGCATGGGTATCACCGCAATGGTGTCGCGCCGCATCGGTGCAGGCGACACCAATGAGGCCGCCAGCGTTACGGGGCAGGCACTGTGGCTAGGCGCAGTACTCTCGATTGTCATTGGGATTATCGGCGTCATGTACGCCGAAGAAATGCTCTATCTAATGGGCGCCTCCGAGAGCGTCGTCGCAACCGGCGCCGGGTTCACTGCTGTCTTGCTTGGCGGCGCAGTGAGCATCCTCTACCTGTTCATCCTGAACGCAGCATTTCGCGGCGCGGGCGATGCATCGGTCGCGCTGCGCTCCTTGTGGATCGCGAACGGCCTCAACATCATTCTCGATCCTTGCTTTATTTTTGGCCTGGGCCCGTTTCCTGAAATGGGTGTAACCGGCGCCGCAGTCGCGACCACAATTGGACGGGGCGTTGGCGTCCTGTATCAGCTTTGGTACTTGTTTGATGGTCGCGGTCGACTCAAGTTTCAGCTCCGCCACATGCGCCTGGTGCCAAAACTGATCAATCGCATGATGGTCATTTCGATAGGCGGCGTTGGCCAGTTTCTGATCTCCACCTCAAGCTGGATCATCGTCATGCGCATCATCGCGCTTTACGGCAGCAATGCCATTGCCGCTTACACGATTGGGCTGCGCATGCTCGAATTCGTCTGGCTGCCAGCTTGGGGGCTGGGCAACGCGGCGGCGACACTGGTGGGACAGAATCTCGGCGCGGGCCAGGCCGAACGCGCCGAACAATCCGCATGGCGCGCAGCGAAATATAATTTCTTCTTCATGACGGTTGTCGGTTTTTCCATGGTTGCTGCTGCGCCGGCTATAACAGGTCTGTTCTCCAGCGACCCCGAGGTCATTTACTATGGCGCCAATTGCCTGCGCATCCTTGGCCTGGGCTTTCCAATCTACGCCGTGGGCCTGATACTCACACAGGCGCTAAATGGTGCCGGCGATACCTTTACGCCAACAATCATCAATTTTATTTGCTTTTGGCTGCTACAAATTCCACTTGCGTACTGGCTCGCGACAGGTATGCAGACAGGCCCCAACGGTGTATTTGTTGCGATCGTTGTGTCGGAGTCACTGGTCACCGTGTTTAGCGTGATCGTTTTTCGTCGCGGCCGCTGGAAATTACATTCTGCCTAACGAGCGTGCGATAGCTTAGGTACCATTCTTTATGATTCTGAACACGGAGATACATCGATGAACGACTTGTCACGATTGGCCGACATGGCCGAAATCCTGGGCGCGCTGGTCGTTGTCGGAGGCCTGATATTTGCCGTCATGCAGATGCGCAATTTTCGCCAGCAACGACGTGAGTTGGCTGCTATCGAGTTATTTCGTTTCTTCGGTAACCCGGACTTCAACAGAGCCTATGAGCGCATCCTCAAACTTCCGGACGGTCTGACGACGGAAGAGATAGAAATCCGCCAACTCGGCCTGGAGAAATGTGCAATGCAGATCAGCACGACCATGGAAAACATCGGCGTGATGACGCACCAACGCATCGTGCCGTACATTGTTGTTAAGAGCCTGATGGGTTCCAGCGCGGTGATCCTGTGGAAAAAACTGGAGCACTGGGTCTACGACTTACGTGAAGAAATTGGCAATGAAGAGGCATTCGAGTGGTTTCAATGGCTCGCAGAACGGCTGGAAGAGCTCGCTGAGCCTGACGAGCAGCCGGCCTTCATTGCGCATAAGGCGTGGCGCCCTGCGCGCCTATCAAGCGAAATCTAATCGTCTTGTCTGCATCTGCCCTGATCGAGTTTCGCAACGCGACCATCTGGCGTGGCAGCACCCGTGTCTTCGAAAATTTGAACCTGACTATTCCGCAGCAACAGCGGATCGCGATCCTTGGTCCGAATGGCTCTGGAAAAACGACATTACTGAAAACCATCAGCCGGGAGCTGTATCCGGTTGTCAAAGACGACTCCTGGGTGCGAATCCTCGGCCGCGATCGCTGGAATGTGTGGGAACTGCGCAAGCAGATTGGTGCGGTTTCGCATGACCTGCACAACCGCTACACGCCGACCACTACGGCGCTGGAGGTGGTCATATCCGGCTTTCAGTCCAGCATTGGTATTCATGGGCTGCTTGCCGAGCGAGTTAGCCCCGAACACATCTCCAGGGCGCGGGAAATTCTCGCAACTCTGGGCATGGCGGAATTCATCGACACGGAGCTCAAATCTATGTCTACCGGGCAGCAGCGGCGCTGCCTGCTCGCTCGCGCCCTGGTGCACAACCCGGCAACACTGATACTGGACGAGCCGACCGCCGGGCTCGATATTTCGGCCAGTTTTGACTATTTGCGGCAAATCCGCCGTCTGGCGACAGCGGGGCAGAATATTGTCATCGTCACTCACCACCTGAACGAGATCCCACCCGAAGTCGATCGCGTTGTACTGCTCAAACAAGGGCAAATAGTGGCGGACGGCAGCAAGGCTGAGACTCTGACGGACGCCTTGCTCACCGAAATCTACGAAACACCGGTGCGGGTTGGCCAAATTGATGGCCATTTTCTGGCCTATCCGGGTTAAGTTAAGCTCGGATCCGCAAAACGTGATCTGCTACGATTTTTTGCGGGCAAAATTCATTAATCTTGGGACATGATCGTGTTTATTCGCTTCTTTGCTGCCGCCCTGCCGCTAATTGCGCTGCCTGCGCTTGCGGCTGAACCGACCTTGACCACCGGAATCACGAATGTCGGCCCGGCAGCATTTATTTTCACGATTGCCGGCGCCCTGCTACTAACTCTCATATTTCGCTCTACCGCCAGTCATTTGGTCAGCATTATTACGCGCTGGGTCGGCACGCTGCGAATACGACGGGCTCTGGACAAACGCAGTCCGGATGTCTTGCATGACTTCATTCTGCCCGGCGCCTATGGCGGTCTGACGAAAATCGACCACGCCATTCTGACCGCCGGCGGCATACTGTGTATTCAAACCAAACACTACAACGGCATCGTGTTCGGCGACGAAGACGAGGCACAATGGAATAACGTAGACGGCACCATCAAACGTCGCTTCCTGAATCCACTCATTCAGAATGAAGGCCGCACACGCGCACTGCGCGGTGTGCTTCCCGATGTACCTGTAGCCAATCTCGTGGTGTTTACCGGCAAGGTGGACTTCCCGACGCCACCGCCGAAGAACGTCATTCGGGTTGCGCAACTGGATAGCTATATTGCCAAGTTTGTCTTCGGACCGAGCAAGATCAAGGACTGGGACGCCGTGTGGTTGACGGTCAAATCTGCAGCACTCACCGATGAGGCAACGCGCAAGGACCTGCAGGCACAAATCGCCTAGTCGATTCCTCTATACTCGGTCGATCATCCCGATTCGAAGAGTCTGTAGACGATGGAAAACCCTGAAGCTCTAGTCAGTTCACCGCTGGGCGTGCTCGCAATTCTGATTTTCGTTGCCGCGTTTTTCTTCCTGTTGCAAAAGCTTACGCAGGCAAAGTTGTTCGACTACCTGCCGCCATTGCTGTTCATCTACGCCACACCCGTTTTCCTGAATAATTTCGGGGTTATACCCAGCGAGTCACCTGTCTACTCAGGCTTAAGCGCGATTGCATTGCCGGTTTTCATTGTCCTGATGTTGATCAAGGTGAATGTTCCCGCCGTTGTGCGCGTCATGGGCAAAGGCGTACTCGTCATGCTCATGGGTACTGCAGGCGTTATGGTCGGCGGCGTGGTCGCCTATTTCATCGTGCATGGCTCGTTGTCGGATGACGCGTGGCGCGGTTACGGTGCACTTGCCGGCAGCTGGATTGGCGGTACGGCGAATATGGCCGCGACTGCAGAGATGCTGGAAACCTCCAAAGAGCAATTCGGCCTCGCGGTGCTTGCCGACAACGTCATCTATGTTGTCTGGTTGCCACTGCTGTTGATGTCCCGTGATTTTGCGGACAAGTTCAACAAATGGGCGCGTGTTCCAGAAGATCGGCTGGCCAGTATGGATGCAGCCGCGGACATGCACGTAGAAGAAGACCAGGCCCCGAGCATGCCGCAATATCTGTTTATCGGCGCAATTGCGATTGGTGTCACCTGGATCGCTACGGCGCTTGCGCCAGGCATTGCAGAAGGCCTCGCAAGCCTTAGTCCAAAACTTGAAACAGCGTTTTCAACAACAACGGTGCGTATCTTGTTGGTAACGACGGTGGCTCTGCTGTTGTCCACTACTCCGGTTTCCAGGTTGCCCAACACAACCGCTCTGGGAACAGCGCTGGTGTACGTGTTCGTTGCCGGCATGGGCGCCAGAGCATCTATATCCGGACTGGCGGAAGCACCGATGTTTGTTGTTGGCGCGTTTATCTGGATTTTTATTCACGGTTTGTTCTGCCTGGCTGGCGCCTGGCTGTTCCGCGTCGATATCCACAGTGTCGCCATCGCGTCCGCTGCCAACATCGGTGCGGCAGCATCAGCACCGATCGTTGCGGCGCATCACCGGCCGAATCTGGTACCCGCATCCATTCTGATGGCATTGCTCGGTTATGCCATGGGAAATTACCTGGCACCGATGGTTGGTCACGCGGCAAGAATGGTCGCGGGGCAGTAGCAGCACGCCATGACTCTCAACCGGCAGCAGCTGGACGCCTGGGCCAGGAGAGCCGCAATTGGCATCGCGTCACTGCTGGTGGTCGCGTCGATTATTGTTACGGCCTTGTGGAGCGATCGGCCACAGCTGGACGAGATTGGCTGGCAGCCATACCCCGAATACGAGTCACGGCCAGATGCGGTAACCGTCACCTGGCTTGGTGTCACAACACTGTTGTTCGACGATGGCGACACCCAGATTTTGATTGATGGCTTCTTCTCCCGTCCATCCGTAGCCGACATCTTGTTTTCGACCAAGGTGCAGAGCAACGCCGCGCAGATAAATTTTGTCATGGACGAGTATCAAATGCGCCGACTTGCCGCGATCATTCCTGTGCATTCACATTTCGACCACGCAATGGATATTGGTGCGATCGCAAATCGCAGTAGCGCGTCCATCATCGGTTCTGAAACAACAGCAAACATCGCCCGCGGCGCTGGGGTGCCGGAAGATCAAATTGTCATCGCGGAGAGCGGCAGTGACTACGACTTCGGTAATTTCTCGGTAAGAATCATTGACTCAGAACACGCGCCGCTGGGCTGGGGCGGTTCGGTTCCATATCCAGGCACAGTCGATACGCCACTCGATCTGCCGGCGCCGGTTAGCGCGTGGAAGGAAGGTACATCCTATTCGGTGGTCGTCATGCATCCGCAGGGCACGACCCTGGTTCAGGGAAGCGCCGCATTTCTTCAGGGGGCACTGGATGAGGTTGTTGCTGACGTTGTCATGTTCGGTGTCTTCGGCCTGGAAAACTTTGGCCGCGAATATACAGAGAAGGTCTGGCTATCCCTGGTTACATCAACTGGTGCCAAGCGTGTCATTCCGATTCATTTTGACGACTACACGCGTCCGTTCGGCCACATTGAACTCAGCCCGCGAATCATCGACGATTTTGTTGATTCCGCTGAGTGGTTGGATGACATTCGTGAGACCTGGGATAATGACGCGCGCTTACATTTGCCGGTCTTCGGTGAACAACTGGTACTTTATCCGCTGCCGGACCCGGACGCCTGATCAAGCGCCAAACCGGCGGTGACTTCAGCCAGCGATATGTGACCGGCCAACAGTTCTTCTTTGGCTGCCTTGCCCAGCCTCTTCAGCAAGTACTCTACTTTTGACGCGACTGCACGGTCACCCACTGCCTGTTGAAATTCGAGTGTGAGCGGTCCGCGGCCGCGCAGATACTTCGCACCGCGCGGGCTGGACTGGTGCTCCTGCAGTCGCCGATGGACGTCTTTGGCAATACCTGTGTACAAGCTGCCGTCAGCGCAGCGCAGCATATAAACACTGAAGGTGTCGTGCTTCATGCGCCCGATTTGCGGCACAGCGGTTTTGATTCAAGCATGGCCAGCGGTCAGCGTATCTCCAAGTACCCGAAACGCGCCGCGTTCGATACTCGTACCGTTCTCCGGCGTATCGGCGAACGTCAGGACAATCTGGGTAACCCCGCCCAATTCCTTCGCGGCCTCGTGCAGAGTCAGGGTAAGCGTATTCCCCATTAGTGCCGCCTCACGGATGAGGTCATGCCCGCCAAACTGGTTCTCATTGATCTCGATATACATGGACTCATCAAAGTCGTCCTCGATGGTGCGCATCAAGAGCAAGTAGTCATTGATATCGCCCTCGGGTGTCGTCTTCGCGAAAAACAACATGGTTGCATTGTCACGGACATCGAACGCGACCGTATCGTAGTGGCGGCTGTCGGCCATCGTCTTACCTTTTTAGAGAAGTCGCGGACCAGTTTACGCCATCGGACTGCTTGCCGCGACTTACGCCAGGGAGTACGGTTACTTGCATATGGATTCAAGCCTGATGTCGCCACGCACGATCGTCGTAGCTGCGTTTGCAGTCTTTGTGATTGCAGCCGTGTTCTTGCTCACAGCCGCGGTGCCGCAAGATCCTGCGTACCACGAGTTCAGCGATTTTCGATCGCTGCTCGGCGTGGCCAATTTCTGGAACGTCTTTTCTAACCTGCCCTTCCTGATTGTCGGCGCAGCTGGACTGGTTTTCTTGCATCGCTATGCAGAGCAAGTCTGCGTACCCGGGGCCGGCATGGCGTATCAGGTTTTCTTCGTCGGCATTCTTCTGACAGCTTTTGGGTCCTCCTACTATCATCTCGCGCCCAGCAACGAGACCCTGCTCTGGGATCGTCTGCCAATGACTATCGGCTTCGCAGGACTGGTGACCATCATCGTTGCCGAATTTGTGTCAGCTCGCGCAGCGCGATTTCTGCTAGTGCCCCTGCTTATCGTGGGCTTCGCCTCGGTTGAGTATTGGGCATGGACGGAAGCGCGCGGCGTCGGCGACTTGCGCCCCTACGCCCTGGTGCAGTTCCTGCCAATGTTAATGATCCCGGTAATTCTGCTAACCCATAAGCCGGCGATCGGTGCGGTGCGCTACTACTGGTGGATGCTCGCATTCTACTTTCTCGCCAAATTGCTGGAGTTCTTCGATGCGAATATTTTCGCCTTTGGTTACATCATTAGCGGACATTCACTAAAGCACGTCGCAGCGGCGATGACGCCGACGGTATTTCTATATGCCTTGATTATGCGGCATCGACTATTTACCTAGGATTGCAGCACCGGTACCATGCGCCGCCTAACAGCGAGGCAGTGGATGACATGACAAACGCAGTCCGGATTGATGGCAAGGCAATGGCCGCAGAGTTATCTGCGCAGATCACACGCGAGACAGAGGCTTTGCTCAAAGAGCACGACCTGAAGCCGGGCCTCGCCGTCGTTATCATCGGGGAAGACCCCGCCAGCCAGGTTTATGTGCGCAACAAGAAGCGAACCGCCGAGTCCTGCGGGTTTCATTCGGTGCAGCACACGCTCGCAGCAGACGCATCCCAGGACGACGTCCTCGCCCTTATTGACGACCTCAACAAGGACACCAGCATCCACGGCATCCTCGTGCAGCTGCCGCTGCCCAAACATTTGGATGAGCAAACGGTCACCCAGGCGGTAGTACCGAGCAAGGACGTTGACGGCTTTCATTTCATCAACATTGGCAAGCTCACCTCCGGTAATACGGCCGATGCCTTCGTTCCGTGTACCCCGGCAGGATGCATGCTGATGATTGAGACGCAGCTCGGCAAGGATTTGTCCGGCAAGAACGCCGTTGTCATCGGACGTTCGAACATCGTTGGCAAGCCCATGGCAAGCCTGTTACTGCAGGCGAACGCGACCGTCACGATCACTCATAGCCGCACCAAGAACTTGTCGGAGGTTGTTAGCAAGGCCGATATAGTCGTGGCAGCCGTTGGACGACCCAACATGGTCACCGCCGAATGGATCAAGCCGGGCGCCGTCGTTATTGATGTTGGCATTAATCGCATCGAAGTCACGGTGGATGGCGAGACAAAGTCAAAGCTCACCGGTGACATTGATTATGACTCTGTTTGCGAGGTAGCCGCGGCGGCAACTCCGGTGCCCGGCGGTGTCGGCCCGATGACAATCGTCATGCTGATGGCCAACACATTGCGTGCAGCGCGCCTGTCCTCAGGGCTTGCCGCTGACTGAAGGATCCGCCGGGTCTTCAATAGCAACCGGGTCCAGTCGGAAACGAAATATTCTGCAGGTCTTGATAGCGCTCAGAATTTCATGCTCCTGCAACGCCACGTAACTTGAAGCGCGCACCGCCAGCATTGCCGGCTTCTCGAACATTCGATGACTGCTTTTGCGCACGGCAACGCGTGAGGTTCGACCTTCGCGATCAACGCTGAAGCACACTTCAACATCACCTTGAACGCGGTCTTGCAACGCTCGCGACGGGTAGACCGGTACCACTGTCTGCAGAGGCTTGCGCTCCGCTGCCGGGTCAAGTAGATGCGTAACATCCGCCTCATCCTCCGCGGTCGCGGTCGCAGTCAACGCGATCATCAGCAAGGTGGTACTGAGTAGCCATCGTGAGCTAGTCAACATTGAAGTCCTCGCCTTCAGTGTCTGGTCGGTCATCGATGATGACACTTGGCGCAACCGGGTCGGTCGCATCGAGATACATCTTCCGCACTGCCTTCAGGGTCTTGGCTTGCGGGCTGATGGCCTCGCCCTTAAGAATGTCCTGCAATGCTTCGTCGAACCGTCGCAGCTTGATATAGACCAGGGCACGATTGCTGTACGCACGCCAGTACCTGTCGTCGTCTGCTAACACTTCATTGCAGTACGATAGTGCCGTTGCATAATCTTCAAGCAAGGCGTAGCCGGCGCAGAGATTGGACTTGGCAGTTCGCCGCTCGCGCCCGTCGATGGCCTGGCTCAGGCCGATCAATGTCAGCCGGACGCCCTCTTTGGCATCACCGGTCTGTAGCTTCAGGGCCCCGTCGCGCAACTCAATATTGGTGGGACCGAGGACGGTGCGGTTGTCCTCTGCGAGAACATTCGTCGCCAACAAGCAAAAACAGGCGACCAGGGACGCACACCTCATAGATGGTCGGTGAAGTGCCGTATCGTACGTTGCCATGCCAATTCCGCCGCCGCCTCGTCATAGCGTGGCGTCGTGTCATTGTGAAAGCCATGATTGACGTCCGCATAGGTGTAGGCGACATAGTCCGTACCGGCCTCATCCAGCCCTTTCTCGAAGGCCGGCCAGCTGGCATTGACGCGATCGTCGAGCCCGGCATGATGCAACATGAGCGCGGCCTTGATGCTGGCCGCTTCGTCGGGTGCCGGGTGACGACCATAGAACGGCACACAGGCTGCCAGAGTCGGAATTCTCACGCCGAGGCGCATGACCATGCCACCGCCAAAACAAAAGCCCACCGCGCCGACGCTGCCATTGCTGTCCGGATGTTTCTGCAAGTAACTGACGGCCGCGACAAAGTCTTCCACCATTTCATCGCCATCTCTTTGCTGCTGCATGGCTCTGCCTTCATCATCGTTGCCCGGGTAACCCCCGAGTGGCGCCAGAGCGTCCGGCGCGAAAGCGATAAATCCCGCAACAGCAAGGCGTCTGGCAACATCTTCGATATACGGGTTCAGACCACGGTTCTCATGCACCACAACAACACCCGGCAATTTGTGTTCATACACGGCCGGGCGAGCATAGTAGCCAGACATTTCTCCGGCGCCTTGCGGTGAAGCATATTTCTTGTAGTCGGTGACGATGGATTTATCGTCCGGACTTACCTGCTCTGCCAACGCGTAATTGGGACTCAGACTAGCGAACACGGACGCAGCGGAAACGCCGGCGGCGGTAAACGCAGCTGCTCTGTCCATGAACTGGCGACGAGTTAAGGTGCCATGCACGTAGCCGTCGAATAGATTGAGAATGCGTTGATCGTAGTCTTTGCTATTGGCCACTGATGTAGTGCTCCAGATGTTCGATTTCTTCTTGCTGATCCGCAATGATGGCTTCGACCAGATCACCGATGGAAATCATTGCAACGACGGCATCGTCCGCAACCACAGGAAGGTGTCTTATTTTCTTCTCAGTCATCAAGCTCATGCATTTATTGACCGTCTCAGCATCAGATGTTGTGAGTACGTTTGCCGTCATGATGTCTGCAACGGGAGTGTTGTCGGAGGCACGCCCTTTGACGATGACCTTGCGCGCATAGTCACGCTCGGACATGATGCCGAGCAATTCACTGCCCTGCATTACGACGACTGCACCAATGTTTTTCTCCGCCATGACCCGAATCGCATCCAAAACCGTGTCGTCCGGTTTTACAGAGATAATGTGCCGACCTTTTCGATCTAACAGGTGTTTGACTAGTTTCACGCTGACTCCCCTTACAGTCTGGCCTGTTTTTATTCTAGCAGCACCAGGCGTCGACGCGCAGATAGCCACAAAAGCTCTATCATTTCAGTATGTTAGCTTAGCGCTAATTGGCCGACTGAGAACTCGTTTTGCCTGCAATGATCGCTGGTGCGTCCGCAAAAGGACGAATGCCGAAGGCAGGATAGATCTCGCTTGGGAAATAAACGACACCGGCCGATACCACCATTTGAATACGTCGCAGTTGCGACAGGTCTGTGCCGGGATCACCAGGCACGAGAAAGAAGTCGGCATACTTTCCTTTCTCGATTGACCCAAGGTCTTCAGCTTGCCCAAGGTATGCAGCCATATCGTACGATGCACGTCGCAGCACCTCGGCCGGGGTCAAACCAATTTTCTCGAAGAGCTCCAACTCACGGTGATAAGCAAATGATCCACCCAGGTCTGTACCCGGCAGCAGCAGCACACCCTCCGCGTTCATCCGGCTCAGGGTTTCGAGTATGACCCCAAAAGCAGCAACATACTCGGCACGCTCCTGTGGCGTCTCGGCACCAAAAAATTCAGACCGGTAGGAACGTTGCGAATTGGTCGGCAAGTGATCGATAATTTCGCGGGCCATCGGCGCTACCTCACCATTCACCGCGGTTAAACCATACTCGTGAATCGCGATCGTGGGGTCATGTGCGACATCGTTCTGCAACATTCGGTTGAGCGTGAACTGAACGTCTTCACCGTCAAGATCCATCGCCGGAAAACGCTTCATGGCAGTGAATCGAAATAAGGTGCGCGTGTCTTCCTCCGGATTGAGCACCCAGCCGA
>Ga0316204_10007127_pt1 | contig 16626 bp, 15 predicted proteins | sample 6monrhotite_MG_2_FD_205661 | JGI IMG/M metagenome (GOLD analysis project Ga0316204, IMG submission 205661) | Microbial mat bacterial communities from mineral coupon in-situ incubated in ocean water Damariscotta River, Maine, United States -... | ecosystem: Environmental > Aquatic > Marine >... | reverse complement strand
ATCGCCGCAACCGCACGCTCGAAATCCTCAAGGCTCACGCGCCCTTTGGTGGCCAGTTTGATGCCCAAAAACACCGTCACCCCAAAGCCAAGGCTTTCTGCGTTCAACCGCAGCCTGCGCCCGCGCAAGATCCCCGCCTCCTCAAGCCGCCGGATGCGCCGCCATGTGGCTGGTTGGCTGAGCCCATAGCGCCGCCCCAATGCAGAGGCGCTTTGTGTCGCATCGCGGGCCAGTGACCGGATCAACTGATGGTCGATTTCATCCAGATCAATCATATCGGCAGGGTCTGTTCTGATTTGATCCGCGCCACCTGCATCAAGGCCTCAATGTCCGCAATATGCGGCAGGGTCAGGATACGGCTGCGGTAAATCTGCTGATAATGGGCCATGTCACGGGCAATGATCGACAGGCGCACATCAACACGGCCCAGAAAGGTCTGCACCTCGATCACCTCGGGCACCTGCCGCGCCTCAGCGAGAAAGATGTCAAAGGCATTGCTTTGGGTTTTGTCGAGCGTCACCCGCAAGGACACCTCCACCGCATAGCCAAGCGCGGCCCAGTTCACCACCGCGCTCACCCCCTGCACGATGCCGTCATCTTCCATCTTGGCAATCCGCCGCGCCGCCTTGCCCGGTGTCATGCCGCAACGTTCGGCCAATTCACCGGGGCTCAGGCTTGGTTCTGCCTGCCAATAGCGCAACAAACGCCGATCCATGTCATCAAGCATGATTTTTCCAATTTTCCCACATATCACGCATTATCATCTTCATTTGGCCAAATAAACTCATAAAACAGCAATGGCCCCTCTGACGACAATGGGTATGTTGAACCTCAGATTTATGACCTCGAAAGGACCGCCAAAATGCGCGTTTATTACGACCGTGACTGTGACGTTAACCTCATCAAAGACAAAAAAGTCGCCATCCTCGGCTATGGCTCTCAGGGCCACGCCCACGCGCTGAACCTGCGTGACAGCGGTGCGAAAAACCTCGTTGTTGCCCTGCGCGACGGCTCTGCCTCCAAGGCAAAAGCCGAAGGCGAAGGTCTCAAGGTTATGGAAATCTCCGAAGCCGCAGCATGGGCCGATGTGATCATGTTCACCATGCCCGACGAACTGCAGGCCGAAACCTACAAAAAATACGTGCACGACAACATCCGTGAAGGCGCAGCAATCGCATTTGCCCACGGTTTGAACGTCCACTTTGGCCTGATTGAACCCAAAGAAGGCATCGATGTGATCATGATGGCGCCAAAAGGCCCCGGTCACACTGTGCGTGGCGAATACACCAAAGGCGGCGGCGTGCCTTGCCTTGTGGCCGTTGACAAAGACGCATCCGGCAAGGCGCTGGAAATCGGCCTGTCCTATTGCTCTGCCATCGGTGGCGGGCGTTCTGGCATCATCGAAACCGACTTCCGCGAAGAATGCGAAACCGATCTCTTTGGCGAACAGGCCGTTCTGTGCGGCGGTATCGTTGAGCTGATCCGCATGGGTTTTGAAACACTTGTCGAAGCGGGCTATGAGCCTGAGATGGCCTATTTCGAATGCCTGCACGAAACCAAGCTGATCGTGGACCTGATCTATGAAGGCGGCATCGCTAACATGGATTACTCCATCTCCAACACAGCTGAGTACGGCCAGTACGTCTCCGGCCCCCGCATCCTGCCTTACGACGAAACCAAGGCCCGTATGAAAGCGGTTCTGAGCGACATCCAGTCCGGCAAATTTGTGCGTGACTTCATGTTGGAAAACGCTGTTGGCCAGCCAACGATCAAATCCTCGCGCCGTGCAAACGACGAGCACCAGATCGAAGTTGTCGGCGGCAAGCTGCGCGACATGATGCCTTGGATCTCTGCGGGCAAGATGGTCGACAAAGCCAAGAACTAAGGCTTTCGATCACGACAATTCAGCGCCCAGCAGCCCTTTCTGCTGGGCGCTTTTTTTTTGGGCCTTCCCTGCCGAGGCCACCGTATTTCAGGAGTAAGACACGATGCAATTCGCGGACATGGAAACGCCCTGCCTTATCCTCGACAAGGAGCGGTTGAAGGCAAATACCGCCAAGATGCGCAGCCATTGCGCGGCACGCGGTGTCGCCCTGCGACCGCACCTGAAAACGCTCAAATCCATTGAAGCGGCCAAACTTGCGACGGACGGAAAGATGGCGCGGATCACGGTTTCTACGCTCCGCGAGGCCGAGGTTTTTGCCCGCGCGGGCTTTGATGACATCCTGCATGCGGCGGGGATCACACCCAACAAATTTGATCACGTCCGGCGTATCAACGCTGAGACTGGCAAGCAGCTGACACTGACCCTCGATTCCATCGAAATGGCGCAGGCCTTGGTGCAAAGTGGCTTGCCCAACCGCGCCATGATCGAGATCGACTGCGGCGAACATCGCGGCGGAATCGAAAGCGGTAACAACGACTTGGAGGGTATTGCGCGGGTGTTGGGCGGCCAACTTGCGGGTATCATGACCCATGCGGGCCATTCCTACAGCACCAACCAGATCGCGCGGATCAAAGAGATTGTCGATGATGAGGTCAACGCCGCCACCACCGCGGCAAAGCGTCTTCGTTCCGCCGGGATTGAGGTGCCGATGGTTTCTGCCGGGTCGACACCGACGGTCCTGCATGCAGAAAACCTAGATGGCGTCGATGAGATGCGTTGCGGGATCTACATGGTCTGGGATCTGAGCCAATTTGGCCGCGGCGTCTGCGGGCGTGAGGATATCGCGTTGACTGTTCTGGCCACCGTGATTGGCCACAACCGCAGCGCGGGCGTTCTGACCGTCGATGCGGGCGCATTGGCCATGTCAAAGGACATTGGCGCCAACACCTTTCTGCCCGATGCCCACTTTGGCTGGCTGTGCGATGCCAAAGATCTGACCCCGCTAGGGTTGAGCATCAACACCGTGCATCAGGAACACGGAACGGTCACGGTCAAAGACCCGGCGATTTTTGACCGCCTGCCCATTGGCACACAGGTGCGGATCTTGCCCGGACATGCCTGCCTCACAGCGGCGGGTGGCTATGAGGGATATCATCTGCTGCAAGGCGGGTTCTGGCCAAGGTTCAACGGCTGGTAAATCTGCAAGCTCGGATTCCCCGTAGACTCGGACTGGCCCACTAACGCACACAGGCCAGCCATCCTTCGCCCCATGGCGAAGTGAAACTCATTGACCCCGCCCCTCTGCCGGGGTCTTTTGCGTGGACGCATCACCCCTAGGTCAAGGACAGTCAAAATGCCCATCATCAAGAAAGCCGACGCAAAACGCGATAGCGGTGATGGCAAGAACAACCCCTGCGGGCCGTTCGAGGCGATCCTTTTCTCCGACAGCGGCGGGCTGAGCCAGTTTGGCGCTTTTGTCGAAACCTTGCCACCGGGATCGGCGTCATCGGTCAAGCATTGGCACGCGCATGAGGACGAGATGATCTATGTTCTGGACGGCATTGCGACGGTGCTTGAGGGGGATGAAGAACATCAGCTAACCCCCGGTGACGCCGCAACTTTCAAGGCTGGAGCCCCCTTGGGACATTGCGTTCAAAACAGATCTGACAAACCGCTGAGCTATCTGGTCATCGGCACGCGCAGCCAGGGCGACACCGTGACTTATCCAGACCATGACAGAGTGCTGCATTTTGCCAGAGATGATGCGGGCGAAACTGTCGAACGCCGCTATGTCAATGCGCAGGGTGCGCCTGCAACCTCTCCTTATGTGATCGACGACAATGGCACCTGACACCACCCCGCGGATCACCGTCTATAGCTGGCTGATGGTGGCCACGCTTGCCTTTGTCTGGGGCGGCACATTTATGGTCACCGAAGTCGCGCTGCGCGGCATCACCCCGTTCTGGCTGGCGGCATCGCGCATTGTGTTTGCGGCGCTGGTCATGGTGGCCGTTTGGGGCTTGCGCGGGTTCGCGCTGTTTCAAGCGCCATTAAGCGGGCCACAGCGGGCGGCCCTGTTCACAATTGGCGCGGCCAGCTCTGCGGTGCCTTTTTCCTTGCTGGCATGGGGCCAACAACATGTGACCTCTGGCTTTGCAGGTGTGTCCATGGCCTCGACCGCGCTGATCATGCTGGTGCTGGCGCATTTCTTTGTGCCCGGCGAACGGTTGACACTGCGCCGGTCCATCGGGTTTGCTATCGGATTTTGCGGGGTTGTGGTTCTGATTGGTGGGCAGGCTTTTGAGACCTCGGGTGGCTTGCTGGAACCCATAGGGCGTGCTGCCTGTATTGGCGCGGCCTGTTGTTATTCCATCAGCTCGATCCTGATGCGTCGCCTTCCAGCGGTTGACCCGATCGGTCTTGCCACTGTCTTGCTCTTGATCGCCTCTGCGATCACCGTGCCGCTGGCCCTCATCACCGAAGGCCTACCGCCCCTGCCCGACAACCAAACCCTTGTTGTGCTTGCCTTTTTAGGGCTGATCCCAACCGCCGCCGCCAATATTCTACGCGTACTGGTGGTGCGCAGCGCCGGTCCGGTCTTTATGTCTTTGGTCAATTATCAGGTGCCGGTCTGGTCTGTGGTACTGGGCGCGTGGATCTTGGCCGAACCAATGCCGCCCTCGCTGCTCTATGCGATGGTCTTGATCTTGGCCGGTGTTGCGATCAGCCAATTCGGCGCGTTGCGCCGGTTGTTTGGTCGGGCCGGGACTTAACCGCCGACGGCCTCTGTCACAGCTGCCACAACACCATCCACACAGCGCTCCATCAGTGCTGCATCTTCGTGCTCTGCCATCACCCGAACCAAAGGTTCTGTGCCCGATTTGCGGATCAGCAACCGCCCGCCACCGGACAAATCTGCCTCGGCCTGCGCAATCGCGGCCTTCACCGGGGCCATATCAAGCGGGGTCTGTCCCGCGCCAAAGCGCACGTTCTTAAGGAGTTGCGGCACCGCATCGAACTGATGCAACAGCTCTGACGCCCTGCGCTCTCCACGTACCAATTCCGCCAGAAACTGCATGCCCGCCATCAGTCCGTCACCGGTCGTGGCATAATCGGTCATCACAATATGCCCCGATTGTTCGCCGCCAAGGTTGAAGCCACCCTGCCGCATCCGTTCAACCACATAGCGATCGCCAACATTGGTGCGTTCGAGCCGCAGACCGCGGGCGTCCAGGAACCGCTCCAATCCAAGATTGCTCATGACCGTTGCAACAAGGGCATTGCCCTTCAGCCGCTCTTCTTCTGCCCAGCGGGCGGCCATCAGCGCCATGAACTGATCGCCATCGCCAACGTTGCCTTTTTCGTCGATCAGGATCACCCGGTCGGCATCACCGTCCAGACAGATCCCGACATCCGCGCCGTGGGCCACGACAGTTTCTGCCGCCGATTGTGGATGCGTCGATCCGCAGCCTTCGTTGATGTTATGCCCATTCGGTGACACGCCCACAGGGATCACGGTTGCGCCCAATTCCCACAAGGTCATCGGGGCGACATGGTGCGCCGCGCCGTTGGCGCAATCGATCACGACCTTTAGCCCGTCCAAACGCATTTGGCGCGGGAAGGAGGATTTCACCCGTTCAATATAGCGAAAGCGGCTGTCGTCGATGCGTTTGGCGCGGCCAATCTCTGCCGCCGCCGTCGGTTCAACACCTTCGGCCACAAGCGCCTCGATCTCGGCCTCAGCCTGATCCGACAGCTTAAACCCGTCAGGCCCAAAAAATTTGATGCCATTGTCATGGGCCGGATTGTGGCTGGCGGAAATCATGACGCCCAGATCGGCCCGCATGGACCGGGTCAGCAGACCCACCGCCGGGGTTGGCACCGGACCCAGCAACAGCACATTCATGCCTGTGCTGGTCAATCCGGCGGTCAGTGCGTTTTCGAACATATAACCCGACAACCGCGTGTCCTTGCCGATCACCACCCGGTGCACACCTTTACTGTCGCGCCGGAAGTACCGCCCCACAGCCGCGCCAATGCGCAGGGCCATCTCGGCTGTCATTGGATAGGTGTTGGCGGTGCCGCGCACGCCGTCTGTGCCAAAAAGCTTTGTCATGCCTGTCTTCCTGCCATGGCAGCCCGCCACAGCGCAATTGCCTGTATTGTTTGCGGGACATCATGCACACGCAGGATCTGAATACCATGGGCAAGACCTGCAAGGGCAACCGCAATCGACCCCGGTGCGCGGTGATCTGCCTGTGGGGCATTGCCGATGGTGCCGATAAACCGCTTGCGCGATGCCCCCAACAGGATCGGCACCCCAAGATCGTGAAACAGGCTCAGTCGCGCCAGAAGGGTCAGGTTGTGGTCAAGCGTCTTGCCAAAGCCGATACCGGGATCAGCAATGATCCGGCTGCGCGGGATGCCTTGTGCCTCAAGCGTGTCAATGCGGCCCGCCAAGTAGTCGAACACATCCAACAAAACATCATCATATCGTGGATCTTGTTGCATGGTTTCGGGATCGCCCTGTGCATGCATCACACAGACCGGCAAGGATCGCGCCGCACAAAAAGGCGCGAGCGCATCATCATAGGTCAGGCCAGAGACATCATTGACCAAATCCGCCCCGGCCCGCATCGCACTTTCGGCCACGGTTGCCTTACGGGTGTCGATGGAAATGGCGCAATCTGCACCTGAGGCGCGCAAGCTTTCGATCACAGGGGCGGTGCGGCGAATTTCTTCGTCCACAGCCACGGTTTCTGCGCCGGGGCGTGTGGATTCGCCGCCGATGTCCAGAAGATCAACGCCTGCCTCCTGCATCTGCAATCCGGCACGCACCGCGTCTTGTTCCGCCGCGTGAACGCCGCCATCCGAGAAACTGTCCGGTGTGGTGTTCAAGATGCCCATCACCCGTGGGCGGTCCATGGTCATCATCGCCACCTGCGGGCGCGGCGTGGTCAGGCGGCCTGCGGCCTCTGCTGGCAGGTCTTGTGCCGGAATGATCCGGGCGGATGCGCCCCGGCGCAGCACTTCGACTTCAGAAAACCAGCCCCACCCCCCCGCAAGCTCTAGCGCATGATCGGGCCGCGCCGGGCCGCACTGCACAAGCGGGCGGAAGTAGTCGCGCCCGGTCACAGCGTGCCTTGGTCGACCGGAACAGCCTTGAGCGGCACCGTTGCGGCATCAGGCAGATCGGCACCGATCACCAGCATATCTTCGGCCTCCATCGAGGCGGCAAACCACGCGGCCAGCGCCACCGCGTCGCGCGGCTGCGCTGAGGGGGTGTCAACGGAATCCAGTACAATCTTGGACGGGGCCCAGACACAGGTCTGCCCATTCTTCATCGCCCAATCGAGTTCGGTGCGCGTGTCCACCACAACGCAGCGGTCGTCTTTGGACGCCAGAACCCATGCGTTTTGTTCAATCGCCAACAGATCAATCCGGCGCTGTGCCATCTTGTGCGACAACTGCGGCGCTGCCGCATCCGCGGGCCCGACACAAATGATCAGTGGTTTGCCCTGCGCGGTCAGTTGATCCAACCAGCCGGTCAAATGGGGCGAGGCTATTGCGGCATTGCCCAGAAACACCATCTGAGGCTGCGGCGGGGCCTCCTGGACCACCTCGGCCACGGGCGCCGCTGCCACGCGGGCGCGGACGATCTCGACCCCCAATGCGCCGGGGCCGCGATCCAGCTTTTCAATACGGACAAAGGCTCGCATCGCCTGCGGTTCCAACAAAATGCGATCCGCAACCCGTTCGGCCAGTGTTTCAAGCAATGCCAGACGTTCCACAGCCAGTTCGGCGGCAATCGCCTCGGTCACACGGTCATAGCTGAGAATGCGATCCACATCGTCTTCAATCGGTCCGGTCAGCGGCTGCACCTCGACGACAACGTTAAAGCAGATGCGCTGGGTCACACCGCGTTCGGCTTGAAACGCGCCGATCTCTACCTCGACAATATGATCGCGCAAGGAAATGCGATCCAGCGGGGTGTCATCGGCCATGGCCTCTGCACGCTCTGAGGGATGCGCAAAGGCAAGGCGGACTTCGTTCGACATGGTTCTGGCCTTCAATGTGTGTATTCAGATGCGGGCATAGCCGATCCGGGCCGCATTAGCAGCCATTTTTCCGGCAGACCAGCACCGGAACACGCCCTTTTGGGCAAAAATCAGTTGGACGCAGTACGCCATGTGTGACGGTAGAACAGATGCACACCAATGCGGGCCGTGCGGGTGTAAACGCGCGACCAGCGCGGTTTGACCGCCGTGGTGTGGTAATGGGTGGCGCCATCGGTCAGCGCTGGCGCTTTGCCGTCAAGACTGGCGCGGGCCACTTTGGACACGCGGGCAAAGGCGCGCGGCTCTGCGATCACCTCTTTGTGGCCATCACAGGTGTAGGTGAACTGACACTGGTACTTGCGGCCCGTCCCTTGATTGATCACACCGCAAGGGGTGCTGGGAAAGCGTTTGCTTTCCACCCGGTTCAGGATCACCTCGGCCACAGCAAACTGGCCCTTAACGGTCTCACCACGCGCCTCAAAGTAAAGCGCCTCGGCCAGACAACGCCACTGTGCCGATCCTGAGGCCTTTGGCTGTGCGTCGATCCACTTGCGCGAAAACTCGACATTGGACTTGGCTTCTTTTGGTGCTGTCACCAACGACTTCAATCGTTTGTCCCCGGCAGATTTGAGACCCTTTGCCTCCACCTTTGCCAGCTCTTCGGCCTTTTCTGCGTTGGCTGTTGCGACCACAGGCGTGATCACAATGGCCGACAAAAGTGCCGCGAAAATCGAAGTCTGAAACCAACGCATGCTGCGCCTCGTGTGCTGTTAACTCAGCTGAGCGCCTATCCAGAATCCGCGTTCTGGTAAACCCACCCGTTAACGGGTGCGACATTTGTGGAAAAAATTGGCCGGTATTGTTGATCCGCTAGGGATTTCTACCCGATCTTGTGCTGAATTGCGAGTTGTGCCGCAGCCAACCTTGCTACCGGAACGCGAAATGGCGAGCAAGAAACGTAATCGAACCCCGATTCCCGGCAGAATGCAATCGATTCGGGGTTGCCGCCGTGCTCACCGCAGATCGATAGCGTGAGGCCGGGCTGCGCCGCCCGCCCGCGCTCCGCACCCAACTGCAGAAGCTCGCCCACACCCTCAATATCAAGCACGTGAAACGGGTCTTCTGGGAAGACCCCCTGTTGCACATAATCGGACATGAATCGCCCCGCGTCATCACGCGACAACCCATAGGTCATCTGGGTCAAATCGTTGGTGCCAAAGCTGAGAAAGGCGCAATGTGGCGCAATTTCCGCCGCGCGCAACGCCGCACGCGGCGTTTCCACCATCACACCCAACCGGTAGGTAAAGCTGGCATCGCTTTCGGTGCGCACCGCCGCCGCCACCGCATCCACGGAGGTCTTGATCAACTCAACCTCGCGTTTGGCGCTGACCAGCGGGATCATGATCTCAGGCACCACCGGTTCGCCATCCTTGCTTGCCGCGATCGTCGCCTCAAAAATCGCCCGCGCCTGCATCTCGTAAATCTCTGGCACGGTGACGCCAAGACGCACACCGCGCAGACCCAGCATCGGATTGTATTCGCTCATTGCCTCGATGCGGCGGGTCACATCCGATAAAGGCAGGTTCAGCGCTTCGGCCAGCTCGCGCTGGCCAATCCGGTCGGCGGGCAGGAATTCGTGCAAGGGTGGATCAAACAGACGAATGCACACCGGTTGCCCCTGCATGATGCGGAACAACTGGGTAAAATCATCGCGCTGCATCGGCAAAAGCCGTTCCAGCACCGCACGGCGGTCCTCACCGGTTTCGGCAAAGATCATTTCGCGCATAACGGTCAGGCGGCCGGGATCAAAGAACATATGTTCCGTGCGGCACAGCCCGATGCCATGGGCGTTAAAATTGCGGGCGGTTTGCGCGTCTGCTGGCGTGTCCGCATTGGCGCGAATGCCGATATCCGCGACCTGCTCTGCCCAATCGAGCAGTTTGTTGAAGGTTTCGTCCAGCGCGGCCTCTTGCATTTTCACACTGCCCGCCAGAACTTCGCCGTTTGACCCATCCAGTGTGATCTCGTCACCTGCATTGAACACCCGGCCATCCGGCGCGGTGATCTGCTTTTTCTTCAGGTTCAGCTTCATCGAAGACGCGCCAACAACGCAAGGCAGGCCAAGCCCGCGCCCAATCACGGCGGCATGGCTGGTGATCCCGCCTCGTTCCGTCAAAACCGCGCTGGCCGCATGCATCCCGCGAATGTCTTCGGGGCTGGTTTCGCGACGGATCAGAATGCAAGGTTCACCGCGTGACGCGCTGGCCTGCGCCTCGGTTGCGGAAAACACGATCCGGCCCGTGGCCGCGCCGGGGCTGGCGGCAATGCCGCGCCCGATCACGTCACGCTTGGTCTTGGGGTCAACCTGCCGGTGCAACAGCTCGGTCAATGTGCGCGGTTCCACCCGCATCAATGCCTCTTCTCGAGGGATGATCTTGTCATCTGCCAACCGCACGGCAATACGCACCGCCGCTCGCGATGAACGCACCACGCGCACACCGTCCAGAATGTGCAAGGCACCATCCTGCACCACAAATTCGACCTGCATTTCCTCGCGCAGCTTGGCCCGCATCAAGGCCGCATGCTGGGTCAGCTCGGCAAAGGCGTCAGGGACCAACTCCTCAAGCGACATGCCGCGCGGATCTTTGGTCAGGTACAGCGCCTCTGAATCGCCTTGCAACGCATCGCGCCCCTGCGATTGGCTCAGATAGCGACCCTTGATCTGCGGCAGCCCGGTATCGCTGTCCACCAGTTGCAAAACCCCCGAACCGCATTGACCGGTGCCAACGCCAAAGGCCATCTCCTGCACCACAAGGCCAAGCCCCGCATCCGCAGGCGCCCCTTTGGCCTGCCGCAAAAGCCGCGCCGAGGTGCCGCCCCAGGCCCGCGCCATGGAGCGCAATACGCCCGCCAGCTGTTTGGCCGGATCTTGAGGAAAGCTTTCCTCGGTCTCTTGTTCATAGGCCCAGAGCGATTGTTCCAACGCGGCGCGGCCATCGCCGGTCACATCGTCAAACATATCCGGATCAAGCCGGGCTACGTTGATCGCATAGGTCTGGACAAAACGGGTATAAAGCGCCGCTGCGGGCTCTTCGCCCATGGTCTGGCAAAACTCATCAAACCGTGCGCCATTGATGCCAATGTTCAACACGGCCCCCGGCCCGCCCCAATCAGGGTCTTGGCTAGAGGGGCGCACACAAAGCAACGCCTCTTTGGGAAACTGCGCCACCACGGCGTCCACATCGGGCAAATGCCCTTCGGCGATCTTTTGCACCGCATCAAAAGACAGCGCCACCGTGCGCGGCACCGGCAGATCCAGCCGCACCAGCCGTTGCAGACATTTCGCCCGCCCGCCGTGGGTGTCATTCGCAATCGGACCGTCGGCCGTTACAAGCGTTGTATGTGGATTATTCTGCACCGCAGCACCTTTCGTGTTCAGGTGCAGCATAGGCAGTTGACGCCAACTGGCAAGAGAAAGGCGTCTGGCTCAGAGACCAAGCGCCCTGCGCAGAATGCTATTTACCTCCGCGCTCATGTTTCCATGTGCCTTCAAACCATCAACCACATCCGGATCCAGCATCAGATTGACCCGCTTTTTCCGGGCCGATGCTGGCATGGTTGGCCGGCCGCGTTTGGCCGATGAAACCCAAGCGTCATCCAGCTCAAGCGCGTCACCGTCGCGATCAATGTAACTTTTAGACCCCTCTGTCATATGCACGCCTTTCTCTTTGATTGGCCTTTCTCAGGCTGATGATCCGCATCGCACCATTTCGTTCGCACCAGACCAGCACACACAACCGGCCATGGATTGGCCCAAGTGTCACAAATCTCCGTTCGCCATAATTATTGCGGCTGTCTTCGCGGGTCAGTGCCAGCGGCCATTCCAGATGTTCCACATCTGCAAAATCCACCGCGCGCTCTGCAAGGGTGCGTTCGCGCTTTTGCTCATCCCATTCGATGTCCACAGATTAAACATACACACGTTTAATCTATTTTCAAGGCCTACCCATCAATCCGTGTCAGATCCGCGACCGAGGAACAGGTGGTGCGAATGCGGCTGAGCAGGTTCAGACGGTTGCGGCGCACGGTGCCATTGTCACTGTTGACCTGCACCGCATCAAAGAACGCATCAATCGGCCCGCGCAGCGCGGCCATGGCGGACATCGCTGTGGTGAAATCCTGCGCGGCCATTGCCGGGGCAATCGCGGCTTCGGCCTTGTCCAGCGCGGCAAAAAGCGCCTTTTCCTCGTCCACTTCGGCAAATTTGATATCCGCACCGTAGGAGTATTCCACCCCATCCGCCGCTTCGGCCTGGGTCAGAATGTTGTTGGCGCGTTTGAAGCCCTGGATCAGGTTTTCCCCATCATCCGTGGACAGGGTCTCGGACAAGGCGCGGGCACGTTTGACCAGCAGCGTCAGATCGTCGTTGCCGTCCATCGCAATGCAAGCGTCGATGATGTCATGGCGCACGCCTTGATCGCGCAGATAGACTTTGAGGCGGTCGTGGAGGAAGCCAAGCAGGTCCACCGATTTGTCCGGCACCTGTTCACCCAACTCTTTGAAGGCGTCGTTATCTTCGCCCTCTGCAAGCCGTTCTTTGACAGTCTTGAACGCCGCGCCAAACACCCCGTGTACGGCGATCTCTTCTACCAAATCGCGGATCAGATCTGTCTTGAGATCCCCGTTGGACTGCCCTTTATTGCGCACAAGTTGTGCATCGATGAAGCGGTCCATGCGCAGGGAAATGTCATTCTCAACCAAGATCCGGATCACGCCCAGCGCCGCACGGCGCAGGGCAAAGGGGTCTTTTGACCCTGTCGGCTTTTCATCAATCGCCCAGAACCCGGTCAGCTTGTCGATCTTTTCCGCCAGCGCCACGGCCACAGAAACCGCTGCCGTTGGCACATCATCGGACGGGCCAAGCGGCGCGTAGTGTTCCTTGGCTGCTGCTGCAACCGCATCGCTTTCACCCGCCGCTTTGGCGTAATAGCTGCCCATAAGCCCTTGAAGTTCGGGGAACTCATAGACCATTTCGGAACTCAGATCCGCCTTGGCCAGACGGGCCGCGCGTGCCGCTTCATCTGCATCTGCCCCGACCATCGGTGCCAGATCAGCCGACAACAGCGCCATGCGTTCAATCAATTCGGCCTGCGTGCCCAGCTTGTTGTGGAAGGTCACATTCTCAAGCGATTTGACCCATGCGCTCATGCCCTCATCCGAGGTCGCGGTGCGCAGGTCGTTCTCCCAAAAGAACTTCGCATCCGCCAGCCGCGCCGACAGCACTTTTTCATTGCCCGCCAGAATGGTCGCGCCATTGTCCGCCGTTGTGCGGTTGGCCACGGTGATAAAACGTTCGATCTGCCCCGTTTTGGGATTGCGCACGGAAAAGAACTTCTGGTGCTCTTTCATAGAGGTTTGCAGCACCTCTGGCGGCAGGCCCAGAAAATCATCGGCAATCTGGCCCATCAGAACCACCGGATATTCGACCAGCCCTGCAACCTCGGCCAACAGACCTGTGTCTTCAACCACTTCGAGACCATTGGCAAAGGCGATGTTGGTGGCATCATGCCATATGGTTTCGGACCGTTCCTCAGCAGACTGCACCACAAAGGCCCGCTTCAGCTTGGCGGCGTAGTCCTCAAAGCTGGTGACTTTGATCGCCTCGGGCGCGAGGAAACGGTGACCGCGGGTCTCATCGCCAGAGGTGATCCCGTCCACGTCCAGCGCCACAACCTCGGCGCCGTCTTCGGCGGACATGATGCACAGAATGGAATGCAAAGGGCGCACCCATTTCAGGCTGCCACTGCCCCAGCGCATGGATTTGGGCCATGGGAAATTGCGAATGCTCTGTTCAAGCACTTCGGCCACGATCTCGGATGCGGGGCGGCCCGGCTTTTCGATCTTGGCAAAGAGGATCTTGCCCTTGGGGGTATCGCGTTCCTCAAGCTGGTCGCGGGTCAGGCCCGCACCGCGCAGGAACCCTTCGATGGCTTTTTCGGGCGCGTCTGCCTTGGGGCCTTTGCGTTCTTCGACGGTGCGCGGGCTGGCGGCCAACATATCACCCACGGCCAGCGTCAACCGGCGCGGCGTGGAAAAGGCAGCGGCAGAGCCATAGGTCAAACCCGCCTCGACCAGCCCATTGGTCACCAGCTTTTTCAGATCCTCAGCGGCGCGGGTTTGCATCCGCGCGGGGATTTCTTCGGAAAACAGTTCAATCAACAGGTCTGGCACGGGCGGTGTCCTTCGTCTTGCCGCGATGCGGCGCGTCTTTTGCGCTTGGATACCCGCAGGGGCCGCTTGGGTCCAGCCCCGAAGCGCCTCTGCCGTGGCTATAGAGTCCGGTCTTTAGCTGGCCAATGTCCGGATATCCGGCGCTGACAGCTTGGGTACGACCCGCCAGCCGGCCTCGACCATGTTGTAAAGGGCAAAGGCGACCAGCCCCAGCCCGGCACCGGCCAGCAAGAACCGCCCCAGATAGGCACTGCGCAACTGGTCCAGCGCCTGCCCTAAGCCGCCCGCCTGCGAGGGATCGGCATTCAGCGCGGCAAAGCCAAGCGACAGGGCCACCAGCGCCAGCATCAGACCATAGATGATCAAACCTGCGGTCAGCACGGGATCAACCTTTTGGGTGAACTGCGAACGGGCAAGATGCGACTTGTAACTGCCGCGCCAGCCCTTCTGCATGTAGTAGATCCCTGCCCCGACAAGGATCACCGCCGCCAGCGCCACCAGATACCGGCCAGCCGGCATTGCCATCAACCGCGCGGTCCAATCCTGCGCTGCGCTGCCGCCTTGATCCGATCCGGCATAGGCCAGACCAATCACCGACAACCCGATCCCGCCGTGGATCAACCCGGTCACGATCTGCCCGCCTCGCGCGATCAGGCCCTTTGGCCCGGTGCCATGATCCTCAACATCCGCAATCCCCGCCGTGACACGCCAAACCAGATAGGCGATCAGACCAAGCCCGATTGCCCAAAGCGCCGGAACCCCCATGGGCTGTGCCCGCAGCGCCGAGAGCGTATCTTCGGTTCCGGAGCTGGACATTGAGGAGAACGACGCCCAGAACGCCAGCCCTCCGATCAGGAAATAGATGATCCCGCGGGCGGCATAGCCGCAGCGCATGACCCATTTGAGGGCAGAATGAGGGGTGTCAGACACAGGCAATTTCCTTTCGCTAAAAAGAAAACGCCTGTGAGGGGCGGTTTGGTTCCGCCTTGAGCCAGGATTAGTCCGAGAGGCTTGACGGAAGCGGCGGGCATTCTTCGCCGACAACCGTGCCGTCATATGCCTTTTCGCCGCAATCGTTCAGCTCATGCCAGACATAGCCGCCCCCGTCATCCGTGATCGCGACAATCCGGTCGACGCCGTAAGCGATGTTCTTTTGCCCCAGAAAGGTCAGCGCAGTGCCGGTCTCGATTTCAATGCCCAAGGCTTCGGCGTCAAAACAATCAAACCATCCCGGCGCATTGCGCGGTGTGGCACTGTCGACCAGCACATAGGTCTCGGTCAGCAATGGCAGGCTGAGATCGGTGGTAAAACAGGCGCGGAACCGAATGGGAGAGCTATCTGCATCAATGGCCTGCATCCCGTCCGCTGCAATGGTCTCCGGCTCTTGCGTGCCCAGCGAGACCAAGGTGACATCCGCCGCAGGCACCTCGCGGTAAAACCCGTAGATTTGCAGGTAATAAAGGCCAAGGCCCGCAATCAGCGCCGACACCATAATGACGATTCCCACGATCTTGCCGTTCATATCCCTGCCCTCAATCTGGCCACGCGATTACGCAGCATCCTCGGACCAGCCACCGGCGCGGGTCTGCACAAAGGCATCCGCACACATCTTGGACAATGCCCGCACCCGCCCGATATAGGCCTGCCGTTCGGTGACAGAAATAACGCCCCGCGCATCCAGCAGGTTGAACATATGGCTGGCCTTGATGCATTGGTCATAGGCCGGATGCGCCATAATGATGCGCTTGCCGGTCTTTGGATCGGTCGCGGGTTGCTCAAGGATCACCTTGCAGTGGGCCTCGGCCTCTTCGAACTGGCGCAGCAACACTTCGGTGTTGGCGGTGTCAAAGTTCCAGCGGGCGTATTCCTCTTCGGTCTGTTTGAACACATCCCGGTAGGTCAGCGGGATCAGCGCATCTGGATCGTTGAAGGGCATGTCCATCACATGATCCACGCCCAGCACATACATCGCCAGACGTTCCAACCCGTAGGTCAACTCACCCGAGACCGGCGCGCAATCATGGCCGCCGACCTGTTGGAAATAGGTGAACTGACTGACTTCCATACCGTCGCACCAGACCTCCCAACCCAGACCCCAGGCGCCCAAGGTCGGGCTTTCCCAGTCATCCTCAACAAAGCGGATGTCGTGCAGGTCCATGTTGATACCAATCGCCTCTAGCGAGCCAAGATAGAGCTCTTGCAGGTTCGGCGGGCTGGGTTTGATCAGCACCTGATACTGGTAATAATGCTGCAAGCGGTTCGGGTTTTCCCCGTAGCGGCCATCGGTCGGGCGGCGCGAGGGCTGCACATAGGCGGCGGTCCATGGCTGGCTGCCGAGGCTGCGCAATGTGGTGGCCGGATGGAACGTACCGGCGCCAACTTCCATGTCATAGGGTTGCAGAATCGCGCATCCGTGCTGCGCCCAATAGTTTTGGAGCGCCAGAATGATCG
>Ga0316204_10007126_pt1 | contig 16629 bp, 11 predicted proteins | sample 6monrhotite_MG_2_FD_205661 | JGI IMG/M metagenome (GOLD analysis project Ga0316204, IMG submission 205661) | Microbial mat bacterial communities from mineral coupon in-situ incubated in ocean water Damariscotta River, Maine, United States -... | ecosystem: Environmental > Aquatic > Marine >... | reverse complement strand
ATGCACGACTTGGGCAAAATAGGTATCGCCGACGAAGTGCTTAATAAAGCCGAACCGCTGAATGACCACGAGTACCAGCTGATGTGCAGCCACCCCACAATGACCGCCACTATCATGCGGCCCTTAATTCGCTTTAAAGAGTTTACTGATATTGCCGCCTGGCATCATGAACGCTGGGATGGCAAGGGTTACCCAGACGGTCTAGCAGGCGAAAATATTCCACTATTAGCACGTATTGTATCGATTGCCGACACTTGGGATGCGATGACCAGCAACCGGATTTACCGAAAAAGCATGACCATAGAAAAGGCACTATCCATCTTGGATGCTGAAAAGGACTCAGGCCAATGGGACCCTCAACTGGTGCGAGCCTTTATCGAGATGATCAAAGGCGAACAAGAAGGACGACTCGTAATAGGTGCCAATGAGAGTGAAGCCTCCTTAGCGCAGTAACAAGCCATAGACAGGCTACTTGCAGCTTTTGCCTGACACCATCAAATAAACATCTGTAGGCTAAAACTTAGGTCGAGCAAGCCGATAAGTATATACGGAGGTTCTTTACGACACAGAAAACGTCCTAAAGGCCTCTCAAGCTTAGATATAATTTCCCCTAACTTTCAACAGGTTAGTTAGTAGTGAGCCCTATATTGCGGTAAATTTACTGAGCCTAACATAAGGACATATCGGCCATGAAAGCCAACTTTCCTATCACTGGAAACGAAAAACAATTTCATGAACACCAAAAGATCATCTCGCTGACCGATGCCAAAGGGGCAATCAGCTACATCAATGACGATTTCATTGATATTAGTGGCTTCTCCAAAGACGAGTTAATCAAGCAGAGTCATAACATCGTGCGCCACCCCAACATGCCTTCAGCTGCATTTGATGATATGTGGAAAACCATAAAAAAAGGCGAACCATGGCTGGGCATGGTCAAAAATCGCTGTAAGAATGGCGACCACTACTGGGTCAATGCCTACGTCACACCGGTGTATGAAAGGGGCGAGATTGTTGGATATCAATCGGTAAGAACCAAACCACGAAGCGACTGGGTTGAACGTGCCGAGTGCACATACAGCCGCATCAACGCAGGCAAACCCCTTCGTTCACGCTTTGGGTTAAGTAGGTGGAACATCCAACAAAAAATGATCGGGCTAGGGGTCAGCCTCATATTGATATTGATGGCATTGGCCATCGCGACTGGAGCATCGCTATACCCTACATTAGGCGCTGCGGCCGTGCTTAGCAGTGTATTTACGATGGCCGTAAAATGGATTACGCGACCGCTGCAAACCCTGGCACAAGAGTCTCGAGAAATTTTTCATGATGAAATTGCACTGCAAGTATACGGACGCAGCCCTGATGAAGTGGGCCAACTTGAATGCGTCATCGCTGCGTTACAAGCACGTAATACAACATTATTGACTCGCGTTAATGACGCTGCTAGTGATCTGGCCACAACCTGCCATCACACCTCCGCCAGTGCACGCGAATTTACGCGGGACATAGCACGCCACAAAGAGGAAATTTCCACTGCCAGCAGTACCGTTGACGAAATGAGCGCCTCTATCAACAATATTGCTGAGAATACTCAACATACCGCAGATACAACCAAACAGGCAGACAAACAATTAAAAGGCAACGCACAAAACATTGCCGACATATCTACATCAGCAGCAAACCTAGCTCGCACGATGCAGAAAACCTCAGATACCATTCAAATCTTACACACGAGTAGTGAAAGTATTGGCGGGCTGTTGGAACAAATACGTAGCGTAGCAGAACAAACAAATTTGCTGGCACTGAATGCAGCAATTGAAGCAGCACGTGCCGGCGAGTTTGGTCGAGGCTTTGCCGTAGTCGCCGATGAAGTACGCTCACTAGCCAGCCGCACTAGTGAATTGACGGAGGAGATTGACCCCATTGTCTCTCAGCTGACCAACCGCTCAAAAGAAGCCGTATCCGCCATCGTCAGCGATACCCAGACCACCCAGACAATTACCGAACTATGCCAACAAACTACTCAAGAAGTTGACGCCATCATAGAAGCGTTTACTTCCATTGTTGCCATGTCGTCCGATATCGCTACAGCTATAGAGCATCAATCAGCAGAAACGACAACGCTAAATCAAAAAATGGAAGCCATTAGTGGCATCACAGACCATACACGGGAGGTGGCCCAAGGGCATTTGACAACGAGCGAACGGTTGGATCAATTGGCTGACGCGCTTAAATCCGTGGTGAGTCAGTTCAGTTACTGATCATGAAAATAGGCAGAGAGTTACCTACCCCCCATGCCGCCGCCACCCATGCCGCCACCGCCCATGCCGCCACCGCCCATCATGCCCCCGCCGCCAGACGAAAAATTGCACTGCAGGTCAGGGTTTTGTGAAGGGTCGCAGTAAGACAGCCAATCCACATTGTATACATCAAAATCACCATCCTCGTAGGTATACGTACCATAGCTATTACCATGAGGAGTTCCGGCAGGATTATCGGCCGAGTAGATATATCGACCAGCCGTAAGTTTAATATCCGAGTCGGGGGTTGGTACTGATTCAATATCCGAAGCAGGAGTTGGCGCTGTCGCGTCAAACGTGCCAATACCAGAAATAGTCGTATCATTAATATAACGCGACGGATCGGTATAGCTACCATGGCCGCCATTACGCATATCCAAATCGAAGGTCGAGGTCATTATGCCATCTTCTATCACTTGAGTGATGCGGGGCTTAGTCGTCTCGAAATCTTTCACAAACTCTTGCACCATCTGCGGGTCGTTATTGATTTGGCGCATATAAACTCGATTAGGGTTACCTGTGCCATTACCCACCAAATCAGCACCTTCCAGCGGCAACCAGGCACTCGCCAGTCGGTCCGTTGTATCGCCGTAGCTGGACGAGTACGGCGCAGAACCGCCCATCATGCCGCCGCCTCCGCCGCCACCCATACCGCCACCGCCACCGCCGCCACTTCCCCACCAACAACAGTCACCGACGCGCATATAAAATTCAAGGGCAAAGTCATCCTGACTGGGATCACCCAGAATGACGTGATAGTACTCAGTACCCCCATCATTCACTAGCTCTTGGAGAAAGTAGTCACTACCGCAGCCTGGGCCAAACATGCCCATACCACCACCGCCGCCGCCCATCATGCCGCCGCCACCGCCGCCAGCATTACAGCCCCAATTGACGATACTGCCCACAACATTAGGATTAGATTGGAAGTTAAGCGAAAATTCTGAACGGCTGGAAGTTGAATAGGCAACCAACAGGAAGAGGGGCAACAACATCCCGATGCGGTGCTTTATGTTTAACATTTTCTATAACCCCGTCATTGTTTTTATGTACTACGAAATGTCCATCTTTCTTAGTAATTGTAAAACATTCCTACCATTTGAGACATATTCTAAACCTGAGGACTGTTTAAATGTAAGCAGAAAATCCACTTATGGTACGTTAGTCACCTTTTCCCCGACAAACGGAAGATTGCGATAAATAACACATAACTATATGAATACAATGAATATATTAGATTTAATTAATTATCTTATTGATCTAGTTATAGCATTATTTTGATAGGATCGACTATAAGGAAAACCTCTTAGAAATGCTAAAATGTGTGGCTGTTAATCGATACAAAAATCACCGTTAGAAATCCACGACACGTTAAACACTCACCCTACCTAAGCGTAAGTAGACCGTCCTAATCACATTCAATTTCTTGTGATTTGTTAGACGTATTAAGCCTTTTCTAGTCTGGCCTATACTCACGAATAGGCAGCATACAACGCGTATCAAGGGGCAAAAAAAAACCGAGGCATTAGCCCCGGTTCTTGAGAATGAAAAAAAGGTGGGTTAACCCATGGCTTTAGCCACACGCTCAGCATAATCAGGGTCAGCCGCCTTGAACTGTGCCAACATCCGCTCCTTGACGCTGTCAGTGGCGTGAACCAGCGCACCCGCAATATTGCCGGCCAACTGGTTTTTCTGCTCCTCTGACATTAAGCGATAGAGTTCACCTGCTTGACCGAAATTATCATCGTCCTGAGTGTCGTATTCCTTGATCCAGGCCTCACCTTCAATCGGCATGGGCGGCTCAGCCACCGTAACGTCGGGCGCTGGCGCACCATCATTTATCTGGTCATTAGGATAAAAATTCACCCCACCGCCCTGGTTGTTGTCATCTCCGAAGGCTGGCGGCATTCCCGCCATCGCACCATCACGCTGATAGTGATGAAACGGGCAACGTGGTGAATTGACCGGCAACTGATTAACGTTGGCACCGACACGATAACGATGCGCGTCAGGGTAAGCCATTAAACGCGCCTGCAGCATTTTGTCAGGTGAAGCACCCACACCAGGGACTAGATTACTGGGACTAAAGGCCGCCTGCTCTGTTTCAGCAAAGTAATTATCAACATTGCGATTCAGTTCCAACTGGCCGATTTCTTCCAGTGGAAAATCCGCATGTGGCCAGACCTTGGTTAAATCGAATGGATTGATCCGATAATCACGCGCTTGCGCTTCAGTCATAAGCTGAACTTTCACCGCCCAGCTAGGAAAGTCGCCATTCTGAATAGATTCCACCAAATCCTGCTGCGCACCGTGCGCTGGCATGGTGGCCGCTTCGTCATTAGTCAGGTTTTTGATGCCTTGATTGGTTTTGAAATGCCACTTCACCCAGACTCGCTCACCTTTATCATTCCACATACTTAAGGTATGGGAGCTGAAACCATGCATGTGACGATATGAAGAAGGAATACCCCGATCTGACATCAAAATCGTCATTTGATGCAGCGATTGAGGGCTGCTGGCCCAAAATTCAAACATCGCTGCCGGATCAGGTATGTTCGTCGCCGGGTTCTTCTTTTGTGAATGGACAAAGTCTGGAAATTTAATGGGGTCACGTAGGAAAAATACAGGAGTGTTATTGCCCACCATATCCCAATTGCCTTCCTCGGTATAAAACTTCACGGCAAAACCGCGTGGGTCTCGGGCATAATCACTAGAGTCCTGGCCGCCACCCACCGTGGAGAAGCGCACGAAAATGTCTGTCTTTTTGCCAGCGCCCTGAAGAAATTTAGCTACTGAATGCTCAGACATATCCTTAGTCAGTGTAAACGTACCATAGGCACCTGATCCACGTGCATGAACCACGCGCTCAGAAATACGCTCGCGATTAAAATGAGCCAGTTTTTCAAAAACGCGGAAATTATCAAACGTCAGCGAACCACGCTCACCAGCACTAATACTGGTTTGGTCATTTGCGACGGGGGCACCGTTAGCAGTGGTTAGGGGACATTTAGGCTTTTGACTCATGGTTGAACTCCTTATCGTGGATAATATGTGTTGACGGAATAACTATAGTGCTCGGGAAAGAATAGTTCAAATTGATTATTTTTTAATTATTAATCTATAAATACGATTAATAACTTATCCGAAACCTTCTTTTCATATTTGTCGTAGAACATTATCGTCAGCCACTGCTTCTGCTTTAGCATCTATCCTGCCATTAGCCCGGTGTATCCCAGCTAATCAACCAGCGCCACTCTATATAATACTTCTTAACTATTTTTTAACTAATTGACCCGCTCTATAAGTACTATTCATTATTTCCGTTAAATAACATACACATATACTATTGACCTGGAATTAGACTAAATCTATCATAGGCACCAAGAAATGATACACACTGTTTTTCAATTCCCCCCTAGCTTAAGAAGGTGTTAGATAATGAGAAAACAAACACGAAATATATTAATGAACGGCGCAGCTTCCCTGCTGTTGGCTTGCTCTATGAGCGCCAGTGCCTTTGAAGCACTACCCAAGGAAGTCCCCACTCCTGCAGATAACCCAACCACACCAGAAAAAGTAGAGTTGGGTAAACAGCTTTATTTTGACCCCCGCTTGTCTATTGATGGCACGGTATCTTGTAATTCCTGCCACAACGTCATGTCCAACGGCACCGACAGTCGCGCAACGTCAGCGGGTATTGATGGCCAACGTGGCGGACGTAGTGCACCAACCGTCTGGAATGCTGCTTATCTAACTGCACAATTCTGGGATGGCCGCGCGGCAACCTTGGAAGATCAGGCCAAGGGGCCACCACTTAATCCTATCGAAATGGGTATGCCCAGCGAGCAAGCCGTGGTTGATCGCCTGCAAACCATTCCAGGTTATGTCGCTCAATTCGAGACTATTTTCGGTGGTAAACAAGCCGTCAGCTACGACAACATGGCCAAAGCTATCGCGGCGTTCGAGCGTACATTAATCACTCGTAACAGCCCTTTTGACCAATACCTAGCGGGTGACAAGAAAGCCTTGTCAGCCCAGGCTCTGCGCGGCATGCAGGCATTTGAGAAACATAGCTGTAATGCTTGCCACAGCGGTGCAAACTTTGCCGGACCAACCTCGCTGCCTATGGGTGAAGGTTTCTACCAGAAGTTCCCAATGGTCGCCAGCAAGTACGATGCACAGTACCAGCTAACGGATGACAAGGGTCGCTATGAAGTCACCAAGGATAAAGCGGACATGAACATGTGGCGTGTACCTAGCTTGCGCAACATCGCACTCACCGCACCTTACTTCCACAACGGTTCAGTCGCCACATTGGAAGAAGCCGTACGCGTCATGGGTAAAACCCAACTTAACGCTGATATTAGTGATAAAGATGTGGCCGATATCACCGCCTTTCTTGAAACATTAAATGGTGAATTTCCCGCGATCAGCATGCCTCGTTTGCCTGACACGGTAAACAGCAGCTTGGTGGGTTCAGAGAAATAAGTTACCCACCATTGTAACGCTTAACAATCCAACGTTTTGGGGTGCCATCCCCCCCCTCCCTTTTTGGCACCCCATTTTTTATAACGCCTATCAATCACCTTCTACCTCAGTCCTCCCCTGCGGCTCAGCAGCCAAACGGGACATCAACTCAGCCATGCACTGCCCCAGCAATTCCAAGTCATGCTTACGGTGGTAGGTCGAGCGCCAAACCAAACCAACCTCCCGATGAGGAGCCGCTTCAGCCAAGGGCCGCAGGCTCAAACCTTCGCGCTGAGTCAAGCTGGTATTGATCGCCATCTGGGGTAAAAACGTAATCCCCTGCCCGCCAGCAACCATTTCAATCAAGGTATAGAGGCTAGTTCCCTGAAATGCTGAATGATTGACCAAGTCTCCTCGGTGACAAGCCGACAACGCGTGATCCCTAAAGCAATGCCCCTCCTCCAGCAGCATTAATTCATCAGCAGGCAAATCCGCCGCGTGTATCGGCCCACCCTCACTCAGGGGATGGCCTTTTGGAAAGGCCACCCAAAACTGCTCACTCCAGAAAGATTTGTATTCCAATTTTCCCAACTCAAAGGGGAACGCAAGTACTGCCGCATCAATTTCACCCGTAGCCAAGCGCTCGACTAGCCTAGCCGACTGATCCTCAACCAAATAGAGTTTGAGCTTAGGGTATTGCTCTCGTAACACAGGCAAGACTTGAGGCAATAAAAATGGGCTAATGGTAGGAATAACGCCCAGTTTCAGCGGTCCAGCCAGGGGTTCTTTGTCACTCTGTGCCACCTCAACCAACTGCGAGGACAGCTCCAAGATTGTCCTAGCTCGCTCTGCCAGTTCCTGCCCTAAGGGGGTTGGGTTGACTTTGCGTTTGGTACGTTCCAGCAACTTGGCTCCCAGCATGTTTTCCAACTCCTGGACACCCGTACTGAGCGTAGATTGCGTCACAAAACAACGCTCTGCTGCCTGACCGAAGTGACGCAATTCCACAACGGCGAGCAGGTATTGTAACTGGCGAATAGTGGGTAAATGCATAGGCTGATTTCTCGTAACAGTAGTGGTAGAAGACTAAGAACTAAAGCGCGATAATGCACCGTACCATTACACAAGCCTTGGATAGACATCAAGTAATGGTGCAAATAAATAGGCTCGCCAATTGGCAGACTGTGAATAATACTGAGTGCGATACACGTTCAACAACGTTTCCAGCACACGGCCTCATAAGCAAACAAACCTATTTCACTGACAATATTTAAAGAACAACAAACAGGCCCAAAGTAAAGCGCCAACCCTCACGAAGGCTTTCTTGCCGCTCATCGTCCAGCTAGGTTTACCCTTGATTACCAAGTACCCAAATGGAAGTTCCAGTGTAATAAAAAACGGCCTAATCCTAAGATTAAGCCGTGTTAAAATTACGCACTTACTTAAAGATTAAAGACCGATACTTGCCTTTTTCGCATCCCATAAGGGCTTCAATGCAGCACCTTTGCTAAGATTAACAGTGCCTTGTTTTGAGATGATATCTTGGCCTTCGTCACTCAATATAAAATCAATAAATTCATGTGCCGTCTTGCTCGCCTTGGTTCTATTAATCGCTAAATAGAGGGGACGGTAGAGCGCATAACTACCGGAACTAATATTCTCTATGGTGGGCTCCACCCCATCTAGAGCTAAGAACTTAACTTCGCGACGTTTGGCGGAACTGATACCGTCCACGGCCAGTGCGGTTTTTACACTTTCTACTTTTTTCTCCAGGGGCCCCGTTGATTTCACTTTCAAACTGCGGGCTTCGAATTCATAGTTAGGATTGCCAAAAACCCAGTGGCGCATCATATAACCCACGCCCGAATTTTTACCATCACAAGTAACTAGGCCGATCCGTTTATTTTCGCCCTCTAGCTCACTCCAGTTGCTAATCTTACCTTGATAGACCTGCTTCAACTGATCCATGCTGATGTTGTTCACTGAATTGCCTGGATGAACAATAACAACCAGGGCATCCCAAGCAACCTGAACTAGCTCAGCCTCGGTCTCTTCGGGATGAACATCGCCGTTCACACCTTTGAGCCAGTGGCGGCAGCTGCCGCCCAGGTCACTATTGCCGGCAGAGACAGCACGAATACCCTTGGTAGCCCCTCCTCCTGAAAGTATGATAGCAATGCCTGTTTTTTCTTCATAGGCGCTGGCCATCTCTGTCATAAAAGCATTTTTGCTAATGCCACTGCCAGTCCACGATAGCTCCCCAGCAACAACGGCCGTGCTGCAAAATATAACCACTAGGGTCGCTAATACCTATTAACTGCCATAATAAACGTTATGCGTTTGCTCATCTTTTTTCTCCGTGTCTGTAGCTGAGGGCATTTAAACTTTGAATTGATTAACCGTATCGTCCAGGCGGTGTGTCATGCTGACAAGTTGGGCAATAGATAAGGACGTTGTTTCGACGACCTCGGTTGATTCCGTCGCCATATCACTGATGGCAACAAGACTGCGGTTGACGCCTTGCGTGACAGAGCCTTGCTCTTCAGAAGCATTGGCGATCTGAATATTTAGATCGTTGACTTGTGAAACAGCCTCTTCAATTCGGATAAAGCTGCCTTCAACCTGAGCAACTTGTTCAACGCTAAAGCTCGCTTTTTGACGACCACTCTCCATTACACTGACCGCATCTTCTGCGCCTTTTTGCAGGCAAGCGATAATGTCCTGAATTTGAGCCGTCGACTCTTGGGTGTGTTGTGCCAGCAGGCGTACCTCATCAGCGACCACGGCAAAGCCGCGGCCATGCTCTCCGGCCCGTGCCGCTCCAATAGCGGCATTCAGTGCAAGTAAATTTGTCTGATCAGCAACACCGCGAATAACCTCCAAGATAGAGGTAATACCTTGACTATCTGCGGCAAGTTTATCCACCACGCTGGCAGCGCTTTCTATCTCAGTAGCTAGACTGCGGATGGCCACCATGGAGGATGTCACCACCTGCTTACCTGCATGGCTTTCATTGTTGGCGCGTTGGGTGGCCTCTTCGGCGTCGGTAGTAATTCGGCTAACTTCCTTCGCTGTGCTGGACATATGCGTTGCCGCAGCGGCGACCTGGGTAGTCTCGAACTGTTGCATTTGAGCCGAATTTTTTGCTCGAACGCAGGCACCCTGAAGTTGTTATGCTTCGCTGTTAAGCAACTGGACTGTCTCTTTGATGCCGGTAACGGTTGTGCGAATCTTACTGACAAAATGATTAAACGAGGAGGCTAGTTGGCCGATTTCATCTTTGCTATTCGCCACTAAACTAACCGTAAGATCCCCCTCGCCCTCGGCAATATCCCGCATTCGGCTAGAAATATTATTGATAGGACGAGTAACGAAGGAAAACGTTGATGCTCCCAATACGGCAATAGAGGCGATGAGTGAGATGATCACAATCACTGCCACGGTAAGCATTAACTCATTCACCACCGCATAAGCATCCGCTTTATGGGTAGCAATGGTTGTACTCCAATTCAAGGCGGGGAAAGTGAGCGCGTGACTGAGTTTCCCTTAACCAAGAGTGTGGTCAGAGCACCTTGGCTAACAACAATAATCAGAATCAACGCACCGACGGCGAAAAACCCTAAGTGAATAACAGCCTGGTTCTATTCATTTAATGTGAATACTTGTTAACCCAATAAAGGAGGGTTTGTTCAACAATTAATCACCGTAGCCAATTAGGCATAGGCATGATGCGTTGATGGCGTACCACATGGCTGCTCTGATACGATCATTGGCAAGGCAAGTGCTATTGATTAGAGGATTTACGCGACCGGAAATAAATACGCCCTGCCTATTAGCGCCACCGCGAGAGGTAGTTAGCGAATAGTCAAGGGCGTATCGACGCTCAATATGCGTCAGATTTAACGAGGATTACAGCGCCTCTAACAAGATATTGTCGGCGACAAAACAGCCTGATAGGTTAAAGCTGCCATAGACGTCCAGCTTCTGGCCTAGCTGTAGCGCTGAGAAGTTGACCTGCTGGCTGCTAAAGCTGCCATTTTCCATGCTTAGCAGATAAATATTGCTGTCTTGATTAACCATGGTGCAACGATCACCCAATACCGCATCTGTCATATCAAAGCCTTGCATATCGTCATGCAGAGCCACAATCGCACCGCTCAGTTTATCAACAGTTTGAGTCTGTTCATCAATAAAGATCGCCGCCGCTTTGATTAGCGCATCAACTTCATAGAACACGCCCTCGACTTTAACCTGTAGATCTAGCTGCAGCTCATCCTGGCTCAGCATCATGCCGCTCATGGAGAAAATCTTACCCGCCTCCGAAAGTTGGACCGTCACCAGCTCATCATTACTGGCACGCATTTGGAACTGCTGGTTATCTAGATCAATACTCTCAACGATACCCATAAACTGCTTGAAAGTATCCCACGGGGCCAACTCAACAACCTGAGCATCTAAGCCAATCTGAGTATCCTGTAAATCTTGGTAGTATCCCAGCACTGTGAGCTGTTGATAGTCCTGCGGATAGACAAAGGTCACTGCCTCGCCAGACTCATCAAAGAAATCCGTTTCCATTGAGGTACTCACGTTGATACAGTGATCCAAAGTTGGCTGGTGGTGATGGTCTCGCTCGTCATCATAATCGTATTTATCGTGCTCTTCGTCGTCAGTATCTTCATCACGATCTTCGTGGTAACCACGACGCCCAACCACCATGCCAGTCTGGCATAGTTTAAAGCTGCCCTCATACTCGTTCACATCATCGACAACGCCCTTTACACGCACTAGCTTGCCTGTCATTTCTTGAGTTAAGACATCCACAAAGACCACGGGACGAAAGCGATATTCACCTTTTTTGTTTTGCACCAAGTGGATCGATTTTTTAACATCAAGGTCAATTTGCAGTGCTAGGGTTTCACCCGCGACGACAACAATGTCGGAACGGGGATTAAGGTCTAGCTTGCCGCTACCAGACATATTGGGAACGACAGTCTCCAACACATTACCCAGTCCGTCCAAGCGCACCAACTGCGGATTTTCAACCTGCATACGGATCTTGTAATAACTGCCCGCAGGTATATTGTCCGCTAACGAGAACAGATCGGCATGGCTGTTCAAGTCCAGTAGGTTGATGGTTTTCGACCCGGCAAATAGTGCCACGCCACCCTCATCACCTAGCAACGACACCTCAGTCACGGTCAGCCAGAACTGATCAAAGTCATCAATCGGCGCATCGGTGATCAATACAGCAACAGAACCCGTCGTGCCCACCTCTGCACTCTGTGAGGTCTCACTTTCCTGATTACAGCCACTCAGTAGCGCCATGGACATAGCCACTAAGAGGCCAACGTAAAACTGGGTACAGCGTTGAATCATTATTATTTCTCCAATTTGGTCAGACCATTATGCTACAACTTAAGCTTGGCATTTGTTACAAATTGGTAAACAAACAAGAAACCCAATCTGGGGCATTGGCCTATCTTAGGACTGGCATTTCAAACTCGATACTGACAGGCCTGCAGACACTGCCCTTACGTATTTTGCATAATGTAATCAACTGAGGGTGGACTAAGTGTTCAGTTTTTCGTTAATTAGGCACCCTAGCCAATCACCATCGGCTAGTGGTTACCGGCTAATGAAATAGCCATATCGACATAATGAGTTATTGAGATGCTAGCCTTGATTCAACCACGGCTGCGGTGGCACTTAATCGTTAGTGTTGTTCGTGATTCGAATCCGCTCGCTCCAGTTCTGCAATAGATCTTGCAAGGCTTTGGGCTTTAAGGGTTTAGCCAAATAATCATCCATGCCCGCGGCAAAACACACCTCTTCGTCACCGCGCATGGCGTTAGCTGTTAGTGCGATGATGGGGATTTTCGCCAGGGGTGGTTGCAATTGCCGAATCAATCGGGTCGCCTCATATCCATCCATCGTTGGCATTTGGCAGTCCATAAAAACAAGATCATAGGGATTTTGCTGTAGTTTCTCCAAAGCATTACTCCCATCGGGGACAACATCCACTTCGCAGCCCATCGCTTTTAACAAGCCCTGGGCCACTTTCTGGTTGATGATATTATCCTCCGCTAACAGTATTCGAAGAGCAAACTGGGGCTTGTCCGACTCACCGCTCTTCGCAATCGACACCCACTGGGCTGCTACTGCCTCGCGATTGGTCATTATTTTTCCAACCGCAACTACCAAATGGTCGTGTAGTGTTGATTGGCGAACAGGTTTATCCAGTCGCGCATCAAAAAGGGAACGCTCACCCTCATCTTCCATCGCAGCCCCCATCGAGGTGAGTAGAATCACTATAGAGTCACGATAGCGGCCATCCGCACGAATGCGCCTAGTGAGTTCCACACCATCCATGCCAGGCATCATCATGTCGACAAAAATGATGTTATAGGGCCGGCCGGCCTGATGCGCTTCATCCATCTTTTCCAAGGCCTGCTGACCAGAGCCAACATCGCTGGAGCTCATCCCCCAGGACAACATTTGCTGACTGAGAATACGCCGATTGGTGGCATTGTCATCCACGATCAACACTGAGTGCCCCTCAAAGGTAAAGTTGTTATGCAGCAGTGCTTGGGGCAGATTTTCTGCGTTAGTCGACGGTATCGAAAACCAAAACACACTGCCTTCACCCGGTGTTGACTTGAGCCCGATCTCGCCCCCCATTAATTCGGTAAGTTGGCGCGATATCGTCAGCCCCAGCCCGCTACCACCGTAACGACGTGTGGTGGTGCCATCTTCCTGAGAGAAAGAATCGAAAATTTTCCCCTGGGCCTCTTCAACGATACCAATACCGGTGTCACGTACCTCAAAATACAAACGATAGTTGCTTTCTTTTGACTCGATCAAGGCCACTGACATCACCACCTCACCCTGATCGGTAAATTTGATGGCATTACCTACGAGATTGATTAAAATTTGGCGCAGACGGGTGGGGTCACTATTCACTCTGGCTGGCAATTTATTATCAATCGAGCAAAGTATTTCCAAACCTTTGCTCTGTGCTGTTTTCGCCATCAAAATAGCGACACTCTCGATCACTTCCCGAGGAGAAAAATCAGTTTTCTCCAGCACCAGTTTGCCTGCTTCTATTTTTGAGAAATCAAGAATATCGTTTAATAAATCCAGCAGGAGCTCGCCTGAACGGTAGGCGGTTTCGACATAATCTATCTGTTCATCAAGCAGCTCGGTATTTTTGAGCAAACTCAACATTCCCAACACACCATTCATCGGCGTGCGGATTTCATGGCTCATGTTGGCAAGAAACTCTGATTTGGCACGCGTGGCATTTTTTGCATCCACGGTAGCCTGCTGCAATTCCGCCGTTCGCTCCTCCACCCGTAGCTCCAGCTCATCCCGCGACCGACGTAGCGCCTCCTGGCCCTGTTCGATCCGCTCCATCATGACGTTGAAGCCACGGTACAACTCCCCCACCTCGTCATTTTGGTTGGTCACCACCCGCTGGCTATAGTCGTGACGCTCAGCGACTTCGGCCACCACTTGGGCCAGATGGATCACAGGCTGGGTCAAAAATCGTCGCAAGGAGTAAGTCAGTAGCGACATCACCAAAAACAGCCCAAAAACCGCAGCACCACTAATCCAAATATAGGCGACGAGATTGTTATATAGTCGATCCATGGACACACGGAAGTAAGCTGTTCCGTAGGCGGAATTTTCATACATAATGGGTTCAAACACCTCCAGCGTTCCCCCCATAAAATAGTGATTTTCGTGTCGGTGTGGCGGTACATCTATATGGACTTGCCCTTCGCGAGCATAGCGAAACATTACCTCACCATCTGGACCATAGAGAAAGACATTAAGAATATGAGGAAAGGCTCTTAGCCGCGACACCACATCAGCCGCTTGATCAACATCCCCCAGAGCCACAACGCGAACAAAATCTTGGCTCAGCACCGCGACCTGTGCATGGGTATCGTTAACCGCATCAGCCCGCAACGCTGTCACATCCCAAACGATGACTGCAAACAGTCCAATTGCTGAGACCAACGCGGCCAACATCACCCCAACAAGCAGCTTGCTCTTAATTGAGAGCCTAGAAATAAACTCCCAACATAGATTATTGGGGTTCATTGCGCCAATCCTTATCCGGTATTATCAACGTTCCAATCACTGTACCCGAGCAATGGGCATTTTCGGATCACTACTCCACTCAATCCAAGAGCCATCGTATTGAGCGGTGTCATAACCCAGTAGACGAAGTGCTAAATAATTCACTGATGCACGTTTTCCCATGTTGCAATACGTCACTATTTTTTTATTTTTATCCAGGCCGCCATATACCTGCGCCAACTCATCGAGCGATTTGATTCGCGCATGACCATTTTGCATAGTAAGATTCCTTTCCGTGGGAATAGTGATGGCAGAGGGAATATATCCATAACGAGAGGTCCTCGATTCCTGGCCTTCATATTCTAAAGAAGTGCGAGTATCGATAAGCACCTTATTATCTTTATTTAATGCCAAACGAACGCTAAGCTTTGTCCACATTTTTTCAGGCTTAAGGGTGGCGATAAAACGTTTTGGGGTAGGCATTACTGCAACCAAGTCGTGCGAATAATCCATATCAACCCATTCCCCGTAGCTGACATCGAGCACACCTACGCGCTCATGACCATAAACTTCCAGCGTCCACAATACGCGAGCGGCATCGATAAAGCTTTTATCACCGTAAATAACAACCGGCGTATCATTACCAATGCCATGACTACTAAATAACGCCTGAATATAATGAATGGGGCCTATTCTGCCCCTGGGGCCCTCCTGGCTATAAGTCAAAAGCATGGGCAAATTAATTGCGCCACGGATATGACCCGCATTGTACTCCTCCACTGGCCTAGCATCTAAAACAACAAGATTGGGATCAGATAAATGGTCGACCAAGCTATCGGCTGTGACCAACAACGGGGGCCAAATTTCAAGAGCATCCCCCATCGTTTTGCCGCTCACCGCAAACGGCATAAACAGTAATGAGAAAGAAATAGAGGCAACACCAAACGCTATTACGTGGCGTTTTATAAATGATTCCAATGTACCCATGGCACTTTCCCTCGCATCACAGTGAAGCTAAAATATTATCAGCCTCTGGATTCAACAAGCTCCGCTGGAAAAAAGCTCGATAAAAAAATTTCAAACTCTTCTCCAGACACTGGCTTGCTGATTAAATAGCCTTGAGCTTCATCACAGCCCTCACGTTTAAGAAATTCATATTGGTCGTCAGTTTCCACACCCTCGGCGATAACATGAAGATCAAGACTATGGGCCATGGCGATAATCGCCTTTGCCAGCATTCCATCCTCTTTCACATTGATACCACTGACAAACGAGCGATCAATTTTCAACGTATTGACGGGTAAACGTTGTACATAACCCAACGAACAATAACCCGTACCAAAATCATCAATCGACGTTCGCACACCCAATTGCTGCAAGGCATTTAAGGTAGCAACCCCCTCATCAAAGCTATGCATGGCGGTAGATTCCGTGACTTCAAGATCCAAGCAAGCATGATCCAGTCCCGTATCCGCCAAAACTCGCTCAACATCTCGCACCAACGTACCTTGGGTAAACTGCTTGACTGATAAATTCACTCCCACACGCAGCTTACCCAAACCTTTATCAAACCAGGCTTGTGCCTGATGGCAAGCAGTCGCCATCACCCAGCGATCAATAGGAATAATTAAACCAGTATCTTCAGCGATAGAAATAAATGCGTCTGGAGACACTAAACCCAGCTCTGGATGACGCCAACGTACCAGCGCCTCCATGCCAACAATTTTATTCTCGCTCAAATTAACTTGAGGCTGATAAAACACCTCCAATTGAT
>Ga0316204_10007125_pt1 | contig 16633 bp, 17 predicted proteins | sample 6monrhotite_MG_2_FD_205661 | JGI IMG/M metagenome (GOLD analysis project Ga0316204, IMG submission 205661) | Microbial mat bacterial communities from mineral coupon in-situ incubated in ocean water Damariscotta River, Maine, United States -... | ecosystem: Environmental > Aquatic > Marine >... | reverse complement strand
CAGGATTTACTGGATATGCTGTATCTGGATGAACAGACTCTGGCATGGGCGCAGATAAGCAATACCGGACAAGAAGATGAGAATACTATTAAGCATTTTGATAGCAATGGTGCGCTTTTAGCAGCAGGTGATACGGTAACGATTACCAAAGATTTAAATGTAAAAGGCAGCAGTTTTATCGCAAAACGAGGGACTGCTGTCCGAGGCATCTCACTGGTGACGGATAATGGCGAACAGATTGAAGGACGTGTTAATGGTCAGAAAATCGTTATCCTGACAAAATTTGTTAAGAAATCCGCTTAAAGGATTAAGGATTGTTCCCATACCGGAGTGTGGGAATGATAAAAGCATTAAACGTTAAATTAATTAGGTGATAAAGTATCGATCAGATCAATTAAAAATTCTGCTTCATCCTGATCCATTAATTCCCATTTTTCAATTTGCAGATTTTTCAGAATGTCCAGGCCGGAGTTATCATGGTTCATGGATAGTAACGCCTCCTGTAAGATTGCTTGCTTTTCCATAAAATTTGGCCCACAGAGCAAAGCATGATGTAGCACATGTATTTTACTGCTAATAAGCGGGCGAACCTGTTTTTTGACCAGACTGGAAAATTCATTAAAGGCGTCCGCGAGCAAAAAGCCGATATCCGCCTCCCCATTAATGACTTTCTTGGCTACCGTGATGTAATTACTGCAATGCATTGCTTGTATGTCTTGTGCAGCAATATCAGCTGGTTCTAACATAATCATGCCGATGGTATTGACGTCCGGGACATCAGTCATGGCAATTTTTACGCCGCTTTGCAATGATTCAACATCGGTAATGGGGCTGTCAATGCTGGAGATAATAATGGTTTCATCGTGAACGCCGACGGGTTTAGCGACAGGGGAAAATGATTTTTCCCTGACCAGTTTGGCAATATCACAGGGATTGGCATAAATGAGATCGATGCTGTCCTTATCAATGGCGCTTGATAATTCGTTAAAATCACTGACCAGATCAATATGGATCGGTGTATCAATTTTCTTTTGCAGCCAGGTATTAAAAATATACCAGCCTGAGATTAGATCAGGTTTAAAATCCGGGCTTATGGTCATAATAAACGACATGACTGTCTCCTTAGATTCATTTAGGTTGCAGAGTATCCATCAAATCGATCATAAACTCAGCATCTTCATTTTCCACCAGTTGCCATTGCTCAAACTCAAGGCTATTGAGTAATTTCAGACCATTATCATCATTATGCAGTGATGTCAGCGCAGCAATAATTTCAGCCTGCCGGTCAGCCAGTTTGGGGCTGAGCAAAAAGGTATGGTGCAACATATGAATTTTACTTCGAATCAACGGCTTGATCTGCTTTTTAACCAGAGATGATAATTCATCATAGGCATCGGCTAAAATAAAACCAATGTCAGTGGTACCATTGATGACATTTTTAGCAACCGTAATATAGTTACTACAGTCGACCTTTTCGATATCATCGGGGGTGATATCGGCAGATTCGAGCAAAATTGTACCTACCATATTAACGTCAGGTGCATCAGTAACCGATACTTTCAATCCAGGCTGAAGCGATTCAAGCACGTCAATATCACTATCGGACTTAATGATAATAACCGCTTCATCGACTTTTCCTATGGGCTTGGCAATGGGTAAAAAGGATTTGTCTCGAATTAATTTAGTCATATCAAATGGATTGGCATAGATCAGATCAATTGCGTCATTTTCGATCAATTGATCCAGTTCAGAAAAATCATTAACCAGTTCAAGATGAATATCTTCGCTGATGGTTTTTTGTAACCAGGTATTAAAGATGTACCAGCCGGAAATCAGGTCAGGCTTGAAATCAGGGCTAATCGTCATAGTATAGGGCATGCTGTCGTCCTTAAAAGGCGTTAAAATAAGGTTGGATAAAGTTCCATGCACTCAGCGACTTTTTTGGCTGATGGTTTTCTTCTGACTGAGGTGTAACTGATAATTTCACCATTGCGGATATTGGGAATAACCGTGGCATAGACCCAGTAGAAACCACCATCTTTACGAAGGTTTTTCACATAGCCATGCCATTTCTCTTTTTTCTGAACGGTTTGCCATAAGTCAGCAAAGGCAGCGGGCGGCATAAAGGGGTGTCTTAAAATATGATGAGGCTGGCCAATCAGTTCCTCTTCGAGAAAGCCGGACATTTCCACAAAGGACTTGTTGAGGTGAGTAATAATACCATCTAAATTCGTACGAGAGACAATAAGACAGCCATCAGGAAATTGAGTCTCTACCTCGGTATAAAGAACTTTACGTTGTGTACCATCATGGTAGGTAAGATTTGCTTCCTGATAATCCTTGCTGGCCAAATCTTCAGGTTTCATGTCTTGCATATTGAGCACCTTTATTGATATGTTGGCTGTTAACCTGAAAATCAGGTTGTCTGCCAGGGCATAATAATTTCTAAGGATTAAAGCAGCTTGGTAATACTATCGGCAGCACGCTTTACATCCAGAAAGATGAGTCCCAGTTTAGCTTTGGGTTTGGCCAGAACCGTGACAACAGCTTCTTCACCAGCATGGGTCATTAGCACAAAGCCGTCATGGCCTTTTATCAACACCTGTTCCAGCTCACCGCGAGCCAGTTCTTGCGAAGTTCTGTCGCCCAGTGATAACATTGCCGCACTCATGGCGCCAACTCGGTCTTCATCAAGGCTTTGTGGCAATACCGCAGCAATCATCAGGCCATCTGTTGATATAACAGCAGAGGCTTCAATATCAGCAGATGTACCGTTTAGTTCATTCAAAATCGAAGAAAGCATATCTTCTCTCATGATGTATTCCTCTCTGGTTAATTTAAAAAATGAATTTAATAAAAATTTTATGCCGCATCAGAATCCGCCATTGGTTTATGAATAAAATAACGTTTATGCAATATCCAGATCAGATTGACAAAGGCTTGTTGATCAAAATTCGGTACGCCGGATATGACTAAGATAAATACCAGATCACCAATATATAAAGGCCAAAAACCCAGCTGGCTGTATCCCGCTGCATCGACCAGAGCAAAAGCACTGGATTTAATATGCAGATTGCCTTTGATAATGCCCTGATGACGTGCATACAGTGATGATAAGTCGCCACTTAATGCTGAAAGTTCTTCAGCGGCTTCATGGGTAAAGCCGGAGCCAGCCAGAAAGAACCCCTGATTATCAGCCAGCAAGGCCTTACCATCGCTGGACAGCTTATGTAAAATCTCTGGTAGAGCTTCTTCAATAGTACCTTCAGGTATTTGTTGAGGTTCATCAAAACCTTGAAGCCATTTGAGCTGTTGAATATGAAACAACATCTCTTTGCGGTGACTGTCATCATTGCTGATAAATTGAGCCAGTGTCTCTTCATTAAGATGCCGCGATTTTTTTACGGTCATTAACTGTTGTAAAAATTTTTTGGCGGGTTCCGTATCTTTTGAGGCGATACAATAATAGGCACCTGCCGGAGACGGTAAAATATATTTATCGGGCAATTGTAAGCTCATGCGGTACTCTCCAGTCCAGGATCAATGGTAAACAGCAGTGCCTGTACGATATGAGACATGTCATTAAAACTGCGGGCATCTACTTCAAAAATGGCGCCTTTAAATCCCAGCTGTTTCATTTTTCTGTGATAACTATCCATTTTGGCCAGAGGGACAATATCGGTCTGAGTAATGCCAATAGCTACGGCAGATTTATTGATATAATCCTTGAACGATTGTAGAAAAAAAGCCATATCATGCAGTGGATCTTTACGGGTATTATCCAGTAATAAAATCAGTCCCAGGCCATTTTTAGTTAATATATCCCACATGAAGTCAAAGCGTTCTTGTCCTGGCGTGCCATAAAGATGGATCTTTTCCTTGCCATCGAGTGTCATGGTGCCGTAATCCAGCGCGACCGTGGTTTCTGATTTTCTAACACGGGTCATGTCAGAAGCATTTTGATTGGTACAGACAGGTGGTTCATCACTCAATGTGTCGATGGCGGTTGTTTTTCCTGAGCCGACCGGGCCGGCAAATAGTATTTTGAAATCATTCATTGTGAATCTCTATAGGTCGTATGCTTTAAGCAATTTCATTCATTGATGATTTATCAGAAAAACTGACTAACCTGGTTAGTATCTTGGATAAAATAGACTGATTCTTGTTTTTTTCAGGTTTCTCAGAAACAAACAGTTTATCCGCTTTGCGTTTTGAAACATTGGCCAGGCCGATGGCCTTACAGGCACTGAAAAATGCAAACACATAGCGTTGTTCAATATTTAAATGTCTGGCAACACTGGATAGTGAACAACGTCGGTCGCGGAGTAAAGCAGCAATACGCAGCGCATTAGGAATGGATGCCAGCCTGGTGAGATTCGGCCATTGCATTAAATATATGGGGTGGTTGAAATCGGTGCCCTGAGGAATTCGTCCTCTGGAACACCAGAGAGTGATCAGCCACATAAAAGATTCCATATTCCAGCTTTGTTTTTCCAACGTCTTCTTTATTGATTTATTTTTATTGGATTGAATAATCTCATGTAACTTATCCCTATAGGTATTCGCTCTGGTTGTATAGGATATATTTTTGTCATGATGAACCAGACACAGCGGGCGAATAATACCGGGGCCTACGGTGCTATAGACTTTTTGCTCCTCATAATCAAAGTAAAAGGTATTATTTAACACATCCAGCTGGATGATCTGTTTTTCCTCACGAGATTTCATTATGGCTTTATCCACAATTGACTGCAGCAAATGGCCGGGATCGTAATATATTTTTTCTAATTCGGCTGGATTTTTTAAATCAATATCAGATTGTTCGCCAACAAAATGTTCCTCATTCTCAACCTTGAGCAGTTTTGCCGCATTGGCAGTCGAAACTTTTCTAGGCTCTTTAATTGATACAACTTTTTCGTCACTATTGGGTACAGGTTTTGCTTTCTCTGCAGGTGTTTTCGTGCTTTGTACAGAGTCTTTGATGTCGGTTTTAAGTTCGGCCGGGGGTGGACTTATTAGTTGACGCTTTGCTACAGTTTTGCCAAATATTGATTGATATATTTCATTTAATAATTGTTCAAGCTGGTCACGTTTCACAGGCTTTCTAATAAAAAATTCTTGTTCACGAGTACAGGAAAATTCATTCAGGGATAAAATCAGGACATAGAGGTCAGGGTAATTAAGAATCAGTTCAGCATAGTCTTGCTGAATATTATATGCGTCCATGTCAACCAGACATAATTGTGCTTTGCCATAGTCATCAACCGGATGACATTTGAAATGTTTGATACCCTTAAAAAATATTTCATAGGCAGATTTAGAACGTTCATCAATGCCAAGAAATGAAATATTAATTGATTTAGTCGTCACGGTTGCTGTCCTGTCATTGTTGCTCTAAAAAGTATTGTCTGGCTTTATCCCAGAGTTGAGAAGTCAATAAGTTATTGGAGAATTGTTCATATGAGTTTTGAAATCCTTTGACATTTTTGAGTGCTTTATAAAGTTCAATGAGCTTTACGGTCAACGCTTCGTTGTCACAGTCCTGCTCAAGATGTTGAATCATATAGTGCAGGGCGTCATCAAACTGACTGTTTTCAATGTATGAGTCTGCGATATGGAAAACATCTTCTGTTTCCCGGCTTTCGGATATGGAATCTTGATAGAACTCGATCAGTTCAATCGCTGCTGGCTTGAACAGGCATTGTTCCGGCAAACTGCTTAAGTTATTGTCGAGTCGGTTATCCTGCAGGTGACTGTGCAGAAATTGAGTCTGTTCCTGAGCCAGTTTGTTTTTGCTGGCTTGCAATATGCGCTGACGTAAAGGCTGCCCCATGCTGCCGAGAATAATAAATAAATCACATAGGGCTGCAAACAACTCGCTATTGCGCTCTAATGTTAAAGCCAATTGTATTCTTTGCAGATGACGTGATAAATCCTTGGGATTTCGCTTAAGGCTGTACTCAAGATGATTGCTTAGCTGTACGGGTGCAAGACCATCAGGAACCTGGCTGTTTTTGTTTAAACCAAAATAAAAAACAGGTTCAATATCGGCTGCAATATTGCTAGAACTATTCATAAACGTTTTATTCAATATAAAGTGGTGGTCATTTCCCGGCCAATTTCAGAACTCAAATTAAGATAAAGAGTTGCCAGTCATCCCTGTCACAAATGTAATGAATAAAAAAGTATGGTTATCCGTCAGAATAAGGAACAAATAACCATACAAAAACATAGATTATTCATAATGACTATTGTTGATGATTGACCGATTGTATGTAGGATTGCCGATACAATTTTAAAAAGTGTGAACTGTGTTGGAAAATTTGAAATATTAGTAAGCATTAAAATAATATTATCTTTATTGACAGAGATCAGGTACAATAGTCCATCAATTTCTGGTGCACTTCGGTATGCACCTGTTTTCACAGCGGTAATCCTTCCAGATTCGCCTCAAACACACAGTTTCCGTCTATACCGTCCCAAATCATATGTTTGGTAGGCCGATCCCAGAGAACATTTATAATATGTCATTTAAATCCCTCGGTCTGATGACCGAATTACTCCGTGCTGTCTCCGAAAAAGGCTATAACGACCCAACTCCAATACAACTTCAGGCAATTCCCCCGATCCTTGAAGGGCGAGATATTATGGGGGGAGCACAGACTGGTACTGGTAAAACTGCCGGCTTCACGCTGCCGTTATTACAAAGATTAATGTCATCCGCCAGGCCAGAAAATGGCCGTCGTGTGATTCGAGCCCTGGTGCTTACCCCGACTCGAGAGCTGGCCGCACAGGTTGCTGAAAGCGTCACTACCTATGGCAAATACCTGCCGCTTCGCAGCACGGTTATTTTTGGTGGCGTAAAAATTAACCCACAAAAACAGAAGCTTAGTAGTGGTGTCGACATTCTGGTTGCCACTCCGGGCCGATTACTGGATCACATGAACCAGAAAAGCGTTGATCTGTCAAAAGTCGATATCCTGGTGCTTGATGAAGCAGACCGGATGCTTGATATGGGCTTTATCCGTGATATCCGCAAGGTTCTGGCGCAGATACCCAAGCATAAACAAACCTTATTATTCTCAGCAACCTTCTCAGATGAAATCAAGAAACTGTCAAGGGATTTGCTCAAGTCACCTGCACTGATTGAGGTCGCACGACATAATACCGCTTCGGAAAGGGTGACACAGGTTGTTCATCCGGTCGACAAGAGTCGTAAACGGGAATTGCTTTCCTATCTGATTGGATCCAACAACTGGAAACAGGTGCTGGTTTTCAACCGCACCAAGCATGGCGCAAATCGTCTTTCTGAACAACTGCAGACCGATGGCATTACCGCGGCCGCGATTCATGGCAACAAGAGCCAGGGTGCACGTACCCGGGCCCTGGCTGACTTTAAATCTGGCAAGGTGCGAGTGCTGGTGGCAACGGATATTGCCGCCCGTGGTCTGGACATTGATCAATTGCCCCATGTGGTCAACTATGAATTGCCTAACGTACCGGAAGATTACGTGCATCGAATTGGCCGAACAGGTCGCGCAGGTAATGAAGGTGAAGCCATGTCGCTGGTGTGTGTCGATGAATTAAAATTGCTCAAGGATATCGAGCGTCTTTTAAAACGCGATATTCCAAAATTATCCATTGCAGATTTTGAGCCCGATCCTTCCATCAAAGCGCAAGCCATTAATAATGGCCGACGTGGAAAACAGCCTCAGAACTCAAAAAGGCCTGATAGTAAGAAAACGGCGTCTGTGTGGAATAATAGTTCCCGTGCGCCATTTAAAGGACGTACTGACAAACAGAGGCATTCTGGTCATCGTGCCAGTCATAGCGCCTAAATCAGGTTAGTCATAAAACGAAGGCAAGGTGTCCCTTGCCTTTTCACCGGATGTTTTTCACTAATCCAGCACAGCTGTTTACTTCTTAAATGGCAACGATATTTTCTGCCTGCAGACCTTTAGGTCCCTTGGTTACAGTAAATTCAACCTTTTGGCCCTCGGTCAGAGTTTTAAAACCCTCGCCGGTAATAGCTTTGAAATGAGCAAATACATCGGGACCAGATTCCTGCTCGATAAAACCAAAACCTTTAGATTCGTTAAACCACTTTACGGTGCCAGTAGTAGTAGACATAATAATATCCTATTAATTTAAGATTAATTAAAGCCTTTCGATAAGGCCATTGTGCTAGAAATCGGCTTAATTTTTACGAAAAACAGGACGAAGTACTAAAAGACAGGACATCGAAGTGGAACGCATAAATATAAAATGTAGTTTCAAGCTATTGACATTATAGACCACTTTAATCAGTTGGCAATAGCATCATTATGGAATATAAAATTAATCCTGAATTAACACTAATACGATAAAATATTGTTTTTTTACAAGTGGATACGGTCATTGAAATCCATTGAGATAAGTATCGGGTCTCAATCGAATGAGTTCATTGACCAGTTGAAATGCTTATGTATCGTTATTTACAGTTCTTGTTATGCACTGCTAACTTGGACTAAGGATGATAAAACTGATACCCTGTATCTAAATGTGGATAAGGATGCCGATCCAGAGAATTTAATCCTGGATAGCTTTTATAGTGATTTAGCACAATATTACAGACACTACTAAAGTATGAAATCTCCATGGCAAGTCATTGATTATAAAATATAAAAATGACAACCAACGATGCTTGCCCCTGAAGCTTTGATAAAGCAAACCCTTAAATCTTGCTAAAGAATATTCTGCATATTGCTTATTTATGGAGTCCATAAATGATGAATTTGCAATGTTCTTCCCTATTTTAGACATAACTAAAAAATAATTGTTAAAAATGCATAAAAAGGCGTACTTTAAACAATGAAAAACATCTTGAGTTTAATGGTTACTCAAAAAAAATCTAAAAAAAATTCAGTGAAAATAAATATCGAGGATCCAGCTGAACCACAATTGGAGCTGAATTTTGTCCCCTATATTAATTTTGGCTTTATTAATGATGAACTGCACCAAACCAAACGGACCAGAGAATTAATTATGTGTCCTGACGATAAAAAAACCAATGAAATATATTTATTCGATGACCGGGATTATATTAGCCGTAAGCTTATTCATGAAAAACGTGAATATTTAACCGTGGAACAAAATAGGCGTTTGATAAATTACACCCTGAAATTATTAATTCCTCAAAGCAGTGTCGATAAGTTTAAAAAACTTGGACTGACCATTAAAGAAATTTCAGATCAATTTATGGTGCATACTGAAATTGTTTATATGAGATTGAATTTACCTGAGAGCGTCAAGTAATAAATTCCGAGCAATGTTGATAATGATTGAGTCGTCTAAAATAAAAATTTGAACTTTTCGACTCTACATAACAGAGTCATTTTTTATTGATAAGTAGCCATTTCATTATTGATAGTATGATTAGCTATGGCATTCACCAATATCTTCATGCCAAATCTCAGGAGAATTTTTTATAAAGTTTTGCATCATCTCAATACACGACTGATCCTTGAGGTCAATCACTTTGATATTGGCTTCACTCAACCAATCTAAGTGCCCCTCAAAATTAACTGATTCTCCTACGACTACAGTACCAATTTGGAATTGTCGAATGAGGCCGGAGCAATACCAGCAGGGCGCTAGTGTGGTGACTAAAATTTTGTCACGATAGGTTTTTTGACGCCCTGCCTTACGAAAGGCATCAGTCTCACCATGGATCGATGGATCATTTTCCTGAATACGTCGATTTCTGCCTCGACTGAGCAGCTTACCATTATTATCAAACATGGCAGCACCGACAGGAACACCGCCTTCAGACAAGCCAATTTTTGCTTCTTCTAATGCGGTTTCTAATAACTGATGATAGTCCATTGACCACTCCCTGAATAAAATTTAAAGGAAAATACGCTCTATATTTTAATGATAATTTAGGCTATATATTATTTTAGTCCAAAATTTTTTCAAAATCGGGTATTACTCCAGATGCTGCTATTCATAAATTGTATCGATAAAATAGTCATATGCTATGAATGAAACTTATAAATACAAAAATGTTCAAAAAGCCAATGATACTTTGAACAATATTCTTGAGGTGATAGTTGAAGGGACATGGGACTGGAATGCCAATTCAGGTCATGTTGATAGAAGTCCTGGCTGGTATCGAATGCTTGGTTATGAAGTCGCTATTTTTCTAAAAAACGTCTTTACCTGGGAAAATATTATTCATCCTGATGATTACGATCGGGTGATGAAGCATTTTGAACTTTATATTAATGGTGAGAACGATGAATATTGTATCGAATATCGCTGTAAGAAAGCCGATGGCAAATATATTTGGATTATTGATCGGGGAAAAATCGTTGAATATAACGAAGATGGCACAGTTGCAAGAATGATAGGTGCGCATCAAAACATTCATAAACAAAAGATGGCACAAATTGAACTGGTTAAACAAAATCAATTACTGGAAGATGGTAATGTTTCTCTTGAACATCTGCTCAAGATAAAAGCAGATGAACTGCAAAAGAAAAATCAGGAATTGGAAAATAAAATTGAAGAAATCAGACTTCTTTCAAATACCGATTCATTGACAGGTATACCCAATAGGAAAAAATTTGAAGAAGAATTAGACAATGAAATTGCCCGTTCCAATCGCTATGGACATCCGATATCGCTGGCTATTTTTGATAGTGATTATTTTAAAAATATCAATGATACTTATGGTCATAAAACGGGCGATAAAGTTTTACAGGGTATCAGCCATCTGGTAAAAAACAATATCAGGGAGATTGATTTTTTTGCACGCTGGGGTGGTGATGAGTTTGCCATTATTTTTCCTGACCTCATGCTTTCACAGGCAATGATAGCAATAGACAAGTTACGAACTTTAATCAATCAACTTCAGGTAACCAAAGATTTATTTATCACTTGTAGTTTTGGTCTTACTCAATATAGGCAAGGAGATACTATTGAAGATTTGTTTCAGCGGGCTGATGAATCGTTGTATCGTGCAAAAAAATTAGGACGCAATAGAATTGAAAACATACCATAAGGTTTAAGTTAATATATAATCGGTTGAGGCCAAGTGCAGAGCATACATTGTCAAGCAGATTCGGTTTGTTGCAATAAAGATTTCCCATTCTGGAAGAAGATGGAGTTGGTACATTCTTTACTGGGCTTATAAATGACTGATTAAACTTTATGGTGTTGGTAACTTCTCCAGGTAATCAAATACGCCAAACAGATCATCGAAACAAAAGTAATCATCAGTGCCATCTTTATTCAAACAGAACTGAATACGATCCTTATCATCGAGATCAAGATAAATGTAGTAATGCTTCTCGGTTGCTTTCTTAACAGCACCAGACAGATCAAACTCCGTGTATGTCTTCATATTCATATAAATTCACCTTATTAAATAATATAATTTTTTAAACTAACTGTTCACTTTTCCAATAGACTGTCAGTGTCTTAAGTTCTGATTGATATACAGCAAATCTAGTATAGAAGTATAACGCCTGACATTAACAGCAAAAGAACATGCGGATATGCAATCGTAGGTCTTATTGCCTGGCGTAAGTATTCTTTTATCAGCCCCACACTTGATGGACGATTTTTTAAATACAGGCTATTAAGTTGGTAAGCTTTAGCATCGTTATTTTCCAACAGTTCCTCGCAGGACAGGTAATCTTCAAGTTGCAACAATCGAGTCTCAATACGCGATTGAAAGGTTTTCCAAATGGCATCCTGAAACCATAAAATTAGTAGCAGGAAAAAAACAAAAACAGTTAGATTGTTTAATAGGTATGCGACAGCTAAAAGCCCGATAGCTGACAATTTGATCAGCAGCGAGTATTTTTCATAATTATCAAATTGATTTTGTAATAAAGACCATTCATTAGCGAGATTTGCTTTTTGCATATAATAACCTATTTCTTCAGGATTAATCTAAAATTGCTCCTCAGGCCCTGACAGGTCAATTGGCTGCTGAGTTTAAAGTGCAAAAAATCCTGATACTCCAGGGGGATTCACGACAGAGTATGAGTAAAATTGTTGTCTTGTCAAACTTGATCGTATTCTACCGGGTAATTAAAAAATATGAAATTAAAAAAATACTCTAATCGGACTGCTCATGCTGACAGGCAGACATTTAACCGTCTATGTTTTATTATGGTAATTTTTATTCGGACAATTCGAACAGTGTTTGCTTCAGGTGAGCGATATTGATTGGCTTGACCAGATACTTATCCATGCCGGCCGCGAAACAATTTTCCTGTTCACCATCCATGGCATTGGCAGTCAATGCGATGATTGGGATATGCTGGCCATGTACTTCTTTCTCTCGTATGAGCTCGGTTGCTTCATAACCATCCATAACCGGCATTTGGCAATCCATAAATATTGCATCATAGGATTTATCCTGCCAGGCATCGACTGCTAACTGGCCATTTTCAACCACATCCACTTTGCATCCAGCTTTTTCCAGTAGCGTTTTGGCCACCATCTGATTAACCCGATTATCTTCAGCTAACAGGACATTCAGGCGAATGCTTTGTTGTTGTTCGATAGTGTCTAGCTCATTACGATAACGGCCGATGATAAAGGAATCTGAAGTTAATACATCGATAATAAACTGTTTTAAAACACCGGGAGCAAATGGCTTTTTTATAAAACCGTTGACGCCAAGTTTCTGATAGCGTTTTTTAAGTTCGGTTTCATGTTTATTATTGATGACCATCGATTTAATCAGGCTCATGCTCGGCAATGTGTTTGTAAGATTAAAAAACTCTTTAATTGCTTCGTCAGTTATGGATTCACTGAACAGGACTAATGGTGGATTTGTTTTTGCATCAGGAAGAGTCCTGATAAAATCACAGGCCTGTTTTACATGAGTAAATTCTTCCGTGCTCATGCCCCATGTTTGTAATTGCTGAGTCAGAATTTCTATGCCCAGGGGAAATCCCCCAATTAATAAAACCATCTGTTTATTTAATAATTGACGAAGCTCTTTGTTGTCATTTTGTTTTTCCACATCCGATTGTTTATTGCCAATAGGACAACGCAGTCTGGACCAGAAAACCGAGCCTTTTCCTTCTTCACTCTGTACGCCAATGTCACCACCCATAAGCTCGGTCAATTCTTTACTGATGGACAGGCCAAGGCCGGTTCCTCCAAATTTTCGGGTTGTTGAGACATCGGCCTGATTAAATTTTCCGAAAACGTTCTCAATTTGTTCTTCTATGATGCCAATCCCGGTATCCTCTACGGCGATTGTAAAATCAACCAGTTTATCGGGTGCATCATGACAGGCAACATTGATCAGAACATGACCTTTGACCGTGAATTTAACCGCATTGCTAAGAAAATTTATTAAAATCTGTCTAATTCTAATAACATCACCGACAATATATTCCGGCATTTTTTCATCAAGGCAGTACTCCAGCTCAATTTCTTTTTCTTTAGCCTTAAGTTCAACAATTTGTATGGCTTCAACAATTAAATTGTGAAAATTAAATTGTGACGGATCAATATCCAGTTTTCCGGATTCAATTTTGGATATATCCAGGATGTCATTAATTATATGTAACAAAGAATTGGCTGAAGTCTGGATTTTATGAACAAAATCTTCCTGTTCACAATTTAATTGAGTTTCGAGTAACAGACCACTCAAGCCAATAACACCATTCATTGGTGTTCTTAACTCATGGCTCATATTGGCAACAAAACTGCTCTTTTGTTCATTATGTGCTTCAGCCAGTTCTTTTAATTGTTTCAGTTGCTGTTCATTTTTTTTCCGTTCAGTGATATCAATACCGTAGGCCTGGACCAGTGTCAGTTCATGTTGCTCAATGGGATGAAAGTTCCACATGAACCATTTTTCGTGTGTTTCACTTTCAATTCCTTCAATGGTCTCATTATTATGAATACAACGCTGTAGAAAATGTTCGATATCATCAGGCAGAATTTCTGGTCGGCCCAGGTCATTAAAGCCATACTCAACCATTAATGCAGTCATTGACGGATTAGCATAGTGAATAATGGCGGCTTCATCCAGTTGTAGTATGGGCGCCGGATTCAGTTCGGCAAATAAGGTTAAACGTTTGATTTCACTTTCACTATAACCGGACTCGGCATAATCACGAAACAGAATAATGGTTTCTTTTTTTGAATTGACATGAATTTTTCTGGCTTCAATTTGTAAATAAATCCCTTCTTTATCAACCCAGACTAATTCTTCAGTGGCCTGGCTTTCCGGTTCAAAACCTGAATCCTTATTGGCAAGCCAGCTTAATAGCGGACAGTGATCATTATCATGAGAATAACGGCCTTCCAAAGCACAAAACGCTTTATGAATGTTCTTTCCAGTAATCTCATCATGAGACCACTTGAGCATTTTTTCCGCAGCGGGATTGAGGGCAATAATATTGTCTTGAGCATCGATGTGGACAACACCATCGGACAGATACTGATAGAGATCGGATGCGCTTTGATTGTTCATGGGATTATCAGTTGTATGCTCCATGCCAGGTTCATTCAGACGCTAGTCATGCGTAGTAAACCTAAGGGATCTTCTTTTTTGTTCAGTGGTTCAATGATGCCACTTACTTTTAAATCGTTATTGCTGTCAGTGGCAAGATTAATAATTTTATCAGAGCTGCATTGTTGACCATCGGCATCGTAAATAATTTTTACTTGTGGTGACAAAGGTTTTTCCTTATCAATTTCCACCACCAATGCCTTTTCTCCGGAACTGAGCCGAACGGCACTGGTCAAAGGATATATTCCCATAACATGAATCAATTCACTGATAGTTGCCTCATTATAAAGGCCTTTTTTTGCTGACTGATACAATAACTTGAGAGCATTTGCTGGCAACATACCCGGTTTGTCCGACAGGCCATGAATAGACTCATCGTAAAAGTCGGCCACCTGTAAAATTTCGACTAAACCTGAAATTTCATCGCCCTGCAATTTTCCGGGATAGCCGCTGCCATCCCGAAGTTCATGATGCTGGCTGACCAGTTTTTTCACACCTTCCGGAATATCCGGACTTTTATTGAGTACATTTTCAACAATGCCGGGGTGTTGTTCAATTAAACGCTTTTCAGTCGCAGTATAAGCCTTATTTTTTCCAAACAGGTGTATCGGCAGGCGCGACCAGCCGGTATCATGGAGCAGAGCCGCCATGCCCAACTCATTGATTTGCTCTTTTGTGCAACCCATACGCATTGCCAGAGGCAGTACCACGGCAAAAACACCAAAGCCATGATCACTGAGTTTGATATCCTGGCGATGCAGGTGCAGCATTGTGAGCAAGGCCTGGTCATTGCGATTCAGACTGTCCCTGGCTTCATCGATAACCGGGGTGATGGTTGCCACGGAAATGGCTTGACCTTCTTTGACCATTGAGCCTAACTGGTTGACTAGTTGGCCAATTTTTCCCTGCAGTACTTTAGCGACTTTTAGCTCTTCGTTTAAGGCAACTTTTTTTGATGACTCTGCGATTGCGGCACTGTGTTGTACCGGCTCTTCAGTCGGTTGGTCTTTTTCATGCTGCTTATGGTTGACTGAATCGGATGGTGGCGTGGCTGGTTCTTGTTGTGCGACATCATCCCCACGGGCCAGATCAATGTGCAATTCCCTGACGCCGGCTTTTTTCAATAGAGCAATATCATTATCCGTGTTTATTTTGCGTCGATGTCTTAAGAACGGGCTTTGCATCCATGGAATATCAAGCTCATGGATAAACATGCCTTTACGCAATTTTGAAATGGAAATTTTTCTTGTAGACATATAGCTGAGTATAGTTGCTATCTACAAAAACAAAAGTCAGGCCGAAACAGCGGTTTTGATTACTGTAAAGAATCTCGAATGGCCTGGATTACCGGCGCTACTGCTGGCCTGACACCTCGCCACAGGGTAAATGATTCCGCCGCCTGTCCTACCAGCATGCCCAGACCGTCGGAAATATTAGCCACTCCATGATGTTGCGCCCATAGCATAAAAGCTGTGGGTTTATCGCCATACATCATGTCATAACAACTGCCCTGCGGACTGAGCAGATCATCCGGTAAAGGCGGGACTTCACCTTGCAGACTGGCTGCGGTGGCATTGATCACCAGATCAAATTGTTGTCCTGCCAGGCCATCAAAGCCACCGCCTTCAATTTTGCCCAGATCGGCAAAAAGGCTGGCCAGGTCAACGGCTTTGGACGCCGTACGGTTGGCAATATACAGACTGGCGGGTTTATTATCCATAATCGGCCCAAGTACACCCCGCGCCGCGCCACCGGCTCCGAGAATTAATACCCTTTGCTGAGCAATTGACCATCCTAAATGCTCAATAATATCGTTAACCAGCCCGATGCCATCGGTATTATCACCCTGGATGTGGCCATCTTTTTCCAGAATCAGGGTATTGACCGCACCGGCACGCCTGGCCCGATCACTGAGGCTATTGGCTAGCTTCCAGGCGTCTAATTTAAACGGTACGGTGACATTGAGCCCTTTGCCTCCATGTCCCTGAAAATGACTGACCGCCTGAGCAAAGCCTCCAACATCAACGTGAATCGCGTTGTACTCGATATTTTGTCCGGTTTCCCGGGCAAAGGCGCGATGAATTTGCGGGGACTTGCTGTGAT
>Ga0316204_10007124_pt1 | contig 16635 bp, 15 predicted proteins | sample 6monrhotite_MG_2_FD_205661 | JGI IMG/M metagenome (GOLD analysis project Ga0316204, IMG submission 205661) | Microbial mat bacterial communities from mineral coupon in-situ incubated in ocean water Damariscotta River, Maine, United States -... | ecosystem: Environmental > Aquatic > Marine >... | reverse complement strand
ATGACCCAAATAGACTACACCCGCGCCGCGAAATATTTCCTGCTTCAGGATTTCTGGAAAGGCTTCAGCCTTGGCATGAAGTATTTCTTCTCGCCCAAGGCCACGCTGAACTATCCGCATGAAAAAGGGCCGCTATCTCCGCGTTTTCGCGGTGAGCATGCCCTGCGGCGTTATCCCAACGGCGAAGAGCGCTGTATTGCCTGTAAACTCTGCGAGGCGGTCTGCCCGGCTCAGGCCATCACCATCGATGCCGAACCGCGCGATGATGGCAGCAGGCGGACCACCCGCTATGACATCGACATGACCAAATGCATCTATTGTGGTTTCTGCCAGGAGGCTTGCCCGGTGGATGCCATCGTCGAAGGCCCGAACTTTGAGTTCAGCACCGAAACCCGCGAAGAGCTCTATTACGACAAGGCAAAGCTGCTTGAGAACGGCGACCGCTGGGAAGCAGAGATCGCCCGCAACCTTGAACTGGATGCGCCGTACCGATGACCGACCAGAACCCCTTTGAAGCGATGATGAAGATGGGCCAGGACTGGGCCAAGTCAATGAACGTCGACATGGAGGCCTTTACGCCCAAGGGCTTTGAAAACCTGTGGCCGACCATGCCTGCCGAGACGATGGAGATGTTTTTCGGCAAGGGCATCAATCCTGACGGGCTGGATGCCCGAACCCGCCTGATGCTGACGCTGGCCGGTCTGACCGTGCTGGGCGCGCAAGCCGAGGCGCAGATCAGGTTGACCGTTCGCCATCTGGTAGAAGCAGGGGCCAGCAAACAGGAAATCGCCGAAGTGATTGCGCAGATGGGCATGTTCGCCGGCGTTCCGGCCATGACCAAAGCGATGGAGCTCGCCACCGAAGTCTTAGAGAAGGACGAAAGCGCATGACCGTATTCGCGTTCATTTTTTATCTGTTTGCCGTGACGACCCTGGCCGGTGGTTTGATGACCGTGGTCAGCCGCAACCCGGTGCACTCGGTCTTGTGGCTGATTTTGGCGTTTCTGTCGTCGGCCGGATTGTTCGTGACCTTGGGGGCTGAATTTGTCGCGATGCTGATGATCATCGTCTACGTGGGCGCGGTTGCGGTGCTGTTTTTGTTCGTTGTGATGATGCTCGATGTGGATTTCGCCGAATTGAAGGCAGAGATGACCAAATACCTGCCACTGGGGCTGCTGATCGGTGTGGTGATCCTGATGCAGTTGTCGCTGGCCTTTGGGGTCTGGGGATTTGCCTATGGGGTCGAGGGGCGCATTGCGGCACCAATTACTGATATCGACAATACCCGCGCGCTGGGGCTGCTGCTTTATGACAAATACATCCTGTTGTTCCAGCTTGCAGGGCTGATCCTGCTGGTGGCGATGATCGGGGCGATTGTCCTGACGCTGCGCCACCGTGTCGATATCAAGCGCCAGAAAGTGCTGGAGCAGATGTACCGTGATCCGGCAAAGGCAATGGAATTGCGCGATGTAAAACCGGGGCAGGGGTTGTAACTGCCGCGCCACCGCCCGGGGCTGGCCCCGGGGACTGAGGCACACAACGATGTCCCGGATCAGGTCCGGGACGTGATGAATGAAAGATCGGGACAAGACATGCCCCTGAAGGACGAATGAATGATCGGACTTGAACATTATCTCTCAGTGGCCGCTGCCCTGTTTGTCATCGGCATCTTCGGGCTGTTCCTGAACCGCAAGAACGTCATCATCCTGTTGATGAGCATCGAATTGATGCTCTTGGCGGTGAACATCAATCTGGTCGCTTTCTCCAGCTATCTGGGCGATCTGGTGGGGCAGGTCTTTACGCTCTTCGTGCTGACCGTTGCCGCCGCTGAAGCGGCGATTGGTCTGGCAATCCTTGTTTGTTTCTTCCGCAACCGCGGAACCATCGACGTTGAAGACGTCAACGTGATGAAGGGCTGATCACTATGGAATCCATCATCGTCTTTGCCCCGCTTGTCGGCGCCATCCTCTGCGGATTTGGCTGGAAACTGATAGGGGAAACCGCGGCACAGTGGACCGCGACAAGTCTGCTGTTTCTTGCGGCGATCCTGTCGTGGTTTGTGTTCCTGACGTTTGATCCTTCTGCGCAGCCGAACGGCGTTTATACCGTCAACATCCTGCGCTGGATCGAGAGCGGCACGCTGAGCGCCGACTGGGCCATTCGCATGGACCGCCTGACGACGATCATGCTGATCGTGATCAACACGATCTCGGCCCTCGTGCATCTTTATTCCTTCGGCTACATGGCCCATGACGAGAATTTCAACGAAAGCGAAAGCTATCGCCCCCGCTTTTTTGCGTATCTGTCGTTCTTTACCTTCGCGATGCTGATGCTGGTGACAGCAGACAACCTTGTGCAGATGTTCTTTGGCTGGGAAGGCGTGGGTGTCGCGTCCTATCTGCTGATCGGATTCTATTACCGCAAACCAAGTGCCGGTGCCGCCGCGATCAAGGCCTTTGTGGTTAATCGGGTGGGTGACTTTGGTTTCGCGCTGGGGATCTTTGCGCTTTACTTTGTGACCGACAGTATCCGCTTTGAGGATATTTTTGCCGCGATCCCCGATCTGCAAGACAACACGATCACATTCATGTGGCGCGACTGGAATACGCTCAACCTGATTGCCTTCCTGTTGTTTATCGGCGCGATGGGCAAATCGGCGCAACTTTTCCTGCACACATGGCTGCCCGACGCGATGGAAGGCCCGACACCGGTGTCCGCGCTGATCCACGCAGCAACCATGGTCACCGCAGGTGTATTCCTCGTTGTCCGCATGTCGCCGCTGATGGAATATGCTGATGCAACCACGAATTTCATCGTCTTTATCGGGGCGACAACGGCGTTCTTTGCCGCCAGCGTTGGTCTGGTTCAGAACGACATCAAGCGCGTTATCGCATACTCTACCTGTTCTCAGCTGGGGTATATGTTTGTGGCGGCGGGGCTCGGCGTCTATTCGGTCGCGATGTTCCACTTGCTGACACACGCATTCTTCAAGGCGCTGTTGTTTCTTGGGTCCGGGTCGGTCATTCACGCGACGCACCACGAGCAGGACATGCGTAACTATGGCGGCTTGCGCCACAAGATCCCGAAAACTTTCTGGATGATGATGATCGGGACACTGGCGCTGACCGGTGTGGGCATCCCGCTGCTTTATGTTGGCTTTCCCATCGGATTTTCGGGTTTTGTGTCGAAGGACGCGATTATCGAAAGCGCCTATGCGGGAACGTCAGGTGGGTATGCCTTCTGGGCGCTGGTTCTCGCGGCGCTGATGACGAGTTTCTATAGCTGGCGGTTGATGTTCATGACGTTCTACGGCACGCCGCGCGGCGACGCGCATACTCATGACCAAGCACATGATAGCCCGGCGACCATGATGGTACCGCTCTATGTGCTTGCGGTGGGTGCCATATTCAGCGGCATGATCTGGTACGGGGCGTTCTTCGGAGCCAACAACAAGGTCGGCAAGTTCTTCGGTGTGCCATATGCAGCGGAAGCATCCGAACATGGCGAGGAGCAGGCCAAAGAGGGCGAAGAGACCAAGGCGGAATACATCCTTGTTGGCGCGCCCGGCGAAGGGGCGATTCACGCCAGCCCAGACAACGATGTTCTGAACAAGGCGCATAAGGTCCCTGTCTGGGTCAGGCTGTCGCCTTTTGTGGCGATGCTGGCGGGGCTGGGGCTGGCCTATCAGATGTATATCCGCAGACCCGACCTGCCTGGCAAACTGGCAGCACAGCAGGCGCCGCTCTATCAGTTCCTGCTGAACAAGTGGTACTTTGACGAGATCTACGACTTTGTCTTTGTGCGCCCGTCCTTTGCATTGGGGCGCATTTTGTGGAAGCAGGGTGACACCAAAACGATTGACGGGGGCATCAATGGTGTCGCTATGGGGCTTATCCCCTTCCTGACGCGGCTCGCCGGGCGCGCGCAGTCTGGGTATATCTTTAGCTATGTCTTTGCGATGGTCCTGGGTATTGCGGCCTTGCTGACCTGGATGACGCTGTTCGGGGGGGCGAAATAATGGGCAATATTCTATCACTGACCACGTTCCTGCCGCTTCTGGGTGCTGTCATTCTGGCACTTTTCCTGCGTGGCGATGACGCAGCAGCACAGCGCAATGCCAAATGGGTGGCGCTGGTGACCACGGTGGTCACATTCATTGTTTCGCTGTTCATCCTGTCGAACTTTGATCCCGCCAATACCGGGTTCCAGATGGTTGAAAGCCGCGACTGGCTTCTGGGGCTGCAATACAAGATGGGCGTCGATGGCATTTCGATCCTGTTTGTGTTGCTGACCACATTCCTGATGCCGCTTGTGATCGCGGCGTGTTGGGATGTGAACACGCGCGTCAAGGAATACATGATCGCGTTTCTGATCCTTGAAACGCTCATGCTGGGTGTGTTCTTCGCCCTTGATCTGGTGCTGTTCTATCTGTTCTTCGAAGCAGGGCTGATCCCGATGTTCCTGATTATCGGCATCTGGGGTGGCAAGAACCGGATCTACGCATCGTTCAAGTTCTTCCTTTATACCTTCCTTGGGTCCGTGCTGATGTTGGTCGCGATTGTGGCGATGTTTGCCGAGGCAGGCACGACGGATATGCCTACGCTGATGACCTTTAGCTTTGGCACCGAGAACTTCAGCGTGCTTGGGGTGCAGATTGTCGGCGGAATGCAGACACTTTTGTGGCTGGCCTTTTTCGCCAGCTTCGCGGTGAAACTGCCGATGTGGCCGGTGCATACCTGGTTGCCTGATGCCCACGTGCAGGCGCCGACCGCAGGCTCGGTCGTACTGGCGGCGATCCTGCTCAAGATGGGAGGCTATGGCTTCCTGCGCTTCAGCCTGCCGATGTTTCCTGTCGGGTCCGAGGTGATGGCGCCACTTGTCATGACCCTTTCGGCCATTGCGATTGTCTATACATCGCTGGTGGCACTGGTGCAGGAAGATATGAAAAAGCTGATCGCCTATTCGTCCGTGGCCCATATGGGGTACGTGACCTTGGGCATCTTTGCGGTCAATCAGCAGGGCATCGACGGTGCGATTTTCCAGATGATCAGCCACGGCTTTATTTCGGGTGCATTGTTCCTCTGCGTTGGTGTGATCTATGATCGGATGCACACCCGCGAGATTGACGCCTATGGCGGTCTGGTGAACCGGATGCCCGCCTATGCGCTGATCTTCATGTTCTTCACCATGGCCAATGTGGGCCTGCCGGGGACATCTGGCTTTGTGGGTGAATTCCTGACGCTTGTGGGGGTTTTCCAGGTCAATACCTGGATCGGGGTCTTTGCGACATCCGGTGTGATCCTGTCCGCCGCCTACGCGCTTTGGCTGTATCGCCGGGTGGTGCTGGGTGACCTGATCAAAGAGAGCCTCAGGACCATCAAGGATTTGGGAATGCGCGAGCGGATGATTTTTGCACCATTGGTGGCAATGACATTGCTTTTGGGGGTCTATCCCGCGCTCGTCCTCGACATCATCGGCCCGAGCGTGTCCGCATTGGTCGGCAACTATGAAACCGCGCTGGCGACCTTTGAGGCCGCCACCCAGTTTGCTTCGAATTAAGGAACAGCAGAAATGATTGGCGCTGATATCCAAATCCTGATGCCCGAGGTTATGCTGGCAATTTACGCCATGGGCGCATTGCTGGCCGCGGTCTATACCTCCAAAGACGGCATGGCCCCGCTTTTGACCTGGGCGACCTCCGGTCTGTTTGTGCTGCTGGCGGTGTGGATCGGGATCAACGGGCAAGGGACGCAAATTGCCTTTGGCGGCATGTTTGTGGATGATGGGTTTGCGCGGTTCGCCAAGGTCGTGATCCTGATATCGGCGGCGGCAGTCCTGCTGATGTCGGAAAGCTATATGCAGAAACGCGGGCTGTTGCGGTTTGAATTTCCGTTGCTGGTCGCCTTGGCTGTTGTCGGCATGATGGTTATGGTCAGTGCCGGTGATCTGATGGCGCTTTATATGGGGCTGGAGCTACAGTCTCTGGCGCTCTATGTCGTTGCCGCCTTGCGCCGTGACAGCGTAAAATCGACCGAAGCGGGCCTGAAGTATTTTGTCCTTGGCGCGCTGTCATCGGGTTTGCTGCTTTATGGCGCATCGCTGACATATGGTTTTGCGGGCACCACGCTTTTCTCAGGCATCATCGAGGCAACAGCAAGCGGACCGTCGCTCGGTCTGCTTTTCGGTCTCGTATTCCTGATTGCGGGTTTTGCGTTCAAAGTCTCTGCCGCGCCGTTCCACATGTGGACCCCGGACGTCTACGAAGGCTCGCCTACGCCGGTCACTGCCTTCTTTGCGACCGCCCCCAAGGTCGCTGCCATGGCGCTTTTTGCGCGCGTCGTGCATGACGCATTTGGCGGGATCGTGGGCGATTGGCAGCAGATTGTGGCGTTTTTGTCGGTGGTATCGATGTTTCTGGGGGCCATCGCGGCGATTGGACAGAAAGATATCAAACGCCTGATGGCCTATTCGTCGATTGCGCATATGGGCTTTGCCCTGATGGGGCTTGCGGCGGGCACCGCATTTGGCGTGCAGGCCATGCTGATCTATATGGCGATTTATGTCACGATGAACGTCGGCACCTTTGCATTCATCCTTGGGATGGAACGTGACGGGCGGCCTGTGACCAACATTGATAGCCTCAAAATGTACTCCCGGCGTCAGCCCCTGCGCGCACTCGCGATGCTGATCTTGCTGTTCAGCCTGGCAGGTGTGCCACCTTTGGTGGGCTTCTTTGGCAAATTTTATGTGCTGCGCGCGGCTTATGATGGTGGGCTGGCATGGCTGGCGGTGGCCGGTGTGATCGCCTCTGTCATTGGCGCCTTCTACTACATCCGCATCGTTTACTTCATGTATTTCGGCGAGGAAGGCGAGCAGTTGGATGGCAAGATGAACCCAGTCCTCTGGACGTTCCTGATGGGGTCGGCCACAATCATGCTGGTCGGGATCGTGAACCTCTTTGGCATCGAAGCGATCGCGGCAACGGCGGCGGCAACGCTTGTCAACTGATCTGGCCGATCACGGGCCCTGGCCAGAAGGCTATGCCCGCGTCGTGCTGGATACAGTTGACAGCACAATGGCCGAGGCCGCGCGGCGCGCGAAAGACCTTGAACGCCCCACATGGATCATGGCCAGAACCCAGACCGCAGCGCGCGGGCGCCGTGGGCGGGCATGGATTGTTCCCAAGGGCAATCTGAACGCTACGCTGATTTTCCGACCCGAAGCAACCGCGGCAGAAGCCGCCAAGCGGTCATTTCTGGCAGCGAACGCGCTTTATCAGGCCTTGGCGATCTATGTGCCGGCCGAAAAGCTCGCGCTCAAATGGCCCAATGACGTCTTGCTGTCGGGCGGCAAGATCGGGGGTATCTTGCTGGAAAGCAGCGGGCAGGGGCCGTTTGTGGACTGGTTGTCAATTGGAATAGGCGTCAATCTGCGCGACAAGCCCGAAGGGGTCGCGGATCCGGCTTTCACCCCCACCAGCGTGAAGGAAGGTGGCGGCGGCGATGTTGATCCGCTGGATTTTCTGTCGACCCTTGCTGATGCTTATGCCACCCAAGAGGCCAAGCTGCTGCGACTTGGGTTTGCGCGCATCCGCGATGACTGGCTGGCCAATGCGGCACGTCTGGGCGAAGTCATCACAGCGCGCACCGCCCGCGAGGATGTGACTGGGATATTTGACAGCATTGACCGTGATGGGAACCTGGTGCTGATAACCGGTACCGGGCCGCGCGCGATCTCGGCGGCTGACGTGTTTTTCTAAACAGAAGGAGGCGACCTCATGCTTCTCGCTATCGACTGCGGTAACACCAATACGGTGTTTTCGATCTGGGACGGAACCGAATTCATTGCCACCTGGCGCACCAGCACCGAATGGCAACGCACGGCCGACCAGTATTACGTCTGGCTCTCTACGCTGATGCGGTTTCAGGAGGTCGAGGTGATGATTGACGAGGTGATCATCAGTTCGACCGTGCCGCGCGTAGTGTGGAACCTGCGGGTGTTCGCGGATCGGTACTACAATTGCCGCCCGCTGGTCGTGGGCAAGCCTGATTGTCTGCTCCCCGCTGATCCGCGTGTGGACGCAGGTACGCAAGTCGGCCCGGACCGTCTGGTCAATACTGCAGGGGCCTTTGACCGGCATGGCGGCGATCTGATCGTCGTTGATTTCGGCACAGCGACCACCTTTGATGTCGTGGCAGAAGATGGGGCCTATATTGGCGGCGTCATCGCCCCCGGCGTGAACCTGTCACTAGAGGCCCTGCACAGTGCGGCCGCGGCACTGCCGCATGTCGATATCACCAAGCCGCAGGCGGTCATCGGCACCAATACCGTTGCCTGTATGCAGTCTGGGGTCTTTTGGGGTTACATCGGTCTCGTGCGTGAGATATGCGCGCGGATCAAGGCAGAGCGTGGCGTGCCGATGCAGGTCATCTCGACCGGCGGGCTTGCGCCCCTCTTTCAACAAGCCGTGACGCTGTTTGATGCGTATGAAGATGATTTGACGATGCACGGTCTGACCGTCATCCACCAATATAACAAGGATAACGCATGAGCGACCGCCTGATCTATCTACCCCTCGGAGGTGCCGGGGAGATCGGCATGAACGCCTATGTCTACGGCTATGGCGCACCGGGCAAAGAGCGTCTGATCGTGGTCGATCTGGGCGTGACTTTCCCCGATATGGACGGCACGCCGGGCGTAGATTTGATTTTCCCCGACATTGCGTGGCTTGAGGCGCGCAAGGCGCAGATCGAAGGGATTTTCATCACCCACGCCCACGAGGACCATGTGGGCGCCATTGGTCACTATTGGGGCAGGCTGGGCGCGCCGGTTTATGCGCGCCCCTTCACCGCGAATATCGCCCGGCGCAAGCTGGATGAACAAGGCCACCCCGGAAATGTGGTCAAAGTCGTCGGTGTCTTCCCCGAGATGATCAAATGCGGACCGCTGACCGTCTCCTACCTGCCGATCAGTCACTCGATCCCGGAAAGCGCAGGGCTCTTGATTGACACGCCTGAGGGGCGATTGCTGCATTCGGGTGATTTCAAGATCGACGAAACCCCCGTGGTTGGCGACCCCTGGAACGAGGCACTTTGGGAGGAGGTCTCGAAAGACGGCGTCAAGGCGCTGATCTGCGACAGCACAAATGTGTTTTCACCAGAGCCCGGGCGGTCCGAGGCCTCTATCGGCGATGCCATCGCCGAGATGATGACAGAGGCGGAGGGCATGGTTGTGGCCACGACTTTCGCCTCGAACATTGCGCGTTTGAAAACACTGGCGATTGCCGCGCAAAAGGCCGACCGGTCAGTGGTCTTGCTGGGCCGCGCGATGCGCCGGATGGTGGAGGCGGCGACAGACGTGGGGATACTGAAAGGCTTCCCGTCGGTTGTCTCGCCGGAAGAGGCGCTACAGATGCCGCGTGAGAACGTGATGTTGCTTGTCACCGGAAGCCAGGGTGAACGCCGCGCGGCTTCGGCGCAACTGGCGCAGGGCAATTACATGGGGATCAAACTGAAAGAGGGGGATACTTTCCTCTTTTCCTCAAAGACCATTCCCGGCAATGAACGCGGCGTGATCCGCATCATCAACCAGTTCTCTGAACTGGGGGTTGATGTGGTGGACGATGCAGGCGGCAAATACCACGTATCGGGCCACGCCAACCGGCCTGATCTGGCGCGGCTGCACCAGATCACCAAACCGCAAATCCTGATCCCGATGCACGGCGAACACCGGCACCTGCGCGAGCATGTGAAACTGGGCGCGCAAGGCGGGCTGACAGGGATTGTCGCGGTCAATGGGATGATGATTGATCTTTCCGGCAATCAGCCAACCGTGGCCGAATATGTTGAAACAGGGCGGACCTATCTGGATGGATCCGTGCAGATCGGCGCGCTGGACGGTGTGGTGCGCAACCGCATCCGCATGGCGCAGAACGGGCATCTGATCGTGACGCTGATCATTGACGAGAACGACGAACCGTTGGGCGATCCGTGGGTGGAAACCAACGGTCTGGCAGAAGTGGGCCGGAACAACGCGGCCTTGGTCGAAGTGGTGGAACAGGACTTGTCTCAGTTTGTGAACCGCGCCAATGCCAAGACGCTGCGGGATGACGTGAAGCTGGAGAAAGAGCTGCGGTCGATTGCCCGGCGGTCCGCGCAAGGCGAGATTGGCAAGAAGCCAGAGGTGACAGTGATCGTGAGCAGGTTGGGGTAGCCGCTGAGTTAACCCCGGCCAGAAAGTTGCCGGCAGAAACAAACACGATATCGCCACAGTTTTGACGGTTTGATTTGTGCAAAATCAACGCATTGCCAACAAAACCTGAGGTGCGTGACGATGACCTTTCGATCCATATCTTACATGTTGGGTGGCCTGACGCTCTCGGGCTGTATGATGACCGATCCTTCCAATTACCTGATCGGGCGGCAGGGCGCTGACAATGTTTATGAATATAGTGTGACGCGATATGCCGATGCGCGCGGCGCGGAAGGCTACTATTACCAGCGCGACAACCTCGCAGCGAGGCTCTGCCCGCAAGGGTATCGTATCATCGAAGAGCGCGAGGGCGTCACGATTACCCCCGCCGGCGATCGGCTGTTGTCGGAGAACCTCATTCGGATTGTTTGCTCAACCTAGGCGCAGTCAATCTCGACGCAGAGACTTGGCTTTCTATGGGCCACAAATCCGGGAACGGGTCGGCCTTTCTGCCATCCAGCGTGATCCGCGCCGGTATAATGCAGTGAAAAGGCCACTTGTCGTTTCGTTTCCCGACAAGACCTAGTTCTTTGCCCGCTCCGCAAAGCTCATCGCGATAAACGCTGGTGGCTCATCGCCCATCCCAATAACCTTCGGGCCGTTGTCCCGGCGGTCATTGCCGCGCCCGCGTCCGCCGCGCGTGCGGTCTTGACGTGGCTTTTCATCGGCCATCGCCTCGGGCCTTGCCGCTTCGACCGGTTTGGCCTCAGCGACGATGGCTTCTTCAACCTTCGGCTTTTCGTCCTGTCCCGCAGGTGCGTCTTCTTTCTTGCGCCGGTTGCGGGTCCGCCTGGGCTTTTCCGCGGTCCTGTCGGCCTCAGCCGCAACCGGGGCAGGGGCCACCTGGCCGCCCGGGGCGTCCAGACGCGGGATCGCCTGCTTGACCAGGCGCTCGACGTCTTCAAGGTTCTTTTCGTCGCGTGGCACGCAGATCATGATAGCAGTACCGGAACGCCCTGCACGGCCGGTGCGCCCGATGCGGTGCACATAGTCCTCGGCATGGCTGGGTACGTCAAAGTTAAAGACGTGGGTGACGGCCGGAATGTCCAAACCCCGTGCAGCCACATCCGAGGCCACGAGAATGCGCAATTCGTTGTCGCGGAACTTGTCCAGCGTCTTGGTCCGGTGGCTCTGGTCCAGGTCGCCGTGGATCGGGGCCGCCTGATAGCCGTATTTATTCAATGACTTGGCAACAATATCCACGTCCGACTTGCGGTTACAGAAAATGATTGCGTTGGTGCAGGCCTCGCCCTCGGCATCGATCAGCTTGCGCAGCAAGGCGCGCTTCTCAGAAGGCTCTTTGGGCTTGGCGGACCCTTTGAACATGACAACACCCTGCTTGATGTTGATATTTGTCGTCGCGGCGCGGGCCACTTCGATCTTGGCGGGGTTTGACAGGAACGTATTGGTGATCCGCTCGATCTCGGGCGCCATGGTTGCGCTGAAAAACAGGGTCTGGCGGGTAAAGGGGGTGCGTTTGAAGATTTCTTCGATATCGGGGATGAACCCCATATCAAGCATCCGGTCGGCCTCATCCACCACCATGATTTTAACATCCGTGAGGATCAGCTTGCCGCGCTCCAGATGGTCCAGCAAACGGCCCGGGGTCGCGATCAGCACATCAACGCCTTTGTCGATGATCTTGTCTTGGTCCCTGAAACTGGTGCCGCCGATCAGCAGGGCGCGCGAAAGTTTGGTGTATTTGGCGTAAGTGTCGAAATTTTCGGCCACTTGGGCGGCCAGCTCGCGCGTTGGTGCCAGAACCAGCGACCGCGGCATACGCGCACGCGCACGTCCACGGCCCAAAAGCGTGATCATCGGCAGCGTGAAAGCAGCGGTTTTGCCGGTGCCGGTCTGGGCAATGCCCAATACATCGCGGCCTTCAAGTGCAGGGGCGATCGCGCCGGCCTGAATAGGGGTGGGGGTGTCATAGCCTGTCTCGGTGACAGCTTTGAGAACCTTGGGGGCAAGGTTCAAATCGGTAAATTTGGTCATATACGTCCTATGCATGCGGATCGGTCCGCATTTATGTGAAAGGACGCATTGTTCCGAGCGTCCCGCGTCGTGGGCCCCTGAGGGCCGTAAATGCCGATACCGGATATGGCGTTCTGCGTCAAGCTGAGCCCTGTCAGGCCCCCATATTCATTGATTTTTTGTGGCCCTCGCACGCATGATCGCGAAGCGGCGAAAAACCGTGCCGTCATCCATGTTCAGCGTGCAAAGCAGGTGGCGCGTCAGGTTACCGATGGCAGGTGCCCTTTCGGCATCGCGCCAAAAGGGGGCCAGCAGATGCGCCTCCAGATCGCCTTGCAGGACCGAAAAATCCTTCATGCCCATCGGCAGGCGTGATTTGTTGCGGTCTTGTGTGCGAAATGGCTCTTGCGCTGATTTGCCAGAAAAGCAGCGCTCCGCCTCATAGATTTTCATCAGTGAAAACAGCACGTTCATGCGCGCGGCGAGGTTGCGGTCCGCTTCGGTCTGCCCGTGTTCGGCAAAGGTGATGACCGCAGAGATCAGCCAGCGGGACGGCAGATTTTCCAGCAACCACGGCTCTTGCTCGGCCCACAGGCGCCGGAAGAGGGCGGGCGCGCCATTGGGGTAGCTGTGCTTGCGCAGGTGAGAGATCAACATGCCATGCAGCATCGCCAGTTCCGACTGTCCCGCCAGTTCGCCCAGCAGCATATGCCGCTTTTTGTCGGTGCGGCTCAGACCCTCTGGACGCGGCAAAACCTGTAGCGGCAAGGGGATTGCCGCGAGGGCCTTGAAATCCACATCCTCTGGCGGCAGGTCTGCGCCGGTCAAAAGCGCGCGCCGCTTTTGGTATTGCGGCAGCAGCGTTGCGATGCCGCCGGGGTAGGTTTCGGAAAAGTCTGTCACGCTGCCTCTGCCCTTGTGAATATGCTAACATTATCGGATTGTCGGCACAGGCTGGCAACCCATGGACCCGCCCTCACAGCGTGTTTAGTATCGCCTGAAATAACCGGGCAGGGATAGTTGCTTCGTAGCGCTGACGCCGCCCGCTGATGCGAAGCGGCAGGCCGGTCGCGGCGGCCTGCCTGAATGTCGCCTCCGACATCAGGATCGCTCCGGTTTCAGAGCGGCGGCAGCGGTCCTGGCACTGGGTCAGCAGGCGGTCATTACGCCGGTAATCAAGGCGGATGTCACCAGAGCGCATTTCCAGCACCAGAGGTCCATTCGGATCAAGCCTGCGGATGCGGGTCAAAACCGCAAAGCCGCGCTGTCCGTCGCGTGCGATCAGGATACCCCGAACAGTCATGATCGCGCGGTTGTCGCGCAGGATCTCGTATTCTGGAGTGATGGTTTCGGAAAAACCGGTCCAGTTGTCGAACCGCTGCGTGACCTCCTGCCGAGGTGTGCAGGCCATCAGAAAGACCAAGGCTGAAAGCAGGTATATGCGCATCCTGAAGGGATGTCGCAGTTTGGTTAACAAAACCTTATTCTGCTGTGGCGACGGGCGCGGCCTTGAGCAGTCAAACCATCATCTCTTTCGTGGCCGTCAACGTGATATCCGGGTAGTCGCGCCCGACCCGATCAATATCCCATTGCAGCCGCGTCAGGAATACCGTGTCGCCATCATTGTCGGTCGCGATGTGCTGTTTGTTGGCTGCAACGAAGGCATCGACCGCCGCCTGCGTGCCTGCGACCCAGCGAGCCGAGGTGAATTGCGAGGCTTCAAAGCGCACCGGCAGGCCGTATTCCATCTCGATCCGGCTGGCGAGGACCTCGAATTGCAGCGCCCCCACGACGCCCACGATAAAGCCCGAACCAAAACTCGGTTTGAACACTTTTGCAGCACCTTCTTCGGCAAATTGCATCAGCGCCTTTTCCAGATGCTTGGCTTTCATCGGATCACCGGCCCGGCAGGATTGCAGCAGTTCCGGCGCAAAGGATGGAATGCCCGACACGCGCAGCGCCTCGCCTTCGGTCAGCGTATCGCCGATGCGCAATTGCCCGTGGTTGGGGATGCCGATGATATCACCGGCCCAGGCTTCTTCTGCCAATTCGCGGTCGGCGGCGAGGAACAGGACAGGGTTCGTGATGGCCATTTGTTTTTTGCTGCGCACATGGGTCAGCTTCATGCCGCGTTTGAAATGGCCTGACGCCAGACGCAGGAATGCCACCCGGTCGCGGTGCTTTGGGTCCATGTTGGCCTGCACCTTAAAGACAAACCCTGCGACGCGCGGCTCCTCTGGAGCGACGTTGCGGGGCTGGGCGGTTTGCACCTGTGGCTCGGGTCCGTAGGTTGCCAGGCCATCCATCAGTTCCCTGACGCCAAATGAGTTCATGGCGGAACCGAACCAGATCGGCGTCATGGAGCCGTTCAGCAACGCCTCTGGGTCGAGCGTCGGCAGCAGTTCCTTGGCCATCTCGATTTCTTCAAGGAATTTTTCGAGCAGATGTGACGGGACATGTTCGGCCAGTCTCGGGTCATCGAGGCCTGAAATCTGGATGCTCTCGGCCACCTTGTTGCGATCTGCCCGGTCCATCAGTTCCAGCTTGTCACGCAAGATATCATAGCAGCCGATAAATTCGCGCCCAACACCGATAGGCCAGGACGCCGGGGTGACGTCAATCGCCAGATTTTCCTGAATTTCATCAATGATCTCAAATGTATCGCGGCTTTCACGGTCCATCTTGTTGCAAAAGGTCAGGATCGGCAGGTCGCGCAATCGACAGACCTCGAACAATTTGCGGGTCTGGCTTTCAACACCCTTTGCGCCATCAATCACCATCACGGCGGCATCCACCGCGGTGAGCGTGCGGTAAGTGTCTTCGGAAAAATCCGAGTGGCCGGGCGTGTCTACCAGATTGAAGCGGTATTTCTCGAAATCGAACGACATGGCCGAGGCCGAAACTGAGATGCCACGGTCCTTTTCCATCTGCATGAAGTCAGAGCGTGTGCGCCGCGCTTCGCCCTTTGCGCGCACCTGTCCGGCCATCTGAATGGCCCCGCCATAAAGCAGGAACTTTTCGGTCAGAGTCGTCTTGCCCGCATCCGGGTGCGAGATGATCGCAAAGGTCCGGCGGCGGGCGATTTCTGGGGGCAGGTCGGGGCGATTTGTCATGGCTCCGCTTTATGCGCTTGGGTGGCAAAGAGCAATCATCACCGGGGCGCTTAACGCAAGATTTGGATTTTGTTGGTAGGTCTTTCGCCTTGGGGGATCGGTGATGAAACGAGCGGCATCAATCGAGGGTCTGCTGCTCTGGCTTGCGGCCTGCGGCGGCGGCGGGGGCGACGACGGCGCGGCTGATCCGCGTCTGGCCCGGCTTGATGCCTATGAGGCGCAAGAGCTGCGGGTTCTCGGCGACCCCGAGGCCGGCGTGCCGGGACTGCCGATGACGGCTGAAGGAAATCTGCCTGACAGTGGGGCGCTGTCCTTTGCTGGTTTTGCTTCGCTGCGGGTTGAGATTGGCACCACACCGCTGGTCCTGTTTGGCGATGCCAATCTGACGGTCGATTTTGATGGCGCGACGGCGGCGGGGGCCGTCAACAACGTGTTTGGCAACAGCAATGCCCAGACCGTCGCCGATTTTGATGGTGTCCTGTCCATTCAAGGCACTGTCACGGGGCAGAACATGCCGTTGACATATCAAGGTACGCTGACCGCGCCAGGACAGACGCTGGGTTTTGACGGATCGCTGAATGGCCTCTTTCTGGGCAATCCGGTTGCCGCATTTTCCGCCGCGGATCTGGAGGCGGACGTGGATCAAAATGGCACCACAAGAGATGCAACCATCGTGATCACGCTTGAAGAGACACTGATGCCGTGATGTGGTCTGCACCACTAGCCGATTGACGCTTTGCGCAGCAGTGATGCGGCCTTGTTTACCGGGATCAGGTTTGCCTTGACTTCGTAATCCAGATGGCGCCGATGCGCGTGATCAGGCGACGATACCTCGGCGGGGAGCGCATGGCGTGTGTGGGGGTTGATCAGATGCGATTCTGCGGCAATGCCTTCGGCGTAGATGATATGATGCTCGTCAAAAATCAGCTGAAAGTAATCTACAAAGCCGCCGCGCCGCCGCACCACAGCCGCGTGGTCCACCAGATGTTTGGCTTTGATCAACACCTCGGATCTGCCTGCGCCGAAATGATCTTCGCGCTGGTAGATAAAGAGGCGGTGATCGGGGCGGACAACCAGATCACCTTCGTTGTGCAAGGCCCCTTTTGTAATGACCACTGGTGCAAAGCTGCCTGTAGCCCGCAGGGTGGCATGTGCAATATGGCGGATTGGCTGTTTGCCTGCGTCGCGGGTCAGCACCATGTCGCCAGCAGCAAGCCCCTCGATCGGGCGCATCTGCCCATCACTCATGGTGATGCGGGTGCCGCGGCCAAAGGACCCGCTGGCGGCCTCGGCAAAGC
>Ga0316204_10007123_pt1 | contig 16636 bp, 16 predicted proteins | sample 6monrhotite_MG_2_FD_205661 | JGI IMG/M metagenome (GOLD analysis project Ga0316204, IMG submission 205661) | Microbial mat bacterial communities from mineral coupon in-situ incubated in ocean water Damariscotta River, Maine, United States -... | ecosystem: Environmental > Aquatic > Marine >... | reverse complement strand
GCTGGGATCATTACGCCAACCGCTGGGAAGTGCTGGGGCCTGAAGATAAAATTATTGCAACACGTGTGCTATACCACCCCCACGTCAATGAGCAGCCCTTCACACGCAGCCATTCCAGTGTGAAAATTCCTCATAATCTCACCTGGGTAAAAATTCGTGCACATGACCTGGAGCATGGCTACGGCGGACGCGAAGTGACACTGAGTGTTCCGCGCAAATAAAGCCTGGTTTTACAGGCCCAAACTTTTGGGTCGCTGAAACATAAAAGCCACTAGCCCATTATCTGTCTCTCAGCGCTCCATTCCATCTTTCGCCATCATGGCTTGCTGGTGCAGCCATTTTGCGCAAGATATCGGTCAATCTTCTGACTCCATTCCTTAGTCGATCGATCGGCAAGGTCGTGCTGCATGCCCGCCACATCAACCTGCCTGGCCCAGGGTCGCGACTGCAAATAGCGACGCTGGGTGGCAGGCGGCACGTTATCATCCTCTGAACCAACCCAGTGCTGCTCAATATCATGATGGCTCGGCATTATGTCAGCCGGATTAAGCGATAAATAAAGTGGGGTGTAAGCGTGATGCTGTGTCCAGGCCTCCAGATCCAGTGGTGCTGCCAGCGTAACAAGAGGCTGCGCGTCAGACAGGCGCTCCACCAGTAGCGTGGCCAACACACCTCCTCCACTGTGCCCAATAAAGGCCAGCTTTTCTGCTCCATACTGCTGCTTTAAACGGCGACTTGCCCGCAGCATGCTTTCAACAATCTCACTGGAAAAGCGGCCATAGGTCCAGTCTTCCTGCTTACATTGATCGGCAGCAATCAGGCCAAAATAACAGGGGCGCCCAAGATATACAGCCGCCCCGGTATCGTGCTTCATGATATTCAGTAATACCGCATTTTGAGGCGATGGATCTGTCGCGACACGGTGTCGGCTCTCCCAGGGTGTTCCATCACCCTCTATATAAATACGCAGGCATTTATTCGCTGCCACCCTATCTGCTTTATAAAAAATCCGATGGTGGAATCGAACGCCCTGCATAATCTCACTGGCCAAACCCAGAGACTGTTCTTTCCACATCTCGCTACGATCCAGACTTCCAGCACAGCCTGTTAGCTGCAAAAGAACAATCAACAAAAGTAAATATCGCATGAGCACCCACAAAAAAGCCCTCCGGGTGGAGGGCTTTTTCAACAACATCAAATCAAGGCTTTATTTGAAAGCTAGCTTCACTTTTGCATCAAGCGATTGATTAGACAGATCACTGTGTGCAAACAGGCGGTTGTAGCTAATATCCAAAGAGGTATTGCTCTTCAGCTTAGTCGTTACGCCAAGTCCAACACGGAAGTAATCATTATCAAGTCCTTGGACAGGCGTTGTGAATGTTGTAGTACTACCAACTGTTGATACTGAAACGCTACGACCATCGTCATTAAACTCATGAACAAAGGCCGCTTCGCCGATCAGGTTAAAACTACCTGATGAGCGAGAGATCATCTTGCTCAAGGCAACACCCAGCTCTGATGTCAGTGAATTAGAAGTATCTTTACCAACTGCCAACGCGCCAACACCTGACTCATTATAGCTATCTACCTTCGAATTAACGTAGCTCAAATTAACAAATGGCGTTGCAATCAAGCCATTGCCATTAGGGATAGGACGATCCCAGCCGGCCTGAACCATAACGCTGAGTTGGCGACTATCGAAATTAGCCATCACAGTATTTGCACCCGAGAGACGAGTCGAATCATGTTCCAGATTCAGATAAGAGAACATACCGTCTACATGTATACCCTTCTCGTTGAAGTAGGTGCCGTATAAGCTCAGTGACATACCGCTGGTATCAAAAGAGCCCGAACCGTCATCATTGCGGGAGTTCCCGTCAATAACACCTAGAGCCACACCACCAATAAAGTCATCACGGAACTGGTAATCAACACCAGAGCTAAAAGCACGTGTGTCATAGCTTGTTGCTACTGAAGTCGTAGTCGTATCAACGTCGCCCTCGTCATAATGACCGGCAATGAAAAACTCTGCCTTGCGAAGATTAAATGCAAAACGATCCGCACTAGCACCACCGCCACTCAGGCCCTTCTCGGCACTTTGCTGTGCAAGCAGCGCTGTCTGGAATGCGGTTGGTGCTGGACTGTTACCTGCCAAACGACGCACACCCAAACGACCAAAGACATTACGGCCGATAGCGATACCCGCGCGTCGATTAACCATGTGCACACTAACCAGCGGCAAGCGGCCAACAGTAGCAGCCAGTCCAGCGCTGGAGCCAGAATCACGAATCGCAATAGTCAGACAGTTGGTAAATGCACCAGCAAAAGAATTCGCAGTATTACCACCAGCACGCAATTGGTTAAGGTCAGCAACACAGCCACCAGAGGCCAAAGCCAGATCTGTGTAGTCAGCCTTGGTGGTACCTGAAGCACTGGTAAATACCACACCGGCACCCTGGGTAAAGCCACCAGAGCCATCAGCGATATAGGTCACTGTACCGTCAGTACCTACCGCGGTTGTTGAACTGCCGTCGGTGATACCCTGGCTAACGATCCCCGTCAGGGTGATGCCATTGGCGCTGAGCATAGACAACATTGTTGAGTAACTTAACGTTTTAGTCACATCGCGATCTTCATCGGTAACCAAAACAAAGGCAACGCGAGAATTAGGCGTAAAGGTAATATTATCTATCGCGTACTCGATAGCCTCGTAACCATCTTCTGTACCACCACTCGTCTGAAGAGTAGAGGTTGCTGTAGACAACTGGGCTGCGGTACCCAGAGTGACACCATTCACGGCGTGAGTATGACCGGGCAAATGGCTAGAAGAACCACCAAATCCGACCAGACCGTAACTTGAGCTCAAGCCAGTAATCGCCAGTAGATCACTCGCCATGGTGGTTACAAAATTACCGATGAAGGCCTGCTCACCAGACATCGAGCCTGATTCGTCAACCAGGAACACCACATTAACGTCTGCCGCCAAATCCGTTGTTGTCGCCGCTGACTGCGCCGTAAAACCAATGCCACAACTTAAAATTGCAGCACTTAAAACCGTACGAATTGCCTTCATTTAGAATCCCTCTCCATAACTACACGTGTACACAGCTCTTGCCTGATTTAAAAACAGACAATGCCGCCATCATTTGTGGGTATAATACAACTTGTTGCAATATAGCGACAAGTCTCTTTTGACTATTAATTGATTTACATTAAAAACTGATTGCCTGGAGCCCCACCGAAACGCAAACGAGGCTAAGCCCCATCACCTTCCCCTGGCAATGACCCAAAACAAGCTGGCAGACCCTCCCTTAAAGAACGGTAGCGTAAAGTTACCGCCAAATGCTCAAGCAGCTTCTTATTGCTCAAGCGGCGAGATTCAGCCAGATATGAGAGCAGGCCTGGGGACAGCTCTGTGGCTGCTAGCTCTGCGCTAATTACCGGTGGACGAGGCAAATTCGCCATATCTGCCACACGATTAAAGTAGTCAGTCATATTGCCCGGTACGCCATCACAGACATTGTAGACTTCTCCATTTTTACCCCGCTGCATAGCCGCCAAACAGGTCGTGACCAGATCATCAGCATGAATTCGATTTGTCCAGGGCGCTTCTGCTTCAGCCACCATCGGCAGGTCTTTCTTTAGGCGTGCCAAAGGTAACTTACCTGGACCATAGATACCCGCCACACGCAATATCACAACTTCAGCGCCGGTGGATTTAGCCCACTTCTGTAATAACTGCTCTGCATCCCAGCGTCGCCTGGCACGATCAACCTGCGGCCTGGCCGGCCAAGTTTCATCAACCCAATCACCATGACAATCGCCATACACACCTGTCGTACTGATATAAATGATGCGTGCGGGTTGACCACTGGACGCCAGACCATCAATAAATGCCTGCATACGTGTGTCACACACACCCTTTGCCGGTGGTGGCGCAAAATAAAATATCGACTCGCCCTGCGTACTGGCACTGGGAAGCTGTGTCAGGTCAAGGTCGCACTGAATGACAGAAACCCCCACAGAGCGCAGCTTTTCTGCCCGTTCAGATGATCGCACAACGCCTGTCACAGCCTCATTTTTGGCCAGAAGCCGTGCAGCTACACGCTCACCGATATAGCCACAACCGACAATCAACATACACAATCCTCGTTTCTCTGCTTGAGATTTAGAAAAGACAAAATACAAAAAAACCTTTGTTTAACTGTCATTGAAGGCCTAAACCCTCATCTGGCTAAGCCCTGTTTGAGGCATCAAATACTTGCTCATAGATAGTCCCATGAAACCCCTAGGTTTTATTGCCTAGCCGAATCAGAGAGAATTGCGCGGATTTTCTCACTGCCCTCTTAGGAATACCATGAGTTTCACTGTCACAATTTCGCCCAGCGGCAACCAATTTACCGTCGACCAAGGCGAAACCGTTTTAGATGCTGCAGTACGCCAAGGCGTAGGAATCCCCTATGGCTGCCGCAGTGGACGCTGCGGAGCCTGTGTTGCAACACTCAGCAATGGCGAAGTGAGCTATCCTTCTGAAACACCCGAGGCGCTAGAGGGCCAAGATGATAATAAATGTGTGCCCTGCCAGTGCATGGCAGAAAGCGATATCACGCTTGAAGTACGTGAAACAAAAAGCGCTGCGGAGATTGAAGTGAAGCTGCTGCCTTGCCGCGTGCATCAAATCGATCATCTTGCACACGATGTCATTCGTCTGCTGTTAAAGCTACCGGATAACCAGCGCCTGCAATTCCAGGCTGGCCAATATCTCAACTTTATCCTTGCCGATGGGCGCCATCGGGCATTTTCTATCGGCAATGCACCACATGACGATACCTATATTGAACTTCACATTCGCCACGTCGATGGTGGTGAATTTACTGACTGGGTATTTGGCCAAATGAAGGACAAGGCCATCTTGCGCATCCAGGCGCCTCTGGGTACTTTTGTATTAAATGAAGAATCCGAGCGTCCTATGCTATTTGTGGGTGGTGGTACCGGCTTCGCTCCACTCAAGGGCCAGATTGAACATGCCTTTGCCGAAGGCGTTGATCGCCCAATCAGTCTCTACTGGGGTGTACGCTCTAAACGCGATTTATATATGCCAGAGTTGCCAGAGCAATGGGCAAAGGATCATAGCAACTTTAACTTTATCCCTGTCTTATCTGAGCCCGATGACGACTGGCAGGGTCGCACTGGCTGGGTACACGAAGCCGCGCTTAAAGATATACAAAACATTACTGAGTACGACATCTATATGGCAGGTCCTCCACCCATGGTACGTGCTGGTCGTGACGCATTTCGGGAATCAGGGGTTCCTGAGGAACAAATGCATTACGATGCTTTCGAATATGCAGAAGATACCCGAGATAAAGCCGAAGATGCTTAACCAGACACCCATGCTCTTTCAGCTTTCTGGCTAAATTCGAAAACCACCATAGCGTTTACGAATACGATAATCGATAAACCCGACCCCGGCGGCAAAGCCTATTACCAGGGCCAGGGCAGCCATAATCCATGGCTGGTACTGTAACTCAACAGCTTCATTTTTTGTCTCGGGGACGAGTGAGGTCAAGCTGGCAGATTCACCCTCCGTCAACAGCTCTAAAGCCCTTGCCACACGAGCCTTTAGCTCACCCAGCTCTTGCTCGGCCAAATGTGCAGCGGGTAAATTTAGCAGATCTTTTTCCAGCTCGGCGATACGCGCATTGGCAAGCGTTAACGCCTGCTGCATCTTTACATCTTTCACCGATGGCAGTTCACTGCTGGATACAGTAGACACCGCATCAGCCCCCATCTTGAGCTGACGCAATTCAGCCTGCGCCTCCAGTAGCATCATGCTCGCCGGTTTTTCTTGCGTGATATAGCTGGACTCAATCCATCCCTTGCTATCGTCGGCTAGACGAACCTGAGAAAGCCCTTCACTGCGCTTTAAAACTTCTAAAGGAGTACCACTGGAAAGCAACTGTATGGGTGAGCCTGTAATCTCAGCTTTTTCATACATGCCGACCACTAACTTGTCTGTAATATGTTCAGCCAAGGTTGGCAGTACGAACAGGGATAACAGTACAAACAGTGCAGCCTGCTTCATTGCAATACACCCTCTTGCTGCGCCTTCCACCAGCCATGAATCCAAACCGCAACATCACCAAGCTCAGCGACTGCAGCTCTATGCTGTGCTTCATCCGGTGGATCAAACATCTGGGATTCGTCATACATCATAAAAGCATAGATCGGAGCCAATCGATTCGAGACCTCTTCGCTTGCCAAGGCCTGCTCCTGGATATCTTCACCTAAAACACTCAGGCCCTGGACATAGCCTTCACACCAACCATAGGGTAGCGGCAACATGCTCTCGTCTTCACGTGGCATCTGCATGATCAATGGACCGTACTCACCACTTTCCAGATCCTTCATCACCTGTTGCTGAAATTTCTCCAGCAAAGGGCCTATACCTTCATGCTCTGTAATCTTACCCAGCACCTGGGTACGCGCAGAAGCTGCATTTAAACGATTGGTATGTGCGGCAACAGCCGTAAAAAATCCATGTGCTGCATCCAGCGGCATACAACCGGCTTCCTGCATATGCTCAACCAAGGTCGTCTGTAATTTGTCCAGTTCTTCTGGCAATAACATATCCATCATGCCGCTATCCCCGTGTGGCGTAAAAGTGCATCAATGGATGGCTCCCTGCCGCGAAAGGCTTTAAACAAATCAGCCGCATCACGTGAACCACCCATCTCCAAAATATTTTCAAGAAAGGATAAACCCGTTTCCTGATCAAAAACGCCCTTTTCCTCGAACAAAGAAAAAGCATCTGCCGATAAAACCTCAGCCCACTTATAGCTGTAGTAACCAGCGGCATATCCACCAGCAAAAATGTGCGCAAAGCTATGTGCAAAACGATTCCAGCCTGGTGGCTTTATAACAGCAACCTGATCACGTACTTCATCTAAAATTTTGTAGATTCGTGCGCCTTTATCTGGGTCGTATTCGCGGTGGATACGAAAATCAAAAATAGAGAACTCTAACTGGCGCACCATCATCATCGCTGACTGAAAATTCTTTGCCGCGGTCATGCGCTCAAACAACTCCTCGGGGATAGACTCACCCGTTTCATAGTGACCAGAAAAGTGTGTAAGTGCCTCTCTCTGCCAGCAAAAATTTTCCATAAACTGCGAAGGTAGCTCGACGGCATCCCAGGCAACACCATTGATCCCCGAAATGGCCGGATAATCAACCCTTGTCAACATATGATGAAGACCGTGACCAAATTCATGGAAGAGGGTTTCTACTTCATCGTGCGTCAGCAATGCAGGCTTATCACCAACCGGCGGAGTGAAATTACAGGTCATGTAAGCAACTGGGATTTGCTGACGCAAACGGCTCATCAGACGAGGCTGGCAATCATCCATCCACGCACCACCACGCTTATGCTGACGGGCATAAAGATCAAAATAAAACTGCCCACGCACGCTACCATCAGGATTCCGAATTTCGTAGAACTTCACATCTGGATGCCACGTATCTACGCCTGCTATTTCATGGAAACTCAAATTGTACAGGCGCCCTACCACTTCAAACATGCCCGGGATAACACGGGTTTCCGGAAAATAAGGCTTAACTTCTTCCTGCGTAATACTGTAGCGCTGCTGGCGTAATTTCTCACTGTAGTAGGCAACATCCCAGGGCTGTAAATCATCCCTACCCTGCTCTTCTGCAAAGCGCTTTAGTTCAGCAAGTTCTTTTTCAGCCTGTGGTTTAGAGCGTTTGGCAAGATCGGTTAAAAATGCCATCACCTCATCTGTGGTGCGTGCCATTTTTGTTGCCAGTGAACGTTCCGCATAATTTTCAAAGCCGAGCAATTGTGAACGCTCATGACGCAGAGCAAGAATCTCATCCATCAATGCACTATTATCAAATTTCTTATCATGCGGGCCCTGATCAGAAGCGCGTGTGTTATATGCTTTATAGACTTCATGGCGCAACTCACGATCATTGGCGTAGGTCATCACTGGAAAAAATGAAGGATAATCCAAAGTTATCAACCAACCCGATTGGTCTCGTTGCTTCGCCGTCTGCGCCGCCAGATCCAGTGCTGATTCCGGCAAACCATCTAAAGCAGAAACATCGTCTATTTGTTTAGACCAGGCATTACTTGCATCGAGAATATTCTCTGAATAGTTACTGGTGATTTTCGACATCTGTTGCGAAATTTCTTTATACCGCGCTTTCTTATCTTCCGGCAGATCAATACCAGATAAATGAAAATCACGCAGTGCGTTATCCAACACTTTACGCTGTCCTTCATCGAAATCCTGATCACTTTCAGACAGGACCTTGTAGGCCTTAAACAGTTCAGCATTCTGTCCCATCTCAGTGCCATAATCTGACAACTTGGGCAGACAGGCATTGTAGGCTGCACGTAGATCATCCGAATTCACAACCGAATTCATGTGTGAAACAGGCGACCAGGCGCGCTCTAACTGATCCTCCCACTCTTCAATAGGCTCAACCAGGTTTTGCCAGGTTGGCGTATCAATTTCAGCCAATAGATTCGCGATCCGGCTACGATTATCCGCAAGTAATTTATCAATAGCTGGCTCAATATGTTCTGCCTTAATCTGTGAAAAGGCCGGCAAACCATCTGCCTGTAATAAAGGATTAGTCATAGACACGAGTCACTCATTCAATAGATAGGGTATTTTGACACGAAGTTGCGGCAATCACGGACGCAATGTGCAGGGTTTTATCAGGCAAGCAATTGCGTGCTAATCATCAAGGTTGCAACAGCACCAGCGAGGAAAAAAGCAATAAACCCATACATCGAATGGCGCTTATGTTTTCGTACCATTGCGCTCTGGTCGGTATTAGAGATAAGAAAATGCTTTCCTTTCGGCTTGCTCAGCATGTGCACATGGGTATGTAACATTTCATCGGCCAATTCTTCGCTTGACTGCTTTTTTGCTGCACTTCGAGCATCCTCCCATTCTTCCGCATCAATACTGCCATCGCGATTATGGTCAAAACGCTCTCGCAGAGTTTCAGGACTTTTTTTCCACTCACGCAGTATCTCGGTCATTAATTGTTGCCGACTCTGTGCCAGATCACTACCGTCCAATGAGTGAAACTGTCCAATAGCATAGAGTGGGTCCTTTGCTAGCAATACACGCTCTGTATAGCGGTAATCTCCCGAGCCAAAAGAGACGTTCTTCGCTACGCTGGAAAATGCACCCATCGCCAGGTCAGCCGAAAGTCCCAGGCTATCAAAGCGCATATGCATACCGGGCATACTACGGCTGAAGCGATCACCTGACCAAGATTCACTATGCACGGTATTGACCTCAGCATGATCAGGGTCGATCACACAGTCACCTGTTTCATCACGCAAAATGAATAGACCATCGCTTCTACCTCTCTCTACTGTGCGCCAGCTTTTTTGCAGATGCTGTTCTATTCTGTAGTCGAACCAGCAACAGAGCGTCTGAGATAAAGGTGCAACAATGGGCTCACCATCCATCATTACCGCATGGCCAACTAACTCAACATAACCCTGATGGGCTGAGCGAATCCTGGCAGTCGGTATATCTTCAATCAGGCGTGCACGGCGGAGATTATAAAAACCTGTAAACAAACCAAAACCACTGCCAACAACTGCAAGTACAATAAAAAATGGTGGTGCGTTAGCGATGGAGTCAATGATATTCAAGACTGTTATTCGAATAAGCTTTTCATATTTACATCAGTCAATTCAGCCTCACTAAACTCCAGTAATTCAGCTGATTTAAACTTAAAAAAATTGGCGATCAATACATCAGGAAACTGCTCAATGCGCACATTATTGTTATTCACTGCTGCATTATAATATTCACGCCGGTCAGCAATACTGTTCTCCAGGCCGGTAATACGCGATTGCAGGTGCTGGAAATTTTCATTTGCTTTCAGATCGGGGTAGGCCTCGGCCACCGCAAACAAGCTACCTAAGCCCATACGCAGCATACCTTCTGCCTGCCCAACGCCCCCCACATTCCCTTGGGCTCTCGCATCAGCAACGGCAGAACGCGCCTTCATCACCTGTTCCAGGGTTTCACGTTCGTGCTTCATGTATTGTTTACAGGTTTCAACCAGCTTAGGTAACTCGTCATGTCGCTGTTTTAGCAAGACATCAATATTTGCCCAAGCCTGACTCACCGCATGCTTTAGCGAGACCAAATTGTTATACATCACGATCAGATAACCAATCACCACGATAACAACACCTATTGCAATAAAGCCGCCTACTTCCATTATGCTCTCCTGTTAGAGTTTCCCTAGTTTACGACGAGATAGCCCCGAAATGGCAGACATTAGAAATTTTGAGCACTCTCAGCCGAAAATTGCTGAAAAGGTTTACCTAGATTCTGCGTGCATAATCATAGGTGATGTCGTTATCGGTACAAAGTCCAGTGTATGGCCAGGCACAGTGATTCGCGGCGACGTGCATCACATAAGCATCGGTGAGCAAACCAATATTCAGGACGGCTGCGTATTACACAACAGTCACGACAGTGAATTTATGTCTGGCGGTAGCCCGCTGATTATTGGCAACAAGGTAACCATTGGTCACAAGGTGATACTGCACGGTTGTCAAATTGACGATCTTTGCCTTATCGGCATGGGGGCGATTGTGATGGACAAGGCAGTCATAGAAAGTGAAGTAATACTTGGTGCCGGCAGCCTGGTACCGAGCGGAAAAATACTTGAGAGTGGCTACCTCTATACCGGTTCACCGGCAAAACGCGTACGAGCCCTTAAGGATGAGGAAAAACACTATCTACGCTATTCAGCCGAACATTATGTTCGGCTGGCAGACAGGCATTTAAAGTAGCTCGTAGCGTAAGGGCACAACAAACTCCCAGCGCTCGCGCCCCAACTCCTTGGGAATCGGTTTAAACCTGGCAATTTCAGCAACCGCCCCCATAGCCGCATCATCCAGACTCTTATGCCCGCTACTCTCTTGAATACGGATGCTATTGAGTTTTCCATCACTCAGAATCGTAAATGAAATTTTCACCACTCCTTCACGATGGCGCCGTTTTGCCCGCTTGGGGTAAAACTTGTTTTTCTCGATCTCACGCATCAGCGCCTGTTTAAACTGTTGTTCCAGCGTCATTAAACGAGCCCCATCAACAATTGCAACGGGAGATGCCTGCGCTGGTGGAGGCGGTGGCGCTGAAACTTCAACTGTCTTATTCAATACAGGGGAGGGATCTGGCTGTTTTGCAGGCTTTACTTTAGCAATGTTTTTTTCTTCAATCGGTTTTTTACGTTGAGTTTTTTTAGGGATCTTTACCGGTGCAAGCTTCTTCACCAGCTTTTTTTCTTTAATGACCTTCGGCCTGGTTTTCTTAACCACTTCAACAACTTCTTTTTTTTCTACTTCAGGTTCTACCTTCTTCGGCTCGGGCTCAGACTTCTTCCTTTCTGGTATAACAGAAGCTGTCGGCAAAACTTTTTCTATTACGGGTTCTACCGGTTTTAGCGTTGGCGTGCTTTGTAACATTGAGAGGCTAAAAGGCAGTGCCTTTTCTTCTGCCACTGTTGGCAACTCCGGCCAATTGACCAGAACGGCACCCACGACTGCAACATGTACAAAGGTGGATACCGTAAAGCCAATACCACGGCTCATTTTGTCTGCCGCGTTAGAATGGACACTCTTTCAAGATCGTACGCTTTGAATCGATCCGCCAATGTAACAAAATGCTCAAAGTTACTTTCAGCATCAACCTTCAGGATTATTTCTGTAGTGGGCTTCAGTGTGGATAAGCGCTGGTCCAAAGCTGCCTTATGGATAATTTCATCATCGATATAGACCTGGCCTTTAACATCAATAACAAAAGTAAGAGTTTCTCGATCTGAGACGGCATCAGCATGCTCAGCAGAAGGCAGCGTGACAGGAATTTTCCCCTGTGCAATGAAGGTTGCTGTCGTCAACACCATGGCAAGCAGCACCAGCATAATATCGATAAACGGAATGACATTGATCTGATCAAATCGAGCAGCCATCAAGCATGCTCCTTCTGCCAGAGTAGACGCAGCACATCGGCCTTTCTTTGCAGGCCGTTATAAAACACTACCGCCGGTATGGCGACCAACAGTCCCAGTGCCGTGGCCTTAAGGGCCAAAGCCAGACCAACCATAATGCTACTGGCATCGAGGTTGCCGCCCTGGCCAAGATCATAAAACGTAATCAGGATACCAAGTACGGTTCCCAGCAATCCAATATAAGGGGCATTCGCCCCAACCGATGCAATAGTCACCAGGTGATTGGTAATATCAATTTCAAGGTCTTCAAGCGTTGTATATTGCGATAGGTCCATCGCACGATAGTGCAAAAAGCGCTCAATAACATAGGCAAGCATAATCAGGCTCATCAAACCGAGTGTGCCGAATACTGCAGGGTCAAGGTAAGCTTTTAAAAGTTCCACAATTACACCTCTTAAATTGCAAACATCAATCGGCGCAGGCCGATAACAACCAGCACCACGCCAGCAGAAATCAATAACCAGCGACCTAGCCAAGGCCGACCCTGACGAAGTTGATCACCCAATTTTCCAAGCAAGGGAATAACCAGAAACAATGGTGTAAAAGCTGCGCCCAAACCAAACAGGCCGCCGTAAACGGCCCCCATTGCAATGTCACCCGTAGTTGCACTTGCGGCCAAGAGCGCAGCCAGTGGCGCACAGGGCGTGAAACTCAAGGCAAAGCCCATACTGAAAGGTGACAGCCTTTGATTACGACTGATACCACAACGCACATGATTTTTACGCGGTAGCATCAGCCAGATGCCTGCACCAATGGCAACCAGGCCAATCAGCCAATGGCCTATGCTGCCATTTAGCCAGCCCAGTAAACTCTCACCGGCAAACCCAGCTATACCACCAAGCACGCTATAGGCTGCTACCTTGCCTAGAGCAAAAGCGGTTGTATCCAGTGCGGCGGCCTTTCCACCCCCGGCCTGACCCAGTGCCCATGTCCCCAGATAGGGCAAACATACGGCTGTGCAAGTGGTCAGGCCAACCGACAACCCCAGAAACCACACCGACAGCCAACCAACTTCACTAAGCCCCTGAATCTCGGTCATGATGGCTTCCTCTGTGTCTGCGCATTCGGCTTACGCTTAGCGACACGGGTACCATTAGGTTTTTCCTGGCGTAGGCGTTTTTTGTAATATTCACGCGACGATTCGAACCAGACGATAGGACCAGTCTTTATGCTGATAACGCCATCGTCTGGACAATATTCTGCACAACGTCCACACAGGGTACAGTCTTCATTAAAGGCCTTTGGTCCATGCTCTTTCCATATCTCGGGAATATCCATCGGACAGGCCTTGGTACAAATGCCACATTTATTACATTTGTCATGCTCAACTTTTACCAGACGTGTTGGTGATAACCGTCTAAATACCGCGTGCAATGAAAGCATCGGGCAGATACGACAAAACGGCTGACGCACGGCCAGGGCAGCTATCAAGACAAAACCAAACAGCAGGGAACGAAGAGCGCCAAAGGCCATATCAGCCCATCCTGAAGTGTTTACCGCCAGCTGTTGGGCATCTCCTGTTGCCAACGTAGTGATCACCCGTGATGGGCAGATCTGACAAAAGGCATCGCCTGCGGCATGTGGTGCGACACCCAGACCGGCAGCCAATGGCAAGGCCATGACCAGGCCTAACAACATGATCCACTTAACCGGGCGCACTTTACCCGTCTGCCCAGGCTCAAGGTGGTGCATGGGACGACCCAGCCAACGACCTACCCTAAAGACAAGCTCCTGCACAGTGCCCAGGGGACAAATCCAGCCGCAAAAGGCTTTATTCAAAACAGCGAACAATATAAAGAAATTTAGCAAGGTAAACAGCAGGGGTACGATCATGCTGAAGGTAAAGCCCTGCATACGCACAATCGCCTCACCAACACGATGATGAAGCTGGTGTTGTGTCGGAATTAATATGCAGTAATCTGAGGTTTCTGAATCATAGGCACAGGAAAGTGATGGCAGAGCGCCCGAAAACATATCGGCCATGTAATGCCCCATCACACTGCCACCGTACAACAAAACAATCAGTGCAGTAATTTGCACACTAAAACGCAGACCACCCAGGGTTGGTTTAGTCAACATCACGCTTTCCCCTTTTTCACTTGTTTCTTCTCACGCTTGCGTAACAACGGACTCGCTAGCAGCATGCCAAAGGCAGCAAAGCCAATACCCAGGGACAGGCTTTTTTGATCAAAAGCTTCAGGGGTATAGTGATAGTTGAAATTCGTCACATAGCGCTGTTTGTCTTCATTCCGGCGCACTGTGAGTACGAAATCGGTTTTTCGTCTTCGACTATGTCCCTCACCATGTGAATCCTCGACTGGCTTGAAGTCATCGGGAAACAGCAGATTAATTTTACCCAATGCATCTGTTGTATAGGTACTGCGTGAACCATTCGCTGTCTGCATAACGACAGGCGCATTAGCTGCAGGTTGACCCTTAAAACGTACAACAAAGGGCCACTGTTCTTTTGAACGATAATGACGATGCTCACGGGGAAGTTTTAGCGGGAAAATTTCTAAAACTGTTTTCTCCGCGTTCAACATATGACGTGGCGCATCGCCTGGATTGGAAAAATAAATTATCGTGTTGGCACTGCGCAAAACATCATCAGTTTTTTCACTCGCACTTACCCAGTGATAACCTCCCTGCTTGGGGGCCTGACTCTTTACACTGACCTGACCTTTTTCAGTGGCCTCAGACCAGTTACTTAGCTCGTCCAGATCGCGTGCCGGGTACACGGTAACTGAGTCAGCATTGAGATTCGTTAGTCTCAGTTTCTTTTCACTTCGAGAACGACCGCGCTTGAGTTTTAACAGGCTGGCCTGTGTCCAACTAATTTCTTTTTTATGGTGTGCCTGATGTTTCGCAGTATCGTCAGCGCTGATAGCAGCGCTGGCGATTGTCGACAAAAACATGGCACTGATTAACAGTTTCATGTTTTTCTCCTTACTTTTTATCAAACTCGAAACGATAGCTCAGCATGAAGGTCCTCGGAGTGCCCGGATCATAAGACCGTGTACCACTGGTGTTCTTGTCAGCTTCTGCGGCATAGCGTTCATCAAAGAGGTTATCGATATTCATACTGATGCGATGAGCGCCTCGCTGATAACCGACAAACAAATTGGTTACAAAATCATAGCCTTCATATTTTTCTGTATTCGCATTGTCCATCCAGTATTCACCCCAGCTATCAGTACTCAGACGTGCTGTCACACCACTGGGGTGCCTGTAATCCGCAAACAGGCTGTACTTATGCACAGGAATAAAGGGTAAGGCATTTCCTGAACGGTCTACCGTAGTTGGTCTACCTGCAAAAACCACCTCAGTGAAATCTTCATAGGTGTAATCACTGTAGGCGTAATTCATACCAATATTCAGGCCCGAGGAAACCTCAAAACTACCGGCAAATTCAGCGCCAAGTTTTTTTGTAGCACCGGCATTATTAAAGGTACTGGTACCAAACTCCCGTGTAGCCACCACTTCATCTTTACCCTTTGCGTAGTACACCGAGGCATCCATGCTCCATTTACTGGCACGACCTTTAACACCTATTTCAAAATTACGTACACGTGCTTTATCAAGATTTGGGTTGTCATCCAGTTCATTTGCAAAAGGCACCTGATCAGCCTGCGCCAATGAAACAAAGGCGTTAAATGTGGGATTAATTTTGTAACTTAGACCCACTTTAGGCGCGAGTAATAAAAAGTCTTTATCGATACTGACCTGACCCGCTCCCGCCTTGTAGACCCCTCTGGAATAATCGTAAGTGAACATCTCATTGGCATCCTGCTGAATGGTTGCCCAATCAACACGTGTGCCCACATCCAGGGTGGTTCGGTTATTTAACTTAAGTGATTCTTGTACAAAAAAACCATGCAGCAGGGTTTTACTATCGGATGTTTCCAGCAAAACACCTTTTTCATCAGACAGGGTACTAAGGATTCGGCTGGCAAAGGGGTTGCCACTACCGTCGGCTGTTACAACATCACGGTAACCCCAACGTTCTGAATTGTTATTAATATCTGCGCGATAAGTTACACCACCACTAAATTCAGATGACATGCCAAACAAACTATGTGGCTTCACAAGCTCCAGATCGACACCAAAAATTTCTGAACCAGGCGTTACAGAGATGCCACCCGTGACAGGGTGGTAATGCGAATAGCGATTGTAATAAAGCTTGGGCTTGAGAGTGTAACTACCCATATCCAGCTCCATACGCGAGTTAGCAAACCAGATTTTTGAAAAACGCCCGGTATGATCAAAGGCCGTGTTATTGTCTTCCTGATCACCTGTAGCAAGAAACTCAGCAAAGTCGGTATCGTCCATATCACCGGGGAAATAACTATTGGCCTCGGTATAGCTCAGTTCATTTTCCCAGACATTATTCTCACCGAAAAACATACCGTGTTTTACACTGCCCTGCGTAGTATCGAAGCCTGAGTGGTTACGCCAGTCATTATCTGCAACTCGTCGTGAAACGGTGATAGCTGCCGCATGATCATCGTTAATATTCCATGCCTTACGCGCATGGATGTTATGCATGCCTTCAGTACCC
>Ga0316204_10007121_pt1 | contig 16643 bp, 10 predicted proteins | sample 6monrhotite_MG_2_FD_205661 | JGI IMG/M metagenome (GOLD analysis project Ga0316204, IMG submission 205661) | Microbial mat bacterial communities from mineral coupon in-situ incubated in ocean water Damariscotta River, Maine, United States -... | ecosystem: Environmental > Aquatic > Marine >... | reverse complement strand
TCAAGGATGCGCTTCGCCCACTTAACGGCAGTGGAGGGCCGGTAAGGCAGGCCAGGGTTGGGGGAGCCGCCTATGCCAGGCATGTCAAATGTAATGACATCACAGCGGTTTTGCAGCATCTTGCCGAGGGGAGCCATTGTTTCAAGATTGGCACCAATGCCGTTGAAAAACAAGATAGGCCGTGCTGTGCCTGTGCCGCGCCATATCGCAGTACGCAGCTTTTGCCGGCCAACCTTCATCATCTTGATTTCAGGCTGTATTTTCCCCATTTTTCTCTCCCGCATTTTTTACTCTGAACATTCTCACATGTAACTTAGGCCGATTTTCAGGCACCCCAACCTATAGCCCGGCTTTATCCAAATACATATTCGCCGGGTGCAGCGGCGAGTGATTTATATTTGCGGTTTCCTGCTGTTTTGGGTGCAGGCTTTTTCTCGCCAGACCGTTCTTGAAGCCAGCCAGCCCAAGGTGTCCACCATGAACCATCAAGAAGATCGGCCTTGGCCATCCACTCATCGGCGGTGCCGTTTTGTGCGCCTTTATGGTGAAAGTATTTGGCTTTTGGGTTTGTTGGCGGGTTTAGAAGCGACTGAATGTGGCCGCTATTTGCAACATAAAACTCTGTGTTGCCGCCCAGCAATTTTGTGGTGCGGTAACAGGCGCGCCACGGTGTTATGTGATCGGTAATGCCCGCAACCACAAAGCTATCGTGTGTAACTTTGCCCAAATCAAGCATGTTGCCCATGAACTCTACAGTGCCCGGATTGGCGAATGGTTCCGAACTATAGCTATCCAGATAATCAGAATGCAGTGCGGCGGGCAGATTTGTGGTGTCGTTATTCCAGAATAATATATCAAATGCAGGCGGGTTATTGCCCATCAAATAATTGTTAACCACATAGTTCCATATTAAATCATTGGGTCGCATCCAGGCGAACGTACGCGCCAAATCGTCACCGGAGAGAATCCCTTTTTGTGCCGACCGTTTGCGGGACAGTTCCAGCGTATTCTCTGAAATCAATGCGCCTACTTCACTGTCTTCCTGCCTGGGATCAAGCACACACACCTGAAATGTGGAGCTGTTGATGCGGTCATCGCCTTCCGCTGCCAAATGGCTTAAAAGCGTTGCTACACTAATGCCGCCCGAGCATGCGCCAGAAACGTTTAGCTTCTTGGATTTGGTAATTTTAAGAACAGCGTCAATACCTTCCAAAGCAGCAGTAATATATGTCTCCAGTCCCCAGTGAGCATGCTCAATGCCGGGGTTGCGCCAGCTAATGGTGAACATCTGAATGCCTTGCGACAACATGAAGCGGAACAGGCTTTTGTCAGGAGTTAGATCGGAGGCGTAAAATTTGTTGATTTGCGGTGGGATCACCAGCAGCGGGATGGCGTGCACTTCTTCGGTAGTGGCTTTATATTGAATTACTTCAAGGACATCGTTTCTGAAGACTACATCACCGGGCGTTGTAGCCAGGTTTTCGCCTACTTTAAACGGGCTGGCATCAACCTGTGACGGGATACCAATACCATTAACAATATCGTCATAGGCATTTTTAAGGCCCTGTACTGCAGATTTTCCGCCCGTTTCATAGAAGCGTTTCATTGCAGCGGGGTTGCCGAGCAATGTATTGGACGGCGCCATCGCATCTGTAACAACCTCAAGGATAAAGTGGGCACGTGCGCGGTCCAATTCCTCGATGTTGGCTTCGCTTAGCCAGTTGTTCAGGTTCTGCTTCATTGCCATCCAGCTTTGCATGGCGCGGCGGTAAAGGGGGTTCATTGTCCATGAAGGGTCTTGAAAGCGACGGTCTTTGGCGTGGGGGGCATAGTCGGATGTGCCGACAATAACGTCTTTAATATCTTTGCCGTAATTCAGAAGATGTTGCCCAAGGGCAATGGGGTTCAAGGCAGCTTGTTTGAATATGGTTCCGAATGAACGAATTAGCTCAGATCGGTGAACACCAACAATGGGGCTAAAGGCTGTGGTGGTTTCCGCTGCTGTATCGCCGAGATTGCTTTTTGACCGAGCCACTGATTTTCCCCTTGAATGATACTTGCCGATATAAAATATGGTGCTGATTGTTTTCCTTTTATATCGGCGTGTTACTGGCATACGGCCTGAAATAACCGATAGAATTCTTCATTACTAAACACACTAAGCTGAAAATCAGGAAACAGCAAAACTGACAGGTATGGCAATTATAAAATCCAGCCTGTCAGTTTATTTTTCTTTTGAAAGATAGAGCTGTATTAAGCCGCTACTTTTTCAACTGTCTTTTTTGCTACAGGTGTTTTTGCTACAGGCGCTTTTGCTTCTGTAGTTTTTGTTGCAGTTTTCTTTGCGGCAGGTTTGCGTACCGTATTTACCTTGCGGCTCAAGCCCGAAACAGTTTTTGAAAGTTTGGCGATTTCACCAGACAAAGCCTCAAAACGTTCGTTGGCATCTGTTGCGCCAGCAAATACTTTGCTGCGTGCAGTTGTTACTTTTTCGCGCACGTCATTGATGCGTGGCTCAACAAAGTCTTTTGCTTTCTGAACACCGTCTTGTGCCTGAACTTCAACAGCCTCACCTTTTTCAACAAGCTCTTTTACAAGCTGTTCACGATTGGCTTTGAACTTTTGTGCACCGTCTTGTGCAAATTCGAAAGCAGTTTTGTGGGCGCCGAGCCATGCAAGCCAGCCTTGACGGTAAGCGCGAACAACAGGTGATTTTTTAATGTCTTCCAGAATAGCCATAATATTTCCTTCTCTATAATTAATAAACGGCTTGGGGTTGAGGGGGGGGAGATTATCCCCAAGCCGTTTATGGTAAGCACGGCGGGAACCGCACTCGTTAACCTTGAGATGGAACGTAAAGAGAAAAGTTAGAAACCGCATACTAATTGAATTTTGAGGTCCTGGTCCTTGGGTTGAGATGTTAAAATTCTGCCCGTAGTGAAACCTTAATGTTACGGCCCGGCATTGGGATAAGGTCTTTCAGGAAGCTTGTATGCTGGCGCGCATCTTTATTGGTGAGGTTGCTTCCGCGTAGTTCGATTGCCAGATTCTTCTGCTGGAAGGGGCGCAGTGTCAAATAAGCATTCCACAGCAGGTAGCTTTTTGTAGCAAGCTCGAAGGGGGCAATTTTATTTTGTGCCGCAGAATATTCAAGTTCTGTGCGCAGATCGAACAATTCAGCTTTAGCCTCAAACCCTAAAAGGCCTGAAAGGGGTGGTATGCGTGGCAGGTCGCTGTCACCGCTGACGTTTCGCAGCGACGCTCGAACCAGGTCCAGTTGGCCGTCCAGGTGCCAATCAATTTCACCCAAACCACCAATGGCAGAAGTGCCGACGTGCGTTTTTATTTGAGTTTCAAGCCCGTAATAGCGCGCGTCAGCAGACCGGAACTGAAATACGGATAATTCATCTTCTTCTTCGCCTATTTCCTGTTCGTAGATGAAATCATTGTATGAAGTATAAAAACCATTGACGACAAAGCTGAAGGGGCCGGTTGCATAGGAGTAGGTTGCTTCAATGCCCAGCGCCGTTTCCAGCCCCAGCGCGCTGTCGCCGCGTTCAAATGCATTTGTGGCAAGGTGCGGGCCATTGGAAAAAAGTTCCTCAGTGGCAGGTGCGCGTTCGGTTCTGTAAATAGAAAACCCAAGGAAGGCTTCTTCGCTGATATCGTACCCTGTACCAGCAGAAAAGCTAAAGCCGTTGAAGGTGCGGGCCAAGTTTAAAGTGTCGGCCTCATGTTTGGTATATTCATATCGCCCGCCAAATTCGAATTGCCACGGTCCAAATGAAAACTCTTTCACGCTGTAGAGACCAAATTGGGTACTGATTGTAGGAGGAACGAATGCCTCTGCGCCAATAGCAGAGAAATCGCGGTACTGTAGTTGAATGCCTGTTGCACCGCTCCAGTTTGTACCGCCTTTCTCTATCAAATCCAGCCTGCTTTCCCAGCCTTTGTTGGCGAAAACGGTACCTATTTCTTCGCCTTCCAGTTCAGTATGCAAATAGTCGCCGTAACCAAAACGGAATTTTGCTTTTTCAAATAGGCCAAAATTACGTTCGAGTTCACCGTGAATGTCATACCGTGTTTGGTCTAGGTCGATGGAAACGGCTTCCTCTTCTGTCTCAACGTCTTCAGTTTCAGCCTCTCCTTCATGTCCGCTATGGCCGCCGGGCACGCCGTATTGGCTATTGAGCTTTTTGACGTTGATGCCAAAAAATCCATCTCTGAATACCATGCTCAAACCCAAAGAACCTGCTGTGGATTCAGTGGCTGAGTTTTCGGCAACACCAAAGGCTTCATCTTCATGACCATCGGCTCCGACTTGCGCCTCTTCCTCTAGTGAGCGAAGGGTGCTGGATTCGGCGAAATCGGGGATCGAGTAATCACTAGAGTTTCGCCAGCTAATATCCCCGTGGGCGACAATAGCAGTATCGCTATAAGTACCAAGTGTTACGTTGAAAGCAGCGGTTGCTTCATCGCTGTTATCCACGGTGCTGTGGCCGTACCTTAGCGCACCGTTAAAGCCACCTTCAGGTTCTTTGGGTGGGATCCGTCCATCAAATACATTGATGACACCGCCCGCGGCGGAACTGCCATACATTAGCATTGCGGTTCCTCGCAGGATTTCGATCCGTTCTGCAAGTGCTGGTTCCACAGCAACAGCGTGATCTGGGCTGGTTGAAGAGGCATCGATTGAACCAAGGCCAAAATCCAGTACACGGATGCGCGCGCCGCCCAATCCGCGTATAACTGGCCGGCTGGCACCTGGACCAAAAAATGTGGAGCTGATGCCGGGCTGGCGCCGCAGTGTTTCGCCAATTGAACCACTGGTTTGGCGCGCCAGATCATCTTTGGTTAAAACGGTTGCTCCCAAAATGGTTTCACCCATTTTTCGGCCTTCAAACGCCCCTGAGACGATAATTTCTTCCAGATCATGCTCTAGCGGCGGGGCGGTATTGGTGGCGGCATTTATTGTGGTATTTGCGGCCATCGCTGTGCCAGAGCACAAGCTTGCGAGCATTAAAGCAGAAACAGTGCGCAGGCGGGTATTTTCAAGACTTATAACTAACATATTGGAATTCCATTGAGCGGCGAGGCTATATTTATGCCAGGCCAGCCTATCAATCAGCTGAATATCATTTTGATGAAAAAAAAGATGCGCCAAATCCCTCGTGCGGGAAGGCAGCTATATTAGCTGAGTGCAGGAGGGCCCCGGATGGAATGAGCCGAAGTAATGCTGTCTTCTATTGTTACATTGGCAGCGGTTGCCACATGCTGGTGTGTTGTTTTTCGCTTCAGCGTTGGTGCCGGGTTTGCTGTGTCCAGTGTGTCACACTGTTTGCTTGCAGCGGCAACGATACAGGGTACACCGTCATGCAGGTGGTCGGTGTCGGCGTAGGCGGCACTGTGAGCAGTAGCCAGCACCTGAGCGCACAGAAATACAGCAGCAAGCAGTGGCGCAATGCCAAATGCTGAAAACCATTGAGGCCACCGTTTATATTTTTCCTGTAATAGCACTTTGTGTCAATTTACCCAAGGTAACGCGGTTTCATTTATGGTGGATATTCCTATGTGATAATATAGTGTACTGCAAGAAGAAGTCGATAAAGCGTTTTAAACGTCGGTTATGCCGTTCACCGGTTCCGACGTAAATTTTGCCTATATTTACCACTAAATATTATTGCAGATGGGGAGCCGATGAATGGCCAAAGAGCCATGCATATTATCAATTGATCAGGGTACTACTAGCAGTCGGACAATTGTCTTTAGCCAGTCAGCTGAAATTGTTGCGGTTGCGCAGCAGGAATTTACCCAGATTTATCCTGCTGATGGCTGGGTGGAACATAATCCAGAAGAAATTTGGACATCAACCTTGGCTACTGCAAAATTGGCATTTGACGAAGCCGAAGCCAAAGGTTTTGAAGTCGTTGCGATTGGCATTACCAATCAGCGCGAAACAACAATTGTATGGGAACGCGCAACAGGCAAGCCTGTTTATAATGCAATTGTATGGCAGGACCGGCGTACAGCTGAAGCCTGCCGCAACATGGCCGCAGCGGGACATGAGGCCGCTGTACAACAAAAAACAGGCCTGTTGCTGGACCCGTATTTTTCGGCAAGTAAAGTGGGTTGGATTTTAGATAATGTGCCCGGCGCGCGCTCCGCAGCAGATGCAGGAAAGCTTGCTTTTGGTACTGTGGACAGCTTTTTGATTTGGCGGCTAACCGGCGGAAGAAGCCATGCCACAGATGCCACGAATGCCAGCCGTACCAGTCTTTTCAATATTGAAACCCAAGTATGGGATGATGAACTGCTACGTTTGTTTAACGTACCATCAAGTTTGCTGCCAGAAGTGAAAGACAGCGCAGCAGAATACGGTTTGACTGACCCAGGTGTGTTTGGTCGCAGTATTCCCATACTGGGTGTGGCGGGTGACCAGCAGGCAGCGGCGATTGGCCAGTGCTGTTTTGAGCCCGGCAGTATTAAAAGCACCTATGGTACCGGCTGTTTTGTGCTGATGAATACAGGTAATCAAATGCATCTGTCGAAAAACAGGCTGTTAACAACGGTGGCTTACCGGCTGGACGGCAAGACTACCTATGCGCTGGAAGGTTCAATCTTTGTTGCAGGAGCCGCCGTGCAGTGGTTGCGGGACGGCATTAATATTGTAAATGAAGCCTCTGAAACACAGGCTTTAGCCAGTGGTTTGAAAACTAATGGCGGTGTTTTTATGGTACCGGCCTTCACCGGGCTGGGTGCGCCGCACTGGGAACCGGATACACGCGCCAGTATTTTTGGCATGACACGGGCCACTGGCAGAGCCGAGCTTGTGCGTGCGGCGCTTGAAGCGGTTTGTTATCAAACCAGCGATTTATTTCGTGCGATGGCGGATGACGGCGTAAACCCAATTTGCTTAAGGGTTGATGGTGGTATGGTTGCCAATGATTGGTTGGTGCAATATCTGGCTAATATTCTGGACCTTGCTGTAGACCGTCCGCAGGTGATGGAAACAACGGCACTGGGCGCGGCCTATTTGGCGGGTTTGCAGGCAGGTTTGTATGGTTCTTTGGAAGACCTTGCCAAAAACTGGCAGCAAGAAGCTCGTTTTGAACCGGCTATGAAAGCAGCGGCGCGCGCACCTTTGCTGGCCAAATGGCAAAAAGCTGTTGACTGCGCCAAAGCATTTTCCGAGTGAATGGTAAACCATAAGCCTGCTGGTGGTGATGGCTTATATACGTGATACTTGTGTCGTAATATTGTTTTGAGGAGAAAATCTGTGTGGGGAAAAGTTTCTGGATTGTTGGGCCTGAAGGCGGAAGTTGTTACTGACAAAACGTCTGAACTGCATCTGGCAACAGCAGCTTTGCTGGTGCATGTGAGCATGGTTGATGATGACTTTAGCGACCATGAACGGGTTAGCTTGCTGGTGTGCCTTAAAACGCAATTTGATTTGGCGCATGATGTGGCCGAGCAAATTCTTATAGAGGCTGAAGTAAAGCAAGGGGAGGTATCCTGCTTGTATCAGTTTACCAAAGTAATTACCGGAGAACTTGATCAGGAAGGACGTCAGGATATTGTGCGGCTTTTATGGCAGGTGGCTTTTTCTGATAATCAACTGGATAACTTTGAAGCCAATTCACTGGCGAAAGTAGCCGGGCTTTTGGGTGTGGTGGCCGAAGACCGCATTCGCATAAAGCATGAAGTGCTAGCTGAAAACAGTTGAATACACAGATAAGACTTTAATTCTTTGACTGCTTAAATGAAGGGAAATTCGTTGGCGCTTTATTAAGCGCTGACGTTGATTTTTATTTTATTTCTTGTAATTAATTAAAAAATTAATTAATTACTGGGCTATGAGCCACGGAAACGAAATTAAGCGACAAGTAGGCCGCCCGAAGGAAGGCTCTGCTGATGCGGCACGCAGCGCGCTTATACTGGCAGGAGCCGAGCTTTTTTCTCGCCGTGGTTATGCGGCTACCAAAATTGCAGAATTGGCCAAGAAGGCAGGAGTCACACCTGCAATGGTGCATTATTATTTCGGCGGGAAGGAAAAGTTGGCAGAGGCTGTGCTGGAAGAGGCAGTGGAGCCCCTTGTGGCGCAAATTGAGAAAATTGATAGCCTTGAAGATTGGGTTATCGCTTTCCATGATCTCCTTATGAAATACCGTTGGTTGCCGCTTTTAATGCACCGCGAGGTGTTAACATCAGAAGGGCATTTAACAGAGATGTTTCAAGCCCGTTATGCCCATAGAATTGCCCCAAAATGGTTTGCGTTGATGGCGGCGGAAAAGGCAGCAGGGCGTTTGCGTGCAGATATTGACGAATTTCGCCATGTGATTTTTCTAATCGCTACCCTCGTACACCCTTTCATGATTGCACAATTAAAAACACCGTTTCACGATGGCGCTTTCAGCAGCGATGAGCTGATTGCGTTTCGTGATGATGCCCTTGCCATGTTTCGCCGGGGCACAGCACCAGATGAGGATACAAAATGTTGAAAGAACTCGTAACCGAGAACTGGGCTAAATTAACGGCACTGCCATTATTAAAGTCCAAGTTTGCGCTACCGGTGTTTGTGGCCGGAGGACTGGCGCTTGCCTTTTTGGTTGTCAGTTTTGCGCCGCGTGTTGAGCACTATAATGTTGGTGCGCCGCCGCCTCTTGCGGAATATATTGTAGCAAAGGTGCGCCCGTTTTTACCGCGTGCAACAGGGTATGGTTTTGTTGAACCCGCAACGCTTCTGGAAGCAAGTGCTGAAGTTTCTGGCCGTATAATCTATAAGAGCCCTGAGCTGAAGGCTGGAGCATTTCTTACCAAAGGTACAGAAGTGCTGCGAATTGACCCAACTGATTATCAATTATCCCTTGCCGAAGCACGTGCCGATTTAGCGGCGGCAAGTGCGCAGGAAAAAGAACAAAAACTGTTGCTCGAAAGCGCAAAGCTGGCTTTTCAGATTGCCGAACGGAACTTGAAGCTTGGAGAAGCAAATCTGGAACGTAAACGTGACCTTTTGAAGAAAGGCACTATCTCGCAGGCCTCGCTGGATCAGGAAGAACAGGGTGTATTGCGATTGCGCCAGGATAGACAATCACGGCAGCAGCAGTTGGAAACCCTGCCGAGCCAAATTGCAGTGGCGGCAGCGCGTATTAAACAAAATGAAGCACGGGTTATCGAACAGCAGGAACGGCTCGCCCGCACTACTATCGTCTTGCCTTTTACAACACGCATTGCAGGTGTGTATGTGAACGAAGATGAATATATAAGTCTTGGCGGTCGGCTTTTTGACGCCCACAGCGTTGATGCAGTTGAAATTACAACGCGGTTGTCGCTTGGCAGCATGCAAAACCTGATTGTAGGTACGCAGCAATTATCCGGGGGGCAAATAGCAACAACACCGGCTGCTTTGCTTGAAAAACTACAGCTGCAGGCAGATGTTTCATTGCCTGATCGCGGCAACGGTGCCCGCTGGACAGGTACGGTTGTTCGGATTGGCGAAAGCCAGGATATGGAAACACGTACAATTGCGATGGTTGTACGAATTGATAATCCTTACGACCAAATTGTCCCCGGTAAACGCCCACCGCTTTTGAAGGGTATGTACGTAACGGTGAACTTTACAAGTGACCCTATAGAAAGCCTGATTGTACCGCGTCATGCTGTTCACGGCGGCAAGATTTATATAGCCACACCGGAAGGTACGCTGGATTTGCGTGATGCGGATATTGTGACACAAGGAAGTGTAGTGATGGTGCGCTCTGGTTTGAGCGTGGGTGAACGCGTGATTGTTACTGATTTGGTGCCTGCGGTGAAGGGCATGAAAATAGACGTTCGCGCATCAGAAGGTGCCGATGCGCTTCTCAGTGCTAACAGTGAGCGGGTAATTACAGAGACACAGCAATGATCCGGTTTTTTGCAGGACATAAAACAGCTGCCAACATCTTATTGTTGGCGTTGCTTGCTATTGGGTTATCGGCGATTCCAACATTGAAACTGGAGACCTTTCCTGAAGTAAAAAAATACGAAGTACAGGTAACTGTTGCCTATCCGGGCGCTGCCCCTTCCGACGTGGAAGAAGGGATTTGTATCCCGCTTGAACGTGCAACAGATGGCATCAGTTTTCTTGACGAAAAGCGCTGTGAAGCCAAAGACAATTTTGGCGTGATGACGCTAAAGATGCTCGAAGTTGGCACAATGGTGCAGTTTATCGAGGATGTGAAATCTGCCATTGACGGTATTGATAATTTTCCAACAGAAATAGAAGAACCGGTTGTTAAGGAACTGGGCCGTATTGACCCTGTTGTTGATATTGCGATTAGTGGCGACTTGCCTCGCCCTGCGCTTAAAGAACTTGCAGAAGATTTGCGCCGCCGGGCACAGCGTGAACCGGGTATTCCGCTGGCAGAAGTGCGTGGATTTTCTGACCGTCAGCTACGCGTTGAAATACCCATGCAAATGCTGGAACAATATGGCTTGAGCATATTGGACATTGCGGACCGTATCAAACGCCAGGGCGTTGATTTGCCAGCAGGGATTATTGAGGCCGACACGCAGGAAATACAGCTGAGATTCACTGATTTACGGCGTACTGTGGATGATCTTGGTAGGCTGGTGATTGTGAGTAGCGCGGGCGGCGGTGAGGTGCTGCTGCGTGATATTGCAACAATCACCGATACGTTTGAAAAAGAAGAGGATAAAATCACTTTCAACGGCAAGCCTGCTGCGGTTTTGGCTATTAGCAAAAATAAAAGCGATGACAGCCTGAAAGTGTTGGCAGCGGTAGAAGCTTTTGTGGCTCAAGAGCATAAACGCCTGCCAGAAGCCATAACTCTTGCCCTAACAAGTGACCGCGCCTCAATTGTGCAGGAACGTCTTGATTTGCTATCCAGCAACGGGATGATGGGCATTATGCTGGTGGCGTTGGCGCTGTTTTTATTTTTCTCGCTCCGTTACACCTTCTGGGTGGCGATGGGCTTGCCGGTTTCGTTCCTTGCCAGCTTTGCGCTGATTTCGGCACTGGGTATGTCGATCAATATGATTTCAATGGTCGCGCTGTTGGTGGCAATTGGTATTTTGATGGATGACGCCATTGTTATCGCTGAAAATATTGCGTCGGAGCGCCATAAAGGAAAAGCGCCGCTGGATGCTGTTGTTGACGGCACCAAAAAAGTAACACGGGGCGTATTGTCGTCTTTTGCGACAACAGTACTGATTTTCTCCAGCCTTTTGATGATGAAAGGCGATTTGGGGCAAATCATGCGTGTACTGCCAATTGTATTAATTTCGGTTTTAACCGTTAGTTTGATTGAGGCTTTTCTTATCTTGCCGCGCCACCTTTTGCATGCGCTTGAGCACGGCGACGACGAGAAAAAATTCTATTTCCAAAAAAAATTCGATGCCTTCTTCGAGCGAGTTCGACAGAAAATGTACCGTCTCGCGGTGCAGGTGGTTGTTCGTCGGTATGCTTTTGTTGGCGGTATTATTGCCCTGTTTATTGTATCGGTATCCATGTTGGTGGGTGGTGTTCTAAAGTTTCAGGCTTTCCCTGACCTTGATGGAGATATCGTAGAGGCACGTGTTTTAATGGTGCCAGGTACGTCGCTTGATCACCTTGAGGGCATAGTGCAGCAAACTTTGGATGCACTCGAGCAATCGAATAAACTGCTCAGCGAGAAAGAAGACGGTGAGCTGGTAAAAAATGTACGTGTTACCTATAGCCAGCATGTAGATGCTTTTGAGACAGGGCCACATTTGGCAACAATTGTGGTAGATTTGCTGTCTGCAGAAACACGCAGTGGTACTATTGCTGATCTCACAAATGATTGGCGTGCGCGGGTAGGTAAACTACCGGGCGTATTGTCGGTTCAGTACCGCCAACCCCAAGTTGGACCGGCAGGGCGCGCAATCCATATCCGCCTGCAGGGTGACGATATGGACGAACTGGCTCTGGCATCGAACGATTTGAAAGCATGGCTGCATGGCTATGATGGCGTGGTGGATATCCTTGATGATCTGCGTTCGGGCCGTCCAATTCTACAGATGCGTTTGAAAGAAGGGGCTTATGCTCTGGGGATTGACGCTCAAACAATAGCGGGCCAGGTGCGCGCTGGTTATCAGGGCATAATCGCCAAGGAAATCCAGAGCGGAGATGAAACATTCGAGATACGCGTCTCTCTTGATAAACAATCGCGTAGTAATTTGGACGCTTTTGACCGTTTTTCTGTTTTGCACCCAAAAACCGGTGCCGCCATTCCTTTGGACAGTATAGCACTCGTTGAAGAAGATCGCTCATACAGCCGTATTCACAGGGTTAATAACATTCGCACTGTCAGCGTGTTTGCAGATGTTGATAGTGAGCGCATCAATGCGGGTGATGTTCTGAAAGATGTAGGAAAAAAACTGCTGCCTGAATTTAAGGTTAAATACCCGGGTGTATCAATTGCGTTAGAGGGTGAAGCCAAAAATAGCGCCGTAACAATGGGATCGTTGCAGCGGGGCTTTATGCTGGGATTATTCGGCGTGTTTTTGTTGCTCAGTTTTCAATTCAGGTCTTACCTTGAACCTATTGTAGTGATGGTTGCTATCCCGCTTGCATTTATTGGCGTGATTTGGGGGCATTTGATTATGGGCATCAACCTCACCATGCCAAGCATGGTGGGGGCTGTATCGCTGGCCGGTATTGTTGTGAATGACAGTATTTTGCTAGTGGAGTTTACAAAGGCGCGCGTAAGGGAAGGTATGGCCTTGCATGATGCAGCAGCGGCAGCGAGCAGAGACCGTTTCCGTGCGATTTTCCTGACAAGTTTTACAACAGTGGCAGGTATGTTGCCGTTGCTTTTGGAAACCAGCATGCAGGCACAGGTACTGATCCCGATTGTAGTGAGCATCTCTTTTGGTATCAGCATGTCTACTGTGCTGGTTTTGTTTTTCCTGCCAGCGCTCTATAGCATTTTTGAAGATTTTGGCTTCACTGCAAATGATGAGGATGACCTGGAAAGCGTCGCTACAGCTAAGGATAATTAACGAATTTTCCTATTTGGCCGGATCAAATATTATTTGCCCAAGGTCTAGCGGGAAGGTTTCATCCGCTACTGCCGGACTGGAGAGCGCTAGTTTTCTCACGTAGGTTTGGCAGCTATCCAGCGCTTCGATGTCCGCTGTGGACTTGCCAATAAGTTGGGCCGATTCAGGCTCGGTTTCGCCAAAGGCCAGAATAAGCGTGTTATCAGCAAAGACTGATTGGTGCGCGCAGATGAAGCTTTTGCTTTTATGATTAGCCGTAGAAATATAGGCAGAGGGGCGGGATGTTTTTGCAATATCAGCTAATGTTTTGGTGTCTGTATGCATGGCAACAGGCAGTATAGTTATACCTAGCCGGGAGAGCGCCAAAGCAGCGATAACATGTTCAGTGATGTTGGGGAGTTGCAGAACGGCTTTATCACCGTGCCGGAGGCCTGCATCATATAATTCACACACCACATACCAAACTGCAGCGTCAAGTTCATCAAATGTCAGAGATTTGGGTTGGCCGAAAGAATGCTCGGCGCGGTTCGGTGCATCGACAAGTGCCTGTTGGTTACCCTGAGAATGTGCGTATCCAGCGACCGTAATGTGTGCATCGCTTTTGGTTTTCATCGTTTTGATCCCATTTTTAAAGCCTGCATCCCTATTTTTTATGCGTAAATATATGTTTTACCGATGATATCGTACTGTCTGACATTCTGTAGGGAGCTATCATAATATTTGAAGGCTTTGTCGGGATTGAGGCTACAATATCTTCCGGCCAATCGCTGGTTAGTTCAGTAGCGTGCAGACTTACTTCGCCTTCGGTAGCAATGCTAACCAGCAGCCCATCTTCCGGCACAGCATAATAATACAGAATGATAGAAGAGGAAGGTTTGTCGCTTCTCCCCAAGGCCTCGCCGTTGACAAGTATTTCGGTCATGGGGGCGCTACTATTAAGGGCCGCCACTACGATGTCACCACGGTAACCGGGCATGAGCGTGAACGACGTACGTCCCTCTTGCACATCTACATTTTGGATTGAAACCTTTAGCACCGCTGACATCGGCGCGCTGGCCAAAGTGATGGTGCCGCCTTGGCGTGGCACCAGATTGCGTGATTTAATTTGCGTGGTATCACCTGTGATCAACTGGCTTGCCCAACTATCCATTTCTGCCATACGGCTGCCATAATGGTTGGTGCCGTCACCTTTTCCATCGATAACGTAAAAGGCTTCAGTTGGTTGATTGTAACGTTCTGTAAAACCGGTTGCCATACCAGCATATATCACAATCCCGAGCCCAAACGCTGTGCTTAGAGTGGATATCGTACGGTGCGAATTGCCTGTGACATGTAGAAATGTGGGTACCAGCATTAGCAGTAATAGCCCGAAAGGCACTGCGATCACGGACGGAAAAATAACGCCAACCGCGCTATAGCCCATCTCTGTGTAGTATAGCAGCCAGAGGGCTCCGAGTAGTGATAACAGGCTTATTGCGCCAAGGCCTGCTTTACCGCGCTGGTGCAATATTAATCCGGCGACAACAAGAAGAAACGGCCATATAAACAAGAAGCTGCCAGCTGGCACCATGACCTGAATAATCAGGGCGGCAAACAGATATATATCAAGGCTGGCCATAAGGCGTTCATCGCTATTAATGGGGGTGCGAAGTATAAAGTATGCGGCTGCTGTTGAGGCTGCAGCAATGGCAGCTGGTATCCAGTTTGGTTCCATCGCCAACAGACCAATACTTAAGAATGCACCGCCTATGATCCAGCTAACTGTAAACCCGCGCACCAGCATGCGGAACCAGCCAAGCGCGAAACCAAATCCTATTAGTAAAAAGCCAGTCAGCTGGTAATCAGCTAAGGCAAACAGGCGGCGGCCCTCAACCATGTCGCCAGAGCGCCCTCCTATCACCAGAAAGAGAAAATCGACAACCAGCGCAAAGGCTAGAATGAACAACAGCGCTGCCGACGAACTTTTGAGCAAACCTTTTAGGCTGATTTTTTTAGAGGCGAACTTACCTTTGGCGTATGCAATAAAGGCGGCTACCGCAAGTGCTGCAGCGAACCATGATACCCATAGAGGGTAGCTGATTAAGAAAAGGGTCAGGAAGTCGAAGAAAACAATTTCTTCAGTATCTTCAAGTGGTAATTTCTGATTGCCCATTATGCGGGTCATGGCCAGCGCCTGATTTCCCATATGCTGCAATGTTGCATGGCTCAGGTTGTCTATATTGTCACCCTTTGTGTGATAGTCGTAGAAACCTTCGATGAAGGCGAAATTCATACCGGGCTTGCCAGCTTTTAACGAAATGGAAAGATCAGTATCATTCGGCATTGCCTGATAGATTTTTACAGTCAGTGAATTGGCAAAAGGCCTGTCAACTGCATCTGCAAAAGCTGCGACAAGTTTATCGTTCATTGCGCTGGTTTGAAACAGGCTAACAGGACCACGGCTACCGCGTGCCTCAAAGTTTAACACAAGGCCGGTATCCGCTGCCCAGCGATGCTTGGAAAAATAAGCCTGAGCGCCAAACAGGCCCCCTTCCTCGGCGTCAGTGATTAAGAAAATCACATCGTTTTCAAGCGGTTCGCTAGCTTGAAGCGCGCGTAGGGTTTCCAGCAACGTTGCTGTACCTGAAGCATCATCGCCAGCGCCAGGGCCGTAATATACACTGTCATAGTGGCTCATCAGAACCAGCGCTTTGCCTTTTGAGTCTGTGCCTTTCAGGCGGGCTATGATGTTATTTACAAAGGCCGCAGGGTGGCGCTGCGGTGGCAGGCCAGCATAAAATTCGGGGCCCGAGGATACATACCCATCAATGATCTGGGTGCTTTGTACTTCTGTCTCCAACCCGGCAGCCTGAAGGTGCGCGACCAGCATTTCCCGCACACGTTTGTTGGCAGGTGTGCCAACCGGATGGGGTTCAATGGCGATTTTTCTCACGTGCTCCATAGCGCGTTCAGCGGAAAATCCTGCAGGGTCACTGTTTGCAGGCAACGGGGCAGGAGGCTGCATGAAGGATTTGTTGATCACCAAGGCCACCAGCAAAAGTGCAGGCAGTGCCAGTTGTTTCCAACTCCAATCGTTAAACATAGGATGTCCTTCTATACATGTATGTGGTTAGGTCGTTTCTTCCAACATCTTGTCTCGCATGACAAATTTTTGGATTTTCCCCGTAACTGTCATCGGAAATTCGTCAACAAATCTAATGTGTTCCGGTATTTTAAAGTGGGCGATTTGGTCTTTACAAAAAGCACGCAACTCATCTGTGCTCAGTGTACATCCTGACTTCAGCATCACCCAAACAGCTACGGTTTCGCCTAACCGATTATCAGGCAAACCAAAAACCTGGGCGTCAGCAATAGCGGGGTGGCGATAGAGAAATTCCTCAATTTCGCGAGGGTAAATATTTTCACCACCTCTGATGATCATATCCTTCAGGCGCCCGGTGATGGCGGCGTAACCCTCGCTGTCCATCACTGCAAGGTCGCCAGTATGCATCCAACCGGCGGGATCAATGGCTTCTTGTGTGCGCTCTGCATCGCCCCAGTAGCCCTGCATTACAGAATATCCGCGGGTAACGAGCTCGCCCTGAGTGCCACGGTTAACGGTGCGCCCCTCAGTGTCGATGATC
>Ga0316204_10007120_pt1 | contig 16645 bp, 15 predicted proteins | sample 6monrhotite_MG_2_FD_205661 | JGI IMG/M metagenome (GOLD analysis project Ga0316204, IMG submission 205661) | Microbial mat bacterial communities from mineral coupon in-situ incubated in ocean water Damariscotta River, Maine, United States -... | ecosystem: Environmental > Aquatic > Marine >... | reverse complement strand
TTTTGTAAGGATTTAAGATTTAAGGCTCCCACGAACGCTACCCTTCGGATTGCTTGACCGCTCCAAAGCGTCGATCACGGCTGGCAAATTGGGAAAGAGCCTCTTCCAGATCAGCTTTGGAAAAATCGGGCCAAAGCGTGTCCGTAAACACAAACTCACTATACGCGCACTGCCACAACAAAAAGTTACTGATACGCTGCTCTCCGCTCGTACGGATCAAAAGATCAGGATCAGGAATACCTTCTGTCATTAAAAACCCGGGAAACTGGGCCTCTACAGTCTCAAATTCAAGCTTCTTTCCCACATGGGCAAGGTGCAAACGATGAACCGCATGCAAAATATCATTCCGCCCACCATAATTCAGCGCAATAACGACATTAATGCTGGAGTTGTTCTCTGTAAGGCTTTCGGCATGTTCAATCATACGAACAATATCATTATCGAGCGCACCGCGATCCCCGATCACCCTCAACCTCGCACCATTTTTATGAAGTTCAGCCGTTTCGCTACGCAAATAATAACGAAGCAAATTCATCAAATCTTTTATTTCACTATCCGGACGGCTCCAATTTTCGGATGAAAAACCAAAAAGCGTAAGATACTCAATATCTAAAGCTGTCGCTTCTCTAACAACACGCCTAGCAGCCTCGGCGCCCTGCTTGTGCCCCGCCGTCCGAGGCAAAGCGCGCCTGGCAGCCCAACGCCCGTTGCCATCCATAATGATCGCAACATGCCTTGGTTTTGATATTTCTTCTTCGGGTGCTTGTCTCATAATCCTCAAAAAGCCTTGAACCTAAACAGTCATAATGTCTTTTTCTTTATCAGACAAAAGCGTATCAATCTTTTTAATAGCATCATCCGTAAGCTTTTGAACCTCGTCCTGAAGGCGTTTTTCTTCGTCCTCGGGAAAGCCTTCTTTCTTAATGCCGTCCATTCCATCCTTACGAACATTACGCACGGAAATACGGCCGCTTTCGGCATATTTTCCGGCAATTTTCGTCAGCTCGGCGCGGCGCTCTTCGTTAAGATCCGGAATAGGAATGCGAATATTGACCCCCTCTGGCATAGGATTCAAGCCCAAGCCTGCATCACGAATAGCCTTTTCCACGGCCTTAACATTACCCGCATCCCAAACTTGGACAGATAACATACGAGCCTCGGGAACACTGACGGTTCCAACCTGATTCAAAGGCATGTTGCTGCCATAGACATCAACCAACACCGGATCAAGCAAGCTAGCCGACGCCCGTCCTGTCCGAAGTCCGCCGAACTCTTTGTTCAGATTATCAATCGCGCCATCCATACGGCGCTGAATATCACTTTTATCATAGGACATGACGAAACTTTCTCTTGTTGTATTTAGTTAGTAACAATCGTGAATTTGCCTTCAGAAGCAACAACCTTAGCAAAATTACCTTTTTCTTTCACGTTGAAAACGATAATAGGGATATCATTCTCTCTCGCCAATGAAATCGCTGTCGCATCCATAACCTTCAAATCTTTTGTCAGAACATCCATAAAGTTAATGTGAGAATAATGCTCCGCAGCCGGGTTTTTTTCCGGATCGGCCGAATAAACACCATCAACTTTTGTGCCCTTAAAGATTGCGTCACAATCCATCTCTGTTGCTCGCAAAGCGCCAGCCGTATCCGTTGTAAAATAAGGATTCCCCGTACCGGCAGCGAAAATAACAACGCGCCCCTTCTCCATATGGCGCATCGCTTTGCGCCGGATATAAGGCTCACATATCGAATCCATACGTATGGCCGTTTGTACGCGTGTCTGAACACCTATGCTTTCAAGAGCATTTTGCAGCGCAAGGGCATTGATAACAATCCCCAGCATCCCCATATAATCTGCCGTTGTCCTGTCCATCCCTTCCGCAGCGCCCGCTACGCCTCTAAAGATGTTGCCAGCCCCCACAACAACACAAACCTCCGTACCCTGATCAACGACTTGTTTTATATCTTCTGCAACTCTTTTGACCGTGGAAGAATCCAGCCCGTATTCGCCCTCACCCATCAAAACTTCACCGGACATTTTCAACATCACACGCTTGTAGGTTTTCATTTGTTCTTTAGCGGCTTGTGCATTCATAATCAGAGATCCCAAAATCAAAACTATCCCAATGTAATAACAGCCACGAAGCATTGCAACGTGGCTGTTGAAAAAACTTATAGGAAAGCTGTTAACCGTTCGCTGCTTTAGCAACCTCGGCTGCGAAGTCTTCTTCTTCTTTTTCGATACCATCACCAAGCTGGAAGCGAACAAAGCCCGTCAACTTGATCTCGGAACCAGCCTCTTTGGCCGCATTCGCAATAACGTCAGAAATTTTTGTCTCACCATCAATAACGAAAACCTGATCAACCAAACAAATTTCTTTAAAGAACTTGTTCATACGACCGGCAACCATTTTCTCGGCGATTTCTTGAGGCTTGCCTTCTGCTTTGGCTTGCTCGATCAAAACATTCTTTTCACGCTCCGCAACTGCAGGATCAACAGAATCACTATCAAGGAATTGAGGGTTAGCAGCCGCAACATGCATCGCAATCTGCTTGCCAAGCCCTTGTAAAGCATCAGCAGGCGCATCGGACTCTAAGGCCACAAGAACACCAATTTTCCCAAGGCCCTCGGCTAAAGCGCCATGAACATACGCAACAACAGCGCCCTTGGATACTTCAAGACCGGCAGAACGACGCAGAGTCATATTTTCACCAATTTTGGAAATAAGGTCCGTGATGTTTTCAGAAACAGCCTTACCCTCAAGATCAGCCGCAGCCAAAGCCTCAACGTCACTATTGTCCAAAGCAACCTGAGCCACTTTACTAACAAAGGCCTGGAACTCTTCGTTACGGCTAACAAAATCTGTTTCAGAATTAAGCTCTACAACCGCGCCTTTGCTCCCTTCGGTAACAACAGCAACCAAACCTTCAGCCGCAGTGCGCCCCGATTTTTTAGCCGCTTTCGCAAGCCCTTTCGTACGCAGCCAATCAACGGCAGCGTCCATATCACCACCATTTTCGACCAACGCTTTTTTGGCATCCATCATGCCTGCGCCCGTTTTTTCACGAAGCTCTTTTACTCTCGCTGCTGTAATTTCAGCCATTTTCTTGTCCTTTTATTTAAAGTTATACTTTAGAAAAACTAAGCAGATGCCTGCTTTTTCTCTTCTGTTTTATTAGCAGCATCAACGGCTTTAGCTTTTTTGGCAGGCGCTTTCTTCTTTACTGCCGGTTTCTTTTTCTCAGCATCAACTTTAGCTTGCTCACCCGGTGTCAAAGACTCTTCCTTTTCTTCAACTTTTTTAGGAAGATTAACCTTCACATCAATCGCCTCACCCGGATCAGCCTTAGATGAAGCCACCTCGGCCTGAAGCCCGTCAAGAACAGCATCTGCAAAGAGATCACAATAAAACTCGATCGCACGCAAAGCATCATCATTACCCGGAATAATGAAATCAACACCATCCGGTTGAGCATTTGTATCAACAACGGCAAAGACAGGAATACCAAGCTTATTCGCTTCTTTAACTGCAATCTCTTCAATATTTGTGTCAATAATGAACAAAGCATCAGGCTGACCGCCCATTTCCTTAATCCCGCCAATAGAAAGCTCAAGCTTGTCATGCTCACGCGTCATCATCAGCAATTCTTTTTTCGTGCGAAGCGCTTTTTGCTCATCACTGGCAAGAATAGCCTCCAGCTCACGCAAACGATTGATTGATTTTGTAATCGTCTTCCAGTTGGTCATCATGCCACCCAACCAGCGGTGATTAACGTAGTACTGCCCTGAACGCTTTGCGCTTTCTGCAATCTTCGCAGATGCCTGGCGTTTAGTTCCAACGAACAAAACACGACCGCCATTTGCAACAATATCGCGAACAGATTTCAGCGCATCATTAAGCAAAGGCGTGGTTTGTTGAAGGTCGATAATATGAACCCCGTTACGAACACCAAAGATGTATTCGCGCATTTTAGGATTCCAACGACGTGTGTGATGACCAAAGTGGATGCCCGCTTCGAGCAATTGACGCATATTAAATTCTGGCATAGCCATAGCTATTCTCCTTCTAGTTTTTTATCGACGAACAAAGTAACACTTTGCTTCGCACCCAGTTATGTCCTCTGCAGGCCTTGGTTTCTGTCTTAACCGACTTTAGGAAGGTTAAACCTTCAAAAAAACGAAACACTGGTTAAGGAACCTGCATGTGAATTTCACTCAACATGAGCGATGCTGCGGTTTATACGGTGGATTCTATGATATTGCAAGGAGAAAATTTGACAAAAAATTTACATATAGCTAAAACATCTTAATCGTTCAGGGACAGAATTAATGAATGAAAAGATTATCATACTGACAACAAAGGACCTGCCAAGCGGCATAAGGCTCTCAAAATACCATGGAGACATATCAGGAAGCACAACTAAAGCCAGAAGTGTTTCAGAATTCGAAAGCACGATGTCCGCGCTTGAAGACGCTATAGTTAGCAACTGTAAAAAGAACTTCCCCGAAGCAAACGCGATAATTGACGTTCAAATAAACGAGAGCACAATGACCGGCACAGCGATTACCATTGAAGAAGACAACCAAACGAAAAGCTTTGCCGATAGCATTAACTTCGATACAAATTAACAATCAGGCCTCGGAGATTTCCTGAACCCCCTCTTGGGTGCGAATGATATTTCGGGCCTGCGAACTCAAACTCCAACGCCCCGGTAATTCAATATCAACAATCCTTTTTGGGTCAACCTGCACATGAAGCTGCACCACGGCTGCCCCCTGCCCCCCGGCATCGAGAAACTCCTTAATTTTATGAATAGGCTCGCTTTTGTCCATATGAATGGAGATCTTACGGATTTTATTTTCCAAAGCGCCATCTAAAGGCTCAATTTTTGTACAGGTAAAGCGGATCTGATCTTCTTTTTGCTCGGCTTCAACACCCAACAATAACGCAGTGCCCGGCTCTAAATACTCCCGAGCCCCCACCAGCATTTCAGAAAATAACGTAACCTCAAAAATACCGGTCGGATCAGAAAGCTGTAAAAAGGCATACTTGTTGCCTTTTTGCGACATTTTCTCCTGCTTCTTGAGCAAGACACCAGCCATCTGAAATCTGGAAGCTGGTACTTCCTGCAAGGCTTTTTCAACAGCAACATAAGATGAAATTTTCAAATTTTCGAATTGTTGCTGACGACTGTCCAAAGGGTGCGCCGACAAATAAAATCCGACGGCTTTAAACTCACGGCTCAATTGCTCCAGCTGGTCCCATTGCAACACAGCAGGCAAATCGGGCATTCCCAGCCCTGCCCCTTCGTCCGGACCGCCAAACAGGCTTTCCTGCCCCGTTTCCCGCTCATCCGCCAGACTATGCGCATAACGTAAGATAGTTTCCGCACCAGCAGACACCTGCGCCCTGTTCGGGTTCAAGCTATCAAACCCGCCAGCCGCCGCCAATCCTTCCAACTGGCGCTTATTCATCGCCTTATAATCCAACCTGGAAGCATAATCTTCGATAGTTTTATAAACGCCATTCTCGTCACGCTCGGCAACAAGGCTCTCCATGGCGCTTTCACCAACGCCTTTCAAAGCCGCCAACGCATAACGTACGCCATCACCCTCAACCTTAAAATCAGCATCGGACGCATTAACATCCGGCAGCTTTAGCTCAACCTTCATACGGTCCAGCTCTTGTTTAAAGACGCTCAACTTGTCCGTGTTCCCCAGATCAAGCGTCATGGACGCAGCCATAAATTCCAACGGATAATTAGCCTTCAACCAGCCTGTCCAATATGAAACCAACCCATACCCAGCCGTATGCGCTTTGTTAAAACCATATCCGGCGAACGCCGCAATCTGGTCGAAAATATGGTTCGCTTGCTTTTCAGGGATATCGTTATGCTCTTTAGCACCCTTAACGAACATTTCCCGCTGCTCATCCATCTCAGCTTGGATTTTCTTCCCCATGGCCCGACGAAGTAAATCAGCCGCCCCAAGAGTGTAACCGGCCAACACTTGCGCCGCCTGCATCACCTGCTCCTGATAAATCATAACCCCGTACGTGTCCTGAGTTATCGGCTTAAGCTTGTCATGCATGTAATCAATATCTTCAGGCTTCTTAACGTTCTGAAGATACACGGGAATATTTTCCATCGGGCCTGGACGAAACAAAGCAATAACAGCGAGAAGTTCTTCAAGGTTACTAATGCCAATCTGTTTCCCCAAATCCCGCATACCGGCGCTCTCAACCTGAAACACGCCGATATTATTTCCGGCCTTCAACATGGCAAAAGTACCCTCATCATCAAACGGAAGAGACAGAACATCTATATCAACGTCTCTATTTTGCTTGATCATTTTCACTGCCCTATGAATAACCGTCATGGTTTTCAGGCCCAAAAAGTCGAATTTCACCAATCCTGCCTGTTCGATATATTTCATATTGAACTGCGTCACCGGCATTTCCGAGCGCGGATCACGATAAAGCGGGACAAGCTCATGCAGCGGCCTGTCACCGATCACAACACCCGCAGCATGCGTAGAAGCATGGCGGTAAAGCCCTTCAAGCTGTAGCGCTATTTCAATCAAGCGAATGGAGGCTTGCTCTTTTTTAATCTCAAGACGCAGATCCGGGTCACCGTCTAACGCCTCTTGAAGCGTTACAGGATTAGCAGGATTGTTCGGAATGAGCTTCGCCAAACGGTCAACCTGGCCATAAGACATCTGAAGCACACGCCCGACGTCACGTACGGTGTTTCGCGCCTGAAGCTTACCAAAGGTGATAATTTGAGCCACACGGTCACGGCCATATTTTTGCTGTACGTATTTGATAACCTCTTCGCGTCGCTCCTGACAAAAGTCAATATCAAAATCTGGCATAGACACCCGTTCAGGGTTCAAGAACCGTTCAAAAAGCAAGTTCAGCGCAAGTGGATCAAGGTCAGTAATCTTCAAAGCCCAGGCCACAACCGACCCCCCACCAGATCCACGCCCCGGCCCCACGGGAATATCCTGCTCTTTTGCCCATTTGATAAAGTCAGAGACAATGAGGAAATACCCAGGAAACCCCATATCCTCAATAGTTTTCAGCTCAAAATCAAGCCTTTCAAAATATGCGTCATGATCACCGTCCTGAACGAAATTCTCCAAACGCCATTTAAGCCCCTCCTCTGATTGCACCCGTAATTCATCGACCTCGCTGCGCCCCCCATCAGTTTCAAACGCAGGTAAAATAGGATCAATAGGATTCAGAAGAAACGAACACCGCTGAGCAACCACATTCGTATTCGTAATAGCCTCGGGTAAATCTTTGAACAGCTCAAACATTTCCTTGGAAGATTTAAAATAATGCTCCGGCGTAACTTTGCGTCGGTCTTCCTCGCTAACATAACGCCCCTCTGAGATACAAAGTAACGCATCATGCGCTTCATGCGCTTTACGGTCTGTGAAATAACAATCATTCGTCGCGACCAACGGCACATCATGCTTATAAGACAGCCCTATCAAAGCCTCTTCCGTATCTTCTTCTTCGGTCCATCCATGTCTTTGGATTTCACTATAAAAACGCCCATTAAAGCATTCTTTTAAAAATAAAAATTCAACCTCTGCTTTGTCGTATTGCTTATGCAACAAAGAGCGATTAACGGGTCCTTTTGACCCACCCGAGAGGCATATAAGGCCATCCGAATACGCATTCAAATCTTCTTTGGAAATGACAATTTTTTCGGCATCCCCATCCATATAAGCATCACTCAGCAAGCGGCATAAATTCCTGTATCCCGTTTCATTCTGCGCCAGCAAAACAAGCTGATATTCATCATCTGTATAAAGAATTTGCGTACCAATAATCGGCTGAACACCATTTTTGGCCGCTTCCATCGCAAATTCAAGCGCGCCAAACATATTGTTAGAATCCGTAACAGCAACAGCCGGCATCCCCTGCTTAACGCAGAGCTGCACAAGGTCTTTCACCTTAATCGCGCCCTCGGCCAATGAATAGGCCGAATGCACATGCAAATGTACGAAGTGATTCATAAATGAATATTAGCAGGATGACAGAGCACAATCCTAGTCAAAAGGAACGATACGCCCAGCTTTTAACTCCAACCCGCGATCCATACGGTCCGCAAGTTCGAGATTATGCGTAGCAAACAAAGCGCCGATTTTTCTTTCCCGGACTTGCTCTAACAAAATATCAAAAACCTCATTCGACGTTCCGGGATCAAGGTTCCCCGTCGGCTCATCCGCCAGAAGCAGCTTGGGGTCATTTGCAAGCGCTCTGGCTATCGCAACGCGCTGCTGCTCCCCGCCAGAAAGTGTTGAAGGACGGTGCTCCAATCGCTTACCCAGCCCCAAAGAGCGCAATACAATTTCAGCCTTCCCCTTCGCATCATTCACCTTTCGCCCCTCTATAATCTGGGGCATGGCAACATTTTCAAGCGCCGTAAATTCAGGCAACAAATGATGGAATTGATAAATAAACCCGATCGTAGAAAGCCGCATAGACGTCCGCCCGCGCTCACCCAGCTTATTTGTATTCTTTCCATTAATAATCACACGGCCTGAGGTGGCCTTATCCAACAAACCCGCAATATGAAGCAACGTAGACTTACCGCTCCCGCTTTGCCCGACCAAAGCGACAAGCTCACCGGCTTCTATTTTCATATCCAGATTTTGAAAAATCGTCAGCTTACGCCCGCCGCTCATAAAGGTTTTCTCCAAACCTTCGAGCTTCAGCAAAACATCCTGTTCTATTGGATTACTCATAACGCAGAGCCTCAACAGGGTCCAGACGCGCCGCTCTCCACGCTGGATAAATTGTGGCCAGCACAGATAAAACAAACGCCATCGCGATAACGGAAAGAACCTCCTGCCAATCAATCACAGCCGGCAGCTGGGAAAGAAAATAAATCTCTTCGGCAAACAGATCTGTACCGGTAATCCCCTCCAAAAATTGCCTGATCGTTTCAATATTCAAAGCAAACGCAATGCCGAGCGCCGCCCCGACTAACGTACCAAGAATTCCAATACTCGCCCCCGTCAGCATGAAAATACGCATCATATTACTGCGCGTTGCGCCCATCGTTCGGAGAATAGCAATATCCTGCCCCTTATCTTTCACCAGCATAATCATCGAGGAGATAATGTTAAACGCCGCCACCAATATGATCATCGTCAAAATCAGAAACATGACATTGCGCTCAACCTGCAAGGCATTAAAGAAGCTGGCATTCATATCACGCCAATCATAAATCCCGGCCTGTCCCTCAATTTGCAAAGAAATCGCCTTACGAATAACCGGCAAATCATCAGGGTCCTTCAAAAACACCTCAAGCGCCGTTACCGCATTGTCAAACTGGAAAAACTTTTGCGCGCTTTCAAGCGGCATAAACACGAAACCACTATTATACTCATGCATCCCGACATCATAGGTTAACGCAACAATATATGAGCGTTGCCTGGGCATAGATCCAAAAGGCGTCGATTTAACCTGAGGAGATGTAAGGGTAACTTTATCCCCCACGCGTATCCGCATTTTCCGCGCAAGCACATCGCCAATCGCAATGCCGTTACCCGTAAAATCGTTCAAATCACCCTGCGTGATCGACTCCCTCAAAATATCCCGGTTTGAAAAATCTTTCCACGCCATCCCGCGGACAAGAACACCGCTTGCATTCCCGCCCTTTGAAATCAAACTTTGACTTTCAATAATCGGAGTCACCATCGCCACCCCTTTTAGAGGCTCTATCCGAGTTTTTATATAGTCATAATCATAAAGGGGGCCGGATTGCGAATAAACATTCATATGCCCATTCAAACCTAAAATCCGGTCAAACAGCTCCGCCCTGAAACCATTCATCACGCTCATAACAATGATAAGTGTTGCCACGCCAAGCATAATCCCGGTAAAGGAAAACCCGGCAATCACACTCACAAAGCCTTCCGCTTTTTTAGAGCGCAAATACCGCCACGCAACCATTCGCTCAAACGTTGAAAGAAACACAGTTAATACGCCTTCCCGATAAGAACCTTCTGCCCGTCATCCGCAAACGGCATATTACGGGCCCCCAAGCTATAAGTTTTCATGGTTGCTTCCAGAGTTTCGTCCTTAAGAACATCAACAGGAACCTTCACAAATCCGATTTTTTCAGTGCTAAAGAACGCCTCCACATCGGCTGCACTTGAACCTTCAACAACATTATCGGATAAAAACTTGCGCGACTTCGCCAACATATCATTATGAATTTGATCGAGTATGCCTTGCGCATCATTCACAAACTGATCCACCGAAACAGTTTTCTTGGAATCTCTGCCGATATCACGGCGCACCGAGGTTACCTCCCCGGCATCCATTTCACGGCCACCAATTTCAACACGCAAAGGAATTCCTTTTTTAATCGCATCCCACATTTTATCAGGCGTACGCATATCTCGTTTATCAACTTTAACCTTAATACCCTTGGCCTTCAGCTCACTCGCGACATTTTCGGAAAACGCCATGATTTCATCATCATTCCCACCCTTTGCCATAGGTAAAATAACAACCTGCTGTGGTGCAATGCGCGGCGGCATAATCATTCCATCATCATCACCATGGATCATAATAAGCGCGCCGATCATCCGCGTTGTAAACGCCCAGCTCGTCGTATGGCAAAGCGCTTCTCCGCCATCTTTTGTCTGATACTTAATATCAAATGTTTTGGCAAAGTTTGTCCCCAGATCATGCGTCGTACAAGCCTGAATGCCCTTGCCATCCTGCATCATACACTCAAATGAATATGTTTCATTCGCGCCGGGGAAACGCTCATCTTCTGTCTTAACCCCCTTAAAACCGTCTAAAGCCAGCACTTCTGTAAAGAATTTTTCATACAGATCAAGGATGTGCAGGCAATCCGCCTTTGCGCCATCATGATCCGCAAATGCATTATGCCCTTCGTGCCAGAAAAACTCAGATGTCCGCAAAAACATCCGTGTACGCATTTCCCAGCGCAGCACACTCGCCCACTGATTAAGCTGTAGCGGCAAATCGCGATATGACTGGATCCACCGGCTCATCGCATCCCCAATGATTGTTTCCGATGTCGGTCGAACCACATATGGCTCTTCTAATTCAGCGGAAGGTGCCGGACGCAGGCCCCCATTTTCTGGGTCAGCTTCCAAACGATGGTGCGTAACAACCGCGCATTCTTTGGCAAACCCCTCAACATGCTCCGCTTCTTTTGATAAAAAACTGACAGGGATCAACAATGGAAACGAGCAATTCTGAACGCCATAATCTTTCAACCATGGGTCAAAAATATTGACCATATTTTCCCAAATCGCCCAGCCATTAGGCTTAACAGTCATACAGCCCCGCACAGGCGAGTTTTCTGCCAAATCAGCGGCCTTAATAACCTGTTGATACCATTCAGGAAAATTTTCTTCGCGGGTGGGGGCAATCGCAGTTCTGGGTTTTTTACTCATGATCTCTTATTCTTAAGGATATTGACCCTCAAGGACTTCGTCTTTTAAGACTTCACCCTCAATGGTTTTTTTGGTTTCAACAACATTCGGCTCAACCGACTTTGAGGACTTTAAGACATCACTACCTTGTTGTCCATTGGGCTTTTTAACGGCTTCTTCTTTTTCAGAAACAACAGGCTCTTTCCCGCACAGGCTCGAAATTTGGGACGTAATATCCTGCCCGTTATATTGCACACGGCCATTTTTATGAACCAAGATTGAACTCACCGCCGGATTAAGCTCCAGCCCCGCATCTATACCCGCATTATCAAAACGTTCGGATAAAATCACATCTATAGGGATTTCAATGGCATCGGGCACAGCCGCATTCAACGGATTTATATCCGCCGGAGTAACCTCTTCCGCACCTGGAATATACTCAACCCCCTGCTCTGCTTGAAACTCAACGGGAGCATCCTCACAAACGCCTTCAAGCGAGAGAACCTGCCCCTGTACAGACGCAGGGAACAAGAGGCCCACACACATTATTGTTAAAAGCAGCTTCACCTGTTGCGATCCTCTTCAATCATTACATCCGCAAGATCACGAAAACTGATAATATCCACTTCAATCAACGCAAAAATCATGCCCCACAACACGATTGATACGATCGTAGTCCAAAGAAATTTTTTCTTAATATTGGCCTGAACCGGGGTTCCATCCTCTGTTCTTTTATGCCCAAACGGCAAAACAGCGAACAAAGACGTCCACCAGATCAGCAAGAAAACAATAATACCGGTAACTGCGCCCATCAGACCCTCAAAATATGTATTGAAGCTTTAGGCTTTATGCCCAAAACATTTTGACAAAAGCGCCGAACGCCAATTCTTATTTTGTCTGAGACAAGATCATCATCAGTCCGGTCTTCCCAATCAATATCATCCAGAAGGTCCAGAATTTCATCATACAAATTATCTTCGATTTGAAGCTCTCCAGGATTTTTTATATCAATCAACCCCACAGTTTCCAGTTTTGGCTCCCCCAGCAATTCACCGCGCACATCCAGAGCAAGGGCAACATGAACAGTGCCGGTATATTGTAGCTTACGGCGCGCCACTATGGATTGATGTGTCGCCTTGATAATGCGTTTTTGATCCACCGCCAGAACATCTGTTTCAATATGATCCATGATTTCAGGAGCGCCTGGAGCGAGCTTAATCACCGACCCGTTCGACGGAACAAGCGTTTGAGGGACCTGACAGTCCTTTGCGAATTCTGCATGCGCATCGAGCTGAACCCGTTCACCATGCACTGGTACAACAACCTGGGGCCTTACCCATTGCAACATTTGCGCGATTTCTTCCCGGCATGGATGGCCAGATACATGGATGATATTCTTCGTATCTCTCGGCGTAATAATATTGATCCCGCCGGCGCTTAAATTATTTTTAATCTGGTTAATTGCAATCTCATTGCCCGGAATAGCCCGCGCAGAAAAAATTACGCTATCCCCTCGCTGTAAACGAAAGTCACGGAAATCCCCGCGAGAGATCTTCCCCAAAGCCGCACGATACTCGCCTTGAGAACCCGTTACAATAACAACAATTTTATCATCGGGGAGATAACCTAGATCTTCTTCAGACACGATCTCCGGCACACCATCCAACAAACCGCACTCACGCGCGCATCCAATCATTCGGTGCAAAGAACGCCCAATCACACCGACCTGACGATCGCATGCATGCGCGGCTTTCAGAATGCTAATCACACGCCCGATATTGGACGAAAACGTTGTAACCGCTATTTTGCCGTCACATTTTCTGAATTCAGCCTCAAGACCAATGGCGACATCAGCCTCAGATCCCGAATAACCATTAACCTCGGCATTCGTTGAATCGCCTATATACGCAAGCACACCAGCATCGCCGGCCTCTTTAAATGCGTCCCCATCTGTTGGCGCGCCCAGCACTGGGTTTGGATCAAGGTTCCAGTCACCACTATGAACAACGCGGCCATCTTGCGTATCAATGATCAAAGAACATGTATCAGGAACAGAATGAGACACAGGAACAAACGTCACGCCAAAGGAGCCTATATCAACACAATCACCGGGCGTAATAATATGAATTTTAACCTTGCGTAGATTTTGCTCTTCAAGCTTCTTGCGTAAAACCCTTGCCGTAAAGGGGCTGCAATAGACAGGGCAACGGAAACGATCCCACACATAGGCCAACGCACCAATATGGTCTTCATGTGCATGGGTAATAACAATCCCTTGTAAAGCATCACGATTATCTTCTAAAAACGAGGTATCCGGCAGCAACAAGTCAATTCCGGGAAACTTTTCGTCCGCAAAGCCAATGCCGCAATCAACCGCCAGCATTTGTCCGCGCGACAGATAAACATTCAGATTAACACCGAATTGCTCACTCCCGCCCAAGGGAATAAAGTACAGTCCCTTATCGTCACTAAACAGCTGCTCTTGATTCTTCATATTCCTATATGCTTTCCAATTTCGTATAACCCTTTTAAGGTCAAATCTTCATCAACCATGTCTATCACCGGGTTATCCTCCGCAAACAAAGGGGCCAGCCCCCCTGTCGCTAATACAAGAACATCCCCCGAAAGCTCCGAAGAGATTTTGCTTACAACCCCTTCAATCAAACCACTATACCCCCAATAAATACCGGATCTCATCGCCTGCACCGTTGATTTACCAATCACATAATCAGGCTTTTCAACACTAACCTTAGGAAGCTTAGACGCCGCCTGATGAAGGGCATTCATCGACAAATCGATCCCCGGTGCAATCACACCGCCAACATAAGCCCCGCTATCACCGATCACATCAAAAGTCGTCGCCGTACCAAAATCAATAACAATCGCCGCAGGTTGATAGTGTGTTTTAACGGCCAATGCGTTTACAAGCCTGTCCGCACCGACATCTTCGGGCCGATCAACATCAATCTCAATCGGAACATTATCCTTGGTAATGAACACGGGTGATTGACCTATATATCCCTCACACAATCGTTGAATGTGAAAATTCACTTCGGGGACAACGGAACTGACAATAACCGCGTTAATTGTTTTGAGTTGCAAATTGGCCAACTTGAACACCTGATCCAAAAACACCGCATATTCATCAGCGCTGCGTGCATTTTGAGTACTCAACCGCCAACTATTAAGAAGGCGCCCCCCCTTAAAAACAGCAAAAACAGTATTTGTATTACCAATATCAATGGCCAACAGCATAATGTTGCTCCTTTAAATGCACATCGCCGGCAGAAACACTCTTAAGAGATCCTGCCTCATCCCGAACAATCAAATTACCCATTTCATCCAGACTATGAAACCGCCCGACATTAAGCAATGTACCCACCGGATAAGAATAACCAAGCCATGCCTTCCTGATAGTTTCAAACCCTGCGCTCTTTAATGTCGCATAACGATCACCGATACAAGAAAGAACATCATTAAGAAAAACAGTGGGCTCGACATCAATGTCGGAAAAGTTGCATAAAGCATGCCCTATATCCGGCGCTGAATTAAAATTAATTCCGATACCAACAACCAGCCATTCAACATTTTGCTTTTCATTCAGGTTTGTTTCCAGCAATATCCCTGCGGCCTTTTTCCCTTCTAAAAAAACGTCATTAGGCCACTTTAACTTCACATCGGATTCAGGAAGATAACGCACAAAGACCTCCGCCAAAGCAACGCCAACAGCAATGGAAATCTGCCCGATGTTTTTTACAGGAACACCAGGTCGCAAGACGAAAGAAAACGCCAAGCCTCCCTCATCAGAAACCCAGGACTTGCCATGACGGCCTTTACCCTGGGTCTGTTTCAAAGCGCGGACAACGTAACCTTCGGCCTTGCCATCCTCTGCACCGTTTTTACAAATGCTCTGAGTCGAAGGGAGTTCGGCAAAGACCTCAATATCCCAATAAATGCTCAAAAAAACCTACCCGGTAAATAAAACCGAGGCGACTTCAATCGAACTCGCAATAAGTACGCTCGGCTTAATAATAAAACCAAGAACAAATAAAACAGAAATAAGCAAAACAGCGCGGCGAGCAAACGGCATATCCTTATCAAAAGCATCCTCAGGCTCATCAAAGAACATAACCTTAACAATGCGCAGATAGTAATACGCTGCTACAACTGAACTTAAAACACCGATAACAGCAAGAATATAATACCCCTCGGCCACAGCCGCGTTAAAGACAACCAGCTTACCAAAGAACCCTGCGGCAGGAGGAATACCACTCATAGAAAACATCAAAATCGCCATCGAATACGCCAAAGCAGGAGAGGTCTGCGATAAACCACTCAGATCACTAATCTTAAACACAGACAATCCCTGACGGCGCATCGTCATAACAACAGCAAAAACACCCGCTATCATAACCATGTAAATGCTCAGATAAAGCACAACAGCGCCAGCCCCCGCAGCCGTACCAACGACAACACCAATAAGAGCGTAGCCCATGTTTCCAATAGAGCTATATGCAAGAAGGCGTTTAATATTATCCTGCGCGATCGCAGCAAAGGCCCCCACCAACATCGACATCAACGCGAGGAAGTAAATAATTTGCCCCCATTGATCCGACAAAGCCGCAAACGGATCAAACAAAAGACGCATCAGCAAAGCCATAGCGGCGATCTTCGGAACCATTGCAAACAAAGCAGTCACAGCCGTAGGGGCGCCCTGATAAACGTCAGGCGTCCACATATGGAACGGAACTGCAGAAATCTTAAACGCCAGCCCCGCAAGAATAAACACCAGACCGAAAACCACACCAAGCGGCACATTTTCCAACCCGCTCAAAGCATTCCCGACGACGCCAAAATCAATAGAACCTGTAAACCCGTAGATTAACGAAATACCAAACAACAGCATCCCAGAGGACAATGCCCCCAACACAAAATACTTAATCCCTGCTTCTGAGGAACGAGCAGAATTCCGGTGAAATGCAGCCAGAACATATAAACTCAAAGACTGAAGCTCCAACCCCATATAAAGTGTAAGAAAATTATTGGCCGAAACCATAAGCATCATACCAATACCGGCAAACAGGATAAGGATAGGAAACTCGAAACGCTCTATCCCTTCTTGAATAATATACCGGACAGACAAAGCCACAGAGGCCAAAAGCCCCATTAAAATCAGAAGCTTCATAAAACCGGAAAACTTATCAAA
>Ga0316204_10007119_pt1 | contig 16645 bp, 16 predicted proteins | sample 6monrhotite_MG_2_FD_205661 | JGI IMG/M metagenome (GOLD analysis project Ga0316204, IMG submission 205661) | Microbial mat bacterial communities from mineral coupon in-situ incubated in ocean water Damariscotta River, Maine, United States -... | ecosystem: Environmental > Aquatic > Marine >... | reverse complement strand
TTCAGGAAATATTTTTCCGCCCTGCCGATGATCCACGCCATGGTCAGCCCCATGGCCGACAGCAATGCCACACCGGCAATCAGCTGGTCGGTTTCCATCAGGCTGCCGGCCAGCAGAATATAGGCCCCGACCCCGAATTCAGCCCCGATCATTTCAGCCGCCACCAGCAGCACGATGGCAATGGATGTGGAAATGCGAAAGCCCGACAGGATCGCGGGCAGTGCGCCCGGCAAGATGATTTTACGAACGATGGACGACCACGAAAGGCCAAAGGATTGCCCCATGCGGATCAGGGTGCGGTCGACGTTATCGACGCCGCTGTAGGTGGCGATGACCGTCGGGAAGAACGTGCCAAACAGGATGGTCGCCACTTTTGATCCCTCGCCGATGCCAAACCAGATGATGAACAATGGCAACAGGGCGATCTTGGGGATCGGGAATATGGCCGAAACGATGGGCGACAGGGTCGCCCGTGCGACGGAAAACAATCCGATCATGATGCCGACGATAACCCCCAAAATGGTGCCGCTGGTCCAGCCGACGGCCAGGCGGTAAAGCGATGCGTTTAAGTGTTTCCACAACATGCCGCTATCGACCAGATGAACGAAGGCCTGAAAAGCTTCGCTGGGTGCGGGCAGCACCAGGGCGCTGATAAAACCGCTGCGCGAGCCGAATTCCCAAAAAAGGATGATAGCCACAAAGACCAGCGGCCCGATAAGGCCCACGGGTTTGACGACGAAGCCTTTGCCGCGAAAAGGGATTTGGCGTTGCGTTTGTTTTGGCGGGGTTTTGGGGCGCTCAGACATGCAACAGCTCCTGATCGGCGGCCAGGGCCTCTTCGCGCATCAGGTCCCACAGCTGTTTTTGCAGAACGTCCAGCTTGGCCGCATTGTCGCGTCGCTTAGCAAGCGGGATGTCGATGTCGACAATTTCACGAATTCTTCCGGGCCTGCGCGACAGCACGACAATCCGGTGGCCCAGCGCAACGGCCTCGGCCAGATTATGGGTGACATAACAGGCGGTAAATTGTTCGCGGGTCCAAAGGTCGACCAGGTCGTCCATCAAAAGTTCGCGGGTCTGGCTATCAAGGGCGGACAGCGGTTCATCCATTAACATCACCGCCGGGTTGACACACAAGGCCCTTGCAATGGCGACCCGTTGTTTCATGCCGCCGGACAATTGCCGGGGCAGGGCTTTGCGAAAATAGCTCAGCTTGGTGCGGGCCAAAACATCGGTGATGATGCTGTCGCGTTTCTGTGCGCTCATATCGTGGTCTTCCAGAACCAGCGAAATGTTGCCTTCAACCGTGCGCCAGGGCAGCAGGGCGAAATCCTGAAATATATAGGTCAATGGGTTCAGGCATTCCTTGGGGGGATCACCGATTTGCAGGATCTGGCCCGATTGCGGAAGTTCCAGGCCGCCGATAAAGCGCAGCAGTGTGGATTTTCCGCATCCCGATGGCCCGATGATACAGACGATTTGCCCCGACGGTATATCCAGGTTGATATCGCGCAAGACCTCAAGGTCTCCGTATTGATGGGAGACGTTGTTGAGGTGTAAATCCATGGGCTTTTCCGCCGTATGCGTACAGTAAATAGGGGAAGCTGACCCCGGCACACAGGTGCACCGGGGTCGGGTCGGTTTTCTTAGTAGGTGGAAACGAAGCTTGTATCCACCAGGGCTTCAATGGTCATGTCACCGGAAACCAATCCTTCGGACTGAAACCACTGCAACTGGTCTTTGACGTTGGTCAGGTTGAGCTTTGCGCCCGAATTGATGCGCATGGCGCCATTGCGAATGGACGGTGCCGCTTTTTCGTAAGGGCGACTGGCATAGACGTATTTGTGGATCAGCTTGACCATGTCTTCACCCGCCGCATCGCCTGCGGTTTTATCGACCAGGGCGGCGTTGAAATCATCAGCCCCATTGGAAAATGCCGCCAGGAAACGCTTGACCAGGTCTTTGTTGTTGTTGGCGTTCTTGGCAGACGTGAAAACCGTGGTCACCTGATAATCGGGAATGTAATCGGAAATTTTTCCGATCATTTCAACGGCCGGGCTTTTTGCCAGACCCTTGGCGATGTGCGGAACAATCGCCCAAGAATCAATTTGTCCCGTTTTCAAAGCGCCGATGATGACGCCGACCTTTGCCAGGGGTTTGACCTTGATGTCACTGCCGGAAAAACCTTCCTTCTGGGCGATTTTGTGCGCCATGTAATGGAAAGAAGAACCGGTCTGGGTGATGCCGAAGGTGCGACCTTTCAGTTTTGACGGGGTTGTAACACCGTCGTCGAAGGCGGCCTTGGAAACCAGAATCATCTGGCCGTCAATGCCTTTTTCTTCATGCAAGGCACCGCCGATGACTTTGACCGCACCCTTTTTGGCCAGGTTGATCAAGCCGCCGGAAATGGCCGTGACGCCAAAATCAACATCGCCCGAGGCAATGGCGACGGCCATGGGTTGGGCCGCCTGGAAATAGACAAATTCAACGTCCAGTCCCTGGTCCTTGAAATAGCCGCGCTCGAAGGCGACGAAGCTGGCGGCGTGGGATGTGAAGCGCAGTGCGCCAACCTTGATTTTATCGGCGGCGACCGCCATCTCTGCCGCGCCAGACAGGCTCGCCAAAGCGACGGCACCAGCGAGGATGGCGAGGTTCAATTTTCTTCGTGTGATGGAAAACATATTAGTATTCTCTCCCTGTTTTAAAATGCGCCGAGTGTGTTTGGCGTGACGCGGCTTTCAGAGGGCCGAACTGCGCATTCCATCCCCCCCAAGCGATTGCGACCACAAAATGATCCTGACGGCGATTTTTTGTCAAGGGCTGGTCGTTTTTTGTGCCGCTTTTAAAGCAGCCCCATGGTCTTGAAGGAATTGGTGCCGCTTTTGGAAATGATCAGGTGATCGTGCAACACGATGCCAAGCTTTCCCGCGGCATCCTGCACTTCCTTGGTCATCTCGATATCGGCCCTGCTGGGTGACGGATCACCGCTGGGATGATTGTGCACCATGATCACGGCCGTGGCACCCAGTTCAAGGGCACGTTTGATGATCTCGCGGGGGTAAACCGGGGTGTGATCGACGGTGCCGGTCTGCTGAACTTCGTCGGCAATCAGCACGTTCTTTTTGTTTAGGAACAAAATACGGAAACGTTCGGTCTTTTCATAGGCCATGCTGACCTTGCAGTATTTCAACAGCTTGGCCCACGATGCCAGCACGGGGCGGTCGATGACATCGTCATGGGCCAGCCTGTGGGCGGCCACCTGCACGGTTTTCAGGGCGATGACTGCGGCCTCGCCAATGCCCTTGACGGACCTGAGATCGGCCGGTTCAGCGCTGATGACTTCGGCGAACGATCCGAAGCGTTTCAACAGGGCCTTGGCCAGTGGTTTGGTGTCACGCCGGGGCAGGGCCGGGAACAGCAACAGTTCCAGCAGTTCGTAATCGGCCAGGGCATCGGCCCCGTTTTTCATGAAACGTTGACGCAGACGTTGGCGGTGACCGCTGTGGTCGGGCTTGGTGCCCGTGCCGGTCGCCCCCCCGTCTGACATCACACGTTATAAGGCGGGCAATCGAAGCCAGCCGGCGAGCGGGTGAAGACTTCGACCCCATTGGCGGTGACAGCAAGGGAATGTTCGAACTGGGCCGACAGCGAGCGGTCCTTGGTCACGGCGGTCCAGGAATCACTTTTGATTTTGACGTCATAACCGCCAATGTTGATCATCGGTTCAATGGTGAAGAACATGCCTTCTTTCAGCTCAGGCCCGGTGCCGGCCTTGCCAAAATGCATGATGTTGGGGGCGTCGTGGAAGATACGGCCCAGTCCATGGCCGCAAAAATCCCGAACCACGGAATAGCGTTTCTTTTCGGCGAAGGTCTGGATGGCGTGACCGATATCGCCGGTGGTGGCGCCGGGGCGAACGACCTCGATGCCTTTCCATAAGGCCTGATGCGTGTTTTCGATCAGGTTGCGGGCCTTGACGCTGGCGTTACCGGCGATGAACATGCGGCTGGTATCGCCGAACCAACCGTCCAGGATGGTCGTCACGTCGATATTGATAATGTCGCCCTCGAGCAGTTTTTTATCGCTGGGAATACCGTGACAGACGACATGGTTGATTGAGGTGCAGACCGACTTTGGAAAGCCCCGGTAATTCAGCGGGGCGGGGATGCCGCCGTGCTCAATCGTGTAATCATGCACCCAGGTGTTGATGTGATCGGTGGTAATGCCGGGCTCGATCATGGGGGTTATGTAATCCAGCGTTTCGGCGGCAAGCCTGCCAGCCTTGCGCATACCTTCGAAATCTTCGGGCGTATGGATCTTGATCGAGCGCTCCTGCGGATAGCTGTGATCGCTGTGTTCGTCGTTCATATTTTTCCGCTTACCATTTCTATTCGTCTTAAAGAGCAATTTTCAGAGGTTTTGAAACTTCAATTCCGTCCAGGCCCATCGTGCACTCGTAGCATAAAACCTCAACCCCTGCCGCAACAGCTTTTTCAAATGCTGTGGCATAGTCGGGATCGATATCGCCAGCGACAGCGAAGCGATTGGCGTCGGTGCGTTGCACCAGATAGACCATCACCGCCCGGTGACCATCGCGAACCATATCTGAAAGTTCGACCAGGTGCTTGGCACCGCGGGCCGTTACCGAGTCCGGAAATTCCACCGGTCCATCGCCGCCGGGATCCCGTTTCAGGGTCGTATTCTTAACTTCCACATAACATGTGGGGCGGGCCGGGTCTTCCAACAAGATATCAATGCGTGAATTTTTGCCGTATTTGACCTCGCGCCTGAGCGTTTCATAGCCTGAAAGCTCGGTAATTGTGCCGTTTTGGATGCCTTCTTCGACAAGGCCGTTGGGCAGGGCTGTGTTGATGCCGACCAGGGTTTCACCGATTTTGATCAATTCCCAGGTGTAGCGCAGTTTGCGATCGGGGTTCCTGGCCGGGGACAACCAAACCTTGGACCCCGGTTCCTTGACCGATAGCATCGAGCCTGAATTGGCGCAATGAGCGGTTACGATGTCGCCGTTTTCAAGCTCTACATCGGCTAGAAAGCGTTTGTAGCGTTTGATCAGCGTGCCGGGGATCAGGGGATCAGGAAATTTCATGGCGGGAATGTAGGCAACCTGAATGTCGGAGGCAAGGAATTGATGTGTTCTAGCCCTCAGGCACCCAGCCGGTCAGGTAAATGACTTGAAACGTCGCGGGCAGGCGTCCATCTTCGTCAGTGAAGGTTTCCTGGTAATCGGTCATGGCCCGCATGATCGTGGCACGCGAGGTGAACCCCTTGCGACTTTCGATTACCGCGTTGGTTTCTCCCATGCCGCGCAGATCGGCCAGCAAGGCCATGGGGTTGCCATACGAAACGGTGATTGTTTCGCTGTCGGCGACGGTGCCAATAAACCCGGCCCGGGCCAGCAAATCACCGGCATCGCGAACGTCAGCAAACGGGGAAACCCGGGGGCTTAACCCGCCTTCAAGGGCGATTTCGGCACCGGCCAGGGCGTGTCGCAATTCTTTCAGCGTATCGCCGCCCAGCATTGCCGCCAGTAACAGGCCGCCCGGTTTAAGGGTCCGGCGTAGCTGTGCCAGGGCACCGGGCAGGTCGTTCACCCAATGCAGGCTCAGGTTGCTTAAGACCAAGTCGAAACTGGCGGGCGCGAAGGGCAGGAATTCCTCATCGGCGGTAACGGCAAGGGGGCCTGCGCGGCGGGCCATCTGATGCGAAATGTCGCACTTGAACAGAGTCTCGATGCCGCCGCGCCCGTTTCGCAGGCGATCAAGCGCACCATCGTGACAGCCCAGATCAAGGGCCTGCGGGAAGGATCGGCGAATATCGTCCAACCGGTCGGTCAGCCGTTCGCCGACATCCCGAAACAGAAAGCTGTGATGCTCGAATTCCGCCGCGGCCCGGTCACGGTGGCGGCGCACGGCGCGGCGGTTGAATATGGTCATTGAATCCGACATGGTGACGTTATGACACACCGCGAACCATCGGTAAAATCCCTTGGCATGGGCAAATGGGCGCTGGACCTGTTGCTGCCACCCCAATGCCTGGGATGCGGTGGCCTGGTTGATACGTCGGGGGGCTTGTGCGCCTCCTGCTGGTCGGCGATCACTTTTATTGGCGACCCCTTGTGTGATGTGTGCGGGCTGCCGTTTGAATTTGCCGATACCGATTTGCAAACGGGCGGGCATGTGCAGTGTGCATCGTGCATGCGCCAGCCACCGATGTTTGCCCGTGCCCGTGCCGTAATGGCCTACGATGATGCTTCCCGGCACCTGATTCTGACGTTCAAACATGGCGACCGCACCGATGCCGCTCCCGCCTATGCCCGGTGGATGGCGCGCGCCGGGGGCGATGTGCTTGCCCAGGCCGATTTGCTGGTGCCCGTGGCGCTGCATTGGTCGCGTCTGTTTTCAAGGCGCTACAATCAGGCGGCTTTGCTAAGCCGGGAAATTGCCCGGTTGCATCCTGTTCCCAGCATTCCCGATTTGCTGATCAGGACCCGTCGCACGCCGTCCCAGGGCAGGCTTGGTCCATCGGCGCGGCAGCGTAATGTGGGCGGTGCTTTCAAGGTGCGCAAAAAATACGCATCGCGGTTGGCCGGGGCCCGTGTCGTGTTGGTCGACGATGTCATGACGACGGGGGCGACGGCGAATGCCTCGGCGCGGGTTTTGTTGCGTGCCGGTGCTGCCACGGTCGATGTCCTGACCCTCAGCCGGGTCGCCAGGCCTTTTCCGGCATTGTAACGGGGCTAGCCAATCCTTATATTGTCGGCAACCTGAACCCGCCCATAATAAGGAGACCTGAAGATTGGCTGAGGTGGAAATATATACGACGCCCATATGTGGTTTTTGTCAGAGTGCCAAGAGCCTGTTGAAGAAAAAGGGCGTTGCGTTTACCGAATACAACATCATGTTCGATGGCAGCAAACGCACTGAAATGATGAAGCGCGCCGGTGGCCGCACGTCGGTGCCACAGATCTTTATCGATGACAATCACGTCGGCGGCTGTGACGATCTGTTCGATCTTGAATTCGATAAGGAACTGGACCCGTTACTGGGTGTCGGAACCTGACGAACGGCATGACCGGAACGTTTCGCGCCGCCTGTATCCAGACCAACACGGGCGAAGACGTGGCCGCCAACATCGCCATCGCCGGCGACCTGGTTCGTCGGGCCCGGGATGATGGCGCCGATCTGATCACATTGCCTGAGACGGTCAACGTCATGGGGCCCAACCGCGAAAGGTTGATGTCTTTGGTCGGACCGGAACAGGATAATCCGGCGCTGAACGGATTTTCAGACCTGGCACGGGAAACGGGGGCCTGGATATTGGTCGGTTCCTTGATCATCAAGGATGACGGGGCTGAAAAAATGTCCAACCGGTCCTTCCTGATCGATGCTGACGGCGAAATTCGCGCCCGTTATGACAAGGTTCACATGTTTGATGTGAATCTGGGTGGCAGCGATGACCACCGGGAATCGAACCATTATGGGGCGGGATCGAAAACCGTTCTGGCAACAACGCCGTGGTGCGATTTGGGAATGACGATTTGTTATGACCTGCGTTTTGCCTACCTGTTCCGCACCCTGGCCCAGGCCGGTGCCAGCGTTATTGCGACGCCGGCAGCTTTTACCCGCATCAGCGGCAGGGCCCACTGGCATGTTTTGCAGCGCGCCCGGGCCATTGAAACCGGGAGCTATATTCTTGCCGCCGCACAATGCGGCGATCATCCCGGCAACCGGCAAACCTATGGGCATGCGCTGATTGTCGATCCCTGGGGCAAGGTGCTGGCCGATGGTGGCGAAGATCCCGGTTTTATCGCCGCCGATATCGACCTGGCGCTGGTTGACGAAGCCCGCCTGAAAATTCCTGCACTCAGTCATGACAGACAGGTCGAATTGATCAGGTGTTGATTGGCGGCTCGACGTTTCGGGGGTCGGGTTCGTCGTCATCACGTTGACTTGGGCCGTTAAACCCAACGGCGCACAGGCGTTGAATGACACCGGGAATAGGACCCTTTTCGATAATCCCGTGTTCGTAGGCGACGACCTGCATTTTCCCGGCCACTGTGTTTATCAGTTCGCCGCTTTTCAACAAATGATCGGGATTACGCGGGCGGGTGAAGCGTTCATTGCCGCGCGCGAAGGTTTCGTAGATCAGCACGCCATCATCTTTCAGGGCGTCGATCATATCGCCCAGCAAGGGGCGATACAGGTAGTTGACGACGACGATGGCATCAAACAGTTGTCCGCTTAACGGACCGGACCCGGAAAAAATCTCGTTTCCTTGCTCCAGATCGGCCTCGATAACCCTGGCATCGGTTTGATCGCCCAAGTCGGCGACGGCCGATGTGTCCCGATCCAGAAAATTCACCCTGTGTCCGCGACCCAGCATATACCGGCCATGCCGCCCGCCGCCACAGGCCAGGTCCAAAACGTCGCCGCCGGACCGGATCAGGGGGGCAAAACGCACCACCCAGGGCGATGGTTCGCTGATTCTCAGGTGTCTGGATTTTTCATTTTCCATGCGTCTCTCATGCCATGATTGGCAAAATTTGTCTTGTGTTAAGTTATTTGTCAGAAATTTGTTCTAGGGTCCGGGATGCGCATCGATATATATGATGGACCGGTTCTTACAAAAGGGCCGTGGGCGAGGGATAGGGCCGAACTACGATGATACTGTTTCGTTTGAAATGTTCGCATGACCATGAATTTGAAGCCTGGTTCAGATCCAGTGCGTCTTATGAGGATCAACTTGCGCATGGTGATATCGATTGCCCGGTGTGTGGCGACAAAAAAGTTGGCAAGGCACCTATGGCACCGCGTTTGTCCAAGGGGCACATTTCCCTGAAAGGCGATCCGGGCGACACGGGGTCTGAAGCCCGGGCCCGCGAAGTTGCCCGGCAAATTCTTGACGCTGCCGGGAAAATCCGCAACGCGGTCGAAGAAAACTTCGAATATGTCGGTGAAGATTTTGCCGACGAAGCCCGCGCCATTCATTACGGTGACAGCGAAGACCGGGACATCTATGGCGAAGCGACGGAAAAGGAAGCCGCTGAACTGGATGAAGAAGGCGTCGCCATCGCCCGCATCCCCGGCACAGGTCGCAAGCCCCGCACCAAGAATTAGGTTCAGAAAATCAGCATATAAGTTCGATTTTGTGCCCTGTCGTGGGCAACGCTGACCGGTTCAGGTCAAGCGGCTTTCCGCTTCCGTTTTTCTATTCCAGCTAACCAGAGCAGTACCGCTTCGATTAAATTTGCACTGGGGTGATGGCCATGTTTCACCATGCGAATGAACAAATTATGAATTCATCCGGGACCATTTCCATAAAATGGCAAAGGCTCAGGAAATAGCTGAGGAAGACCATAGTTAGAAGGCTTGTTCCATCTCCAGTCTGTCAGGTTGCTGTCAGTTTCCTACTGTATGCTTTTGACTTAATCTGATTTGGCCTCCTTGGAGAAGACTATGAAACACCTGAAAATACTGATCCTGGCGGGCATTGTCGCGATGGCTGGTTCCGTCCAGGCAAATGCTGCGTTGATCAGTTTCACCGGTGACCTGTTGAACCCGGGGGCGACCCTGCCCGATAATTTCGACCCCAATGGCAGTAATGTTTTGGCGGCGGGCGGGATCAATCTGGATACCAATAGTTCCGTGGCTGTTTATGGCAACGGTGGCCTGAATGTTACGGGAAATGTCATTCTGAAATTTACCTATCTCGGCTACGAAGCCGGATTTCAGAACATGTTCAAGTACAATGGCGAGGTTCTGTTTACGACGCGGGATGGCTACATGGGCACAGGAACAGACCTGAACAGTCCGGCTGCGGTACGCGAATTTGCCTACAACGGCTCGGGGTTGCTGAATTTCGGTTTCTGGTCCGGCGAGGTTTTCGGCGATGGCGCTCCGACAACAAATGGCGGCGAAGGCGTTACCAACATCAATGGCTCGTATGCGACGAACAATTATTCGATTGGCTTTGCCGGCGTGACTGATAATTCGGCCGTGCTTCTTTTTGGTGACGGTAATAACACGAATAGAGATAACGATTTTGACGATATGGCTGTTCTGGTGGAAGTTTCCGTCGTTCCGCTTCCTCCGTCTGCAATCCTGTTCGGAACCGCCCTGCTCGGTTTGGCTGCATTACGCAGGCGCAAAAAACCAGCCGCTTAACATTTTGCGCGAGTCGAAAATCCGTAATTTCGCGAGCCTGTTCGTTCCTGGCTAAAAAGAGAAGTTCCAGCCTGCGCCTGTTTGCGTCAGTCGGACCTTTTCACCGCCACCGCCATGTAATTGACGTCCAGGTCATCCGGCGACAATTCCCATTCGTCCGCAACGGGTTTGTAGATCACGCCGGTCAGGTCAGTGATGGTGATCCCGTTTGGCCGCAATCCGCTGGCCAATTCCGACGGTTTGACAAACTTTTTCCAGTCGTGGGTTCCGATGGGCAGCCAGCGTAAAATGTATTCGGCGCCGATTTTGGCCAGGGCCAGGGCTTTCAGGGTGCGGTTCAAGGTCGACAGGAACATGATGCCACCCGGTTTGAGCAGCGAGGCGCTGGCTTTGAGGAACATCTCCACATCTGCTACATGCTCGATCACTTCCATGTTCAGGACGATGTCGAATTCCGCACCTATTTCCGTGGTCATCTTTTCCGGCAAAACATGGCGGTAATCGATGGCAAGATCGCTTTGTTCGGCGTGCAGTTTGGCGATGGCGATATTCTTGTCGCCAGCGTCGATGCCGGTGACCTGGGCACCCAGGCGGCTTAAAGGTTCGCAAATCAGACCGCCGCCGCAACCAATATCCAGCAACTTGAGCCCCTTAAGCGGTTCGTTTGACAATGCATCGCGGTCGAAGTGGGCGGCGATGTGGTCGCGGATATAGGCAATCCGCACGGGATTGATCTGGTGTAAGGGCCGGAACTTGCCATGCGGGTCCCACCAGCTTTCGGCCATCGCGGTAAAACGCTCCACCTCGTCAGCCGATGCTGTGGATGGACCGCGCTGCTTTTGTTGACTGGCTTGTGCTGTCGCCATGATTTCCTCTGGTTGTCACCCGAGCCTACGATGTCAGGCCGGGGTTGCGTTTTTTTGATGATATAGAGTATGAATACGCGCCCGTCGCCCTGCAACTGGTTCATGCAAAGAAATTTCAGATATTTGGTGTGATGCTTCGTGAGTATATTCACGGTGCGCCGGGCGCGGGAGGATGACAAAAAGGCCTCGGGGCTTGGGAATGACATGGCACGAATCGTATTAAAATTTGGCGGAACATCGGTCGGCGATATCGAACGCATCAAGGCCGTGGCGGTCCGCGTCAAGGCCGAAGCCGATGCAGGTCATCAAGTCGCTGTCGCCGTTTCGGCGATGTCGGGTGTGACCAATTCACTGGTCGGGTACGTCAAGGACATCGTGAAAATATCAGATGACCGGGAATACGACGTGGTTGTTTCATCGGGCGAACAGGTGACATCGGGCTTGCTGGCCCTGGCCTTGCAGGAACTTGGGCAACCGGCGCGTTCGTGGTTGGGCTGGCAAATCCCGGTTCGCACGGACAATGCCCATGGCAAGGCCCGTATTGAAGCCATTGAAGCCGATCAGATGATGGCCAGTATGGCCGCAGGTGAAGTTGCCGTGGTGCCGGGTTTCCAGGGTATTACGGCCGATAACAGGGTGACAACGCTGGGGCGCGGGGGGTCCGATACATCTGCCGTTGCGTTGGCTGCGGCCCTGAATGCAGAACGGTGTGACATCTATACCGATGTGGAAGGCATATACACCGCCGACCCACGGATTGTCGCCAAAGCCCGAAAACTGGAAAAAATCACCTACGAAGAAATGCTGGAAATGGCGTCGGTCGGCGCCAAGGTCCTGCAAACCCGCGCCGTCGAGATGGCCATGAAACACGGCGTTCGCCTGCAGGTGCTTTCTTCGTTCAGCAATAAACCCGGAACACTTGTCGTTGATGAGGATGAAGTCGTGGAACAGGAATTAGTCAGCGGAATAGCCTACAGTCGAGACGAAGCAAAGATCACCCTGATCAAGGTCGCCGACAGACCCGGAGTTGCTGCTAGAATATTTGGTCCCCTGGCGGATGCCAGCGTCAATGTTGATATGATCGTCCAGAACGTTTCGGATGATGGCAAGGCGACCGACCTGACGTTCACGGTTACCCGGGGTGATCTGGACCGTGCGGTGCAAATCCTTGAAGACCGGCGGGACGATCTGGGCTATCGGGCCCTGGTATCGGATTCCGATGTGGTCAAGGTCTCGGTGATCGGTGTTGGCATGCGGTCCCACGCCGGGGTCGCCCAGCGTATGTTCAAGTCGCTGGCCGATGAAGGCATCAATATTCAGGTTATTTCCACATCGGAAATCAAGGTCAGTGTGTTGATCGCCGAAGAATTCACCGAACGCGCGGTGCGCGCCCTGCATCATGTATATGGCCTGGATGGCGACTGAAAAATGAACGCATCGAACGATACGAAGCTGGATGCCCTGTGGCAACGCGGGTGCGATTTTCTGGGGTGCCGCTATGCCATTCTGGGCGGCGCCATGTCGTGGTTGTCTGACCGCCACCTTGTGTCGGCAATTTCCAACGCCGGCGGCTTTGGGGTCATTGCCTGTGGGTCCATGTCGCCTGAATTGTTGGCGGCTGAAATTACCGCAACCCAGGAAATGACCAGCAAGCCCTTTGGCGTCAACCTGATCACCCTGCATCCGGACCTGGATGCCTTGATCGATGTTTGCATCGCTCATAAGGTCAGCCATATCGTGCTGGCCGGTGGATTGCCCAGCGGCGCATCGATCGCCAGAATCAAGGACGCAGGGGCCAAGGTCATGTGCTTTTCCCCGGCCGTGGCGCTGGCTAAAAGGCTGGTTCGCAATGGCGTCGATGCCTTGATCATTGAAGGTTCGGAAGCCGGTGGTCACATCGGACCTGTATCGACCAGCGTGCTGGCCCAGGAAATTCTGCCGGCGATCACGGATGTTCCGGTGTTCGTCGCGGGCGGCATTGGTCGCGGCGAAGCGATTGTTTCCTATCTGGAAATGGGTGCATCGGGCGTGCAGCTGGGCACCCGCTTTGTCTGCGCGACTGAAGCCATTGCCCACCCGGATTTCAAAAAAGCCTTTATTCGCGCCAATGCCCGCGATGCGCTGCCAACGTCGCAATTGGACCCGCGCCTGCCGGTGATCCCGGTGCGTGCCCTGGTCAATGGCGGCACCGAACATTTCATGGAAACCCAGCGCACCATGCTGGCGAAGCTGGATGCGGGCGAAGTCGAATTGAAAGAAGCGCAGCTTCAGGTCGAACATTTCTGGGCCGGTGCGCTCAGGCGGGCGGTGATCGACGGCGACGTGAAGAATGGCTCGCTTATGGCGGGCCAGAGCGTCGGCATGGTCACGTCCGAACAACCGACCGCCGATATTATCGCCGAACTCGTAGAGCAGGCTATTCAATCACTCGACGTCAGGGGGAATGCTGCGGAAGGCTGATTGTTTTTCTGAAGTCGTTGCGGGAGGCCTTTCCGGCACTACATTACCAAGCATGACCCCAACCGCGCAGTTCTCGCCCCACACACCTGTCTCGCGTCGCCTGTTGGCACGTGTGCGTGATGTCATGGCAGGTTCTGGCGTGGCCCAGCAGCGCCTGGACAACACGACGGCGATCATCGCGGCTGACATGGTCGCCGAGGTCTGCTCGGTTTATGTCATGCGCGCGGGCGAGGTGCTTGAGCTGTTCGCTACCAAGGGGCTGTTGCCGTCCGCCGTACACAATACCCGGCTTCGGGTTGGCGAGGGACTGATCGGGCTGATCGCCGCCCAGGCCCGACCCATGGCGCTGGACGATGCCCAAAGCCACCCCGATTTTGCCTACCGTCCGGAAACGGGCGAGGAAATATATCAATCCCTGATGGGCGTTCCGGTCATGCGGGGCGGTCGTGTCGTCGGTGTGCTGGCCGTTCAGAACCGCACCAAACGTAGTTACGCCGACGAAGAAATCGAAACCCTGCAAACCGTCGCCATGGTGCTGGCTGAACTGGTCGCTGGTGGCGAGTTGATCAGCCGCGAAGAAGCTGCCCCGCCCGATGGCAATGCCTTGCTGCCTTTCAGGCTGGAAGGAATTGGCCTTAATCCCGGTACGGGCGTCGGGCATGCCGTCCTGCATATGCCGGAATTCACCATCAGCCGACTGGTCGCCGAGGACCCGAAAGTCGAAAGCGATCGCCTGCGTCAGGCGGTATCGGAAATGCACGGTGCGCTTGATGACATGCTTAAGCAAAGTGCCTTGGCCGAAGCGGGTGAACACAAGGAAATTCTAGAGACCTATCGCATGATCGCCGATGATGCCGGTTGGTACGCCCGTATCGAGGAAGCGATTTTAAGCGGGTTAACGGCAGAAGCCGCGGTGCAGAAGGTTCACAACAATATCCGCGCCCGCATGGGCCAAATCACGGACCCGTACCTGCGGGAACGCATGCACGATCTGGAAGATTTAGGCCAGCGCCTGTTGGGTCATTTGCTGGGGCCGGATGGTGTAAAACACGGTCCGGAACAAAACATCGAGCGGGTCGTGCTGATCGCCCGCAATATGGGCCCGGCGCAATTGCTTGATTATGACCGGTCACGGCTGGTCGGGTTGGTGCTCGAAGAAGGCTCGGCGACGGCCCATGTTTCCATTGTCGCCCGGGCGCTTGATATTCCTGTCGTCGGTCAGGTGCGTAATATCCTTGAGAACATCGAAAGCGGCGAGGCGATCATCGTCGATGGCGCAAATGGTCATGTCTTCCTGCGGCCCGGCGAGGACGTGCGCGAAAGTTTTATGGAAAGTGCGCGCGCCTACGAGGTCGAAAAAGCGGCCTACAGTCGATTGCGCGAATTGCCGGCGGAAACCATTGATGGCGTCCGCATTACCCTGAACATCAATGCAGGCCTGTTGGTTGATATGCCCCATATCGGTGAAATTGGCGCCGACGGGGTCGGGCTGTACAGGACCGAAGTGCCGTTTATGGTGCGATCCGATTTTCCCGACGTGGAAGATCAGCGGGTTCTCTATGCCAAGGTTCTGGAACTGGCGGAAGGCAAGCCTGTGGTCTTTCGGACGCTTGATGTCGGTGGGGACAAGGTATTGCCCTACTGGGACGCCCATGAAGAAGAAAACCCGGCTATGGGCTGGCGGGCCATCCGGGTATCGCTGGATCGTCCGATGTTGTTGCGCCACCAGTTTCGGGCGCTGATCCAGGCCGCCGCCGGGGCCGACCTTCACGTCATGTTGCCGATGATCGCTCAATTGCAGGAATTTATCGACGCCCGCGCGTTGTTTGACGTCGAATTCAAACGACACCAGGACCGGGGCGGGGTCGCGCCGGTGAATGTCCGAATCGGTATCATGCTTGAAGTTCCCTCGCTGTTGTTCCAGTTGCCTGATGTTCTGGAAAAGGTCGATTTTGTGTCAATTGGCAGCAATGACCTGTTTCAGTTCATCTTTGCCTCAGACCGCGCAAACCCGCGCATTTCCAATCGCTATGATTTGCTGTCGCCAACCATGTTGCGGCTGTTTAATTCAGTTGTCGCGCAATGCAAGGAAGCCGACGTTCCGCTCGGGTTGTGCGGTGAAATGGCGGCGGCCCCACTGGATGCCATGGCCCTGGTCGGTGCCGGTTTGACCAGTTTGTCGGTATCGCCCCGCGCGGCAGGGCCGATTAAGGCGATGATTCGCAGCCTGACCCTTGCACCGCTTCAGGATTACATGCAAACCCTGTACGGCATGAAGCATTCCAGCGTGCGTGAAAACCTGCGTGACTTCGCCAGAGATCACGGCGTCAAGATCTAGAACCGGTCCGCGTATACAGAATCATGACGTGCTTGCGTATAAGCGTGCAAATCGGCTCGCCCCCGTAAAAAAACGACTCGTTTTTCACGTTTCGTTCGAAAACATCGTGTTTAAACGAAAGGTGAACTGATCCAGGGCGGGTTTCTGTCTTGAAATATTTGAATATTTCGTCAGAATGCACGACGATGAATCGGACTTGGTGGATAGGCCGGGATTCTATTTTTTTTTGGTACCCTGATGAAAGAAATTCCGAATTCCCTCGGATATGTAAATGGCACCACAAGACACCGATAACCAGGACCAGGCCAATAGCCAGGACGATAGCGTCAAGGATGATGCTGTAACGGGCGTCGGTGCCATGCTCATGGCGACACGGGTGCGCATCGGGGAAGATCTTCGCGATGTCGCCAAAACGCTTCATATCCGCTTTATTTACCTGCAAGCGATCGAAGACGGACGCTATCATGATCTGCCGGGTTCCGCTTACGCCCTTGGTTTTATTCGCTCTTATGCCGATTATCTGGGGCTGGACAGCACGGAAGTCGTGCGGCGCTTCAAAGGCGAGGAGACGACAAAAAAAGGCCCCTCTTCGAGACTTGTTTTTCCGGTGCCGATCCCTGAATCAAGCGTGCCGGGTGGGGCCATTGTCTTTATTGGCTTCGTTCTTGCCATTCTGACGTATGGCGGCTGGTATATCAGCACCGCCAAGGATGGCTTTCTTACGGAACTGATATCGCCCTTGCCTGAACGCCTAAGCGCGCTTTTGCCCGATGATGAAAAAACGCAACCGGCACCCG
>Ga0316204_10007118_pt1 | contig 16647 bp, 14 predicted proteins | sample 6monrhotite_MG_2_FD_205661 | JGI IMG/M metagenome (GOLD analysis project Ga0316204, IMG submission 205661) | Microbial mat bacterial communities from mineral coupon in-situ incubated in ocean water Damariscotta River, Maine, United States -... | ecosystem: Environmental > Aquatic > Marine >... | reverse complement strand
TCTGGTGAAGAGATGGGCCTCCTAGGCTCTGCGTATTGGGTGCGAAATGCCACCATCGACGTGAGCAAAGTGAATTATATGATTAATTTAGATATGGTTGGTCGCTTAAATGATGAGAAAACATTGGCGGTGCATGGTGTTGGAACTTCTCCTATATTTAAACAAACTCTTTTTTCGAATAACGATCAAGGATTAACAATATCAGAATTTGAAAGTGGTGTTGGCCCAAGTGATTTTACTTCTTTCTACATCTATGATCTCCCAGTTTTAGGCTTTTTTACGGGGCAGCATGAAGATTATCACAAACCAGGTGATGATGCCGAAAAATTGAACTATGAGGGTATGGAAGTTATAAAGTCCTATCTACTAAACATCATAAAAGATTTAGAAGATAATGGTAAGTTAGCTTTCAGAAAAACAAAGAACGAAAGTGAAGAAGTGCCTGCTTTTAAAGTAGGGTTAGGCGTCGTGCCAGATTATCTTTTCACAGGTTCTGGTATGCGCATTGATGGAATTTCGGACGATAGACCTGCCCAAAAAGCTGGACTACAGAAAGGAGATGTAGTTGTGAAATTAGGAGATAGTCTGGTAACCGATTTAATGACTTATATGAAGGCGTTATCAACATTTGAGAATGGACAGGAAGCTCAGGTGGTGGTTAACCGAGATGGAGAATCTCTGGAAGTGAAAGTCAAGTTCTAAAAAAGCTTGTTGTATTTGAAACTCATTCGTCGACTAATTTATCGTTTGCTTTAGAGTTAAAAACTGCGACCGTACGCAAGCACAATAAATTGATGGTCGTTAATTTGTCTCGTTTCCTGAGAGTTATGTCTATAGCCCACCGTATAATAATTTTTCCCTGAGCGATGTTTAAAATCGGCACCTGGAATAAGGACTCCATTTTTTAAATCACTATCAAAGTCATTACCATTAGTGAGGGTTCCTTCCAGTAGCGCATTTCTCAAAACAAGACGATAACTGGCGCGTAAAGCAATAAAAATCTCTCGTTCGGTACTATTAATTTGTTGATAAGCAAAACTTGAATTTAGTGGGTTGCGACGTCCTAAATACAGAACCGCTTCAGGTTGGGCAAATATGTCTTTTGTTCCGAGTGTTAGGGTAGGTTGGAAAGCAAAATAAACACTAAAAGGATTCGGGTTCCACTGCTATTCTTTCGCATAAGTGAAGGAAGCATTTACATGAAATTGATTTTCTAATTCGGCAGCCCAAGTGGGAACTTTAAACAACACAATATTCTCATGATACCAGCGCTGAAAATTACCCGCTGATGAGGAAGGACCGACCAGTCCTGTTAACAAAGAGAATCTAAACATGGATGTGACCTGGGTGTGAGTCCAACTTGATTCAAGCCCTAAAAAACCTGCATATGTTCTATCGAAACTAGCCGGGTCAAAAGCTTCGACGTTATCTGGAGTAAAAGCGAGGTATTGTAGTTGAAAGTCAAGTTGTTCTTGATCTGTTCCAAAGATGCCGCGATCCAATCGTCTGCGGTAGGTAAGATATAATCCACTCGAATAATATCGATCTGTCAATAAAATAAAATCGTTATCGTGTTGTAATTCGATCTGATTTTTGGGGGTAATTTCTTACGCAACAGAAGGGGTAAAGCATGTTGCTAAAAAAAGGAAGAGTGAAATAAAATAGACTCTATGCATTTAGAAGTTCCGTATAAATGAAAAACTTGTAAACGCATGATTTTCAGCGCCACTCGTTTCTGATGAACTATGTGTATACCCTATAGTAAAGGTATTTCGTCTTAGTCGGTAAACTCCTTCAAAACCATACATAAAAAGATGAGGAAATGGTTCTTTTGTGAAATCGGTGGTTTTGGTCCAAAAATTCACTCCTTCCAATAGTGTATTATGAATTACATATCGGTAGCTTGCTTTGGCCGAAAAAAACAATTCATTTTTAAAATTCCCAATTTGTTTGTAGGCTGCCGATTCTTCCAATTTATTTCTTTTTCCGATATAAATAATCAGATTATTTTGACCGTAAATATCTCTGGTTCCAACCGCCACTTCCGGTTCAACAGCAGCATAAATATCTAAGGATGTAATAGGAATAGACCATTCATGAATATAACTTGCATAGAGATTTGTAAGTAAGTTATTTTCTATCTGCGGTTTCCAAGTAGCTATCCTAGAATCTTGAGCGGCACTTTGATGAAAGGCACTTTGAAAAAATTGCGCCCCTGAAAGCGGCCCTGTAAATCCAAAAGCGAGTTTCATATTCCATATATGTTGATGTCTAGCAAAAGTTAACTGAGCAGAAAGCCCTAAATATCCGGCATAAGTACGATCGAATTTTTGAGGATCGGTTTCTAAGAGATCCGTAGGAGTGTAGATCTCTTGTTCAATCGCTAGTCTTAATTGTTTTCGATATGCACTGTCATTCTTTTTTGGCGCTAGAAATGTTAGACCAATAAAACTTCCTGTGGTATAATACCTATCGGTGGAAAGTAAAAAATCATTATCGTGTTGAATTTCGAAACTTTTATGGTAGGTGCGATCTTCTTGGGATGTCACATTTGTTTGAGCAACTCCTTTGAGTATCATAAAAAGTAAAAAAAGGCAAGTAATGGTATGCCTCACAGCAAGCTAGTTAGTTAACCCGTTCGGGTAATTAGATTCATGGTGAAAGGTACTACAATTCTAGAAAATGAAGTTAGGCCTTGCTCGTTAGGCTTTTAAAGAAAACAAATCCGAAACCAATAAATAACATCATGTGAAAAGGAAACAGTCCGAAGTCTCCTCCTTGATCTCCCACGATAAAAGCAGAATACATTCCGAAGGCAAAGTAGAGCATTAAAATACCTTCAATAATAACATGAGGAGAAACTTTTTTCTTCAGGTATTTGTTCTCTTTCCAACTATCTTTTAACGAATTAATATTGAACTTAGGTGTTCTAATAAAGTCACTTTTCTTACCGAAGTGACCTTCCAATACCGCCACCGAATTATGAACGGAGAACCCCATGGCTATAGAGAAAAACGTAAAAAACATTCCTGTATATTTCAAAAACTGTTTAAGACCACCTCCATAAATATTTTTGAACGTAAACCAGTAACAAATAAAGAAAATGATCGTACTAATCACGAAAAAGCTCATGACATAGAAATACACTTTTAAATGTTCGTATTCATTCTTTATGTAAAGCATTGGTATACTAAGAATGGCAACGATTAAAATGTTTAAGAACATTGTGCTGTTGAGCAAATGTAGTATGCCATGTATTTTTGTCTTTGACGAAGCATTTTTATTTTTGAGAACTTTCCATAACATTTTCTGAAAATTCTCGGCTCCTCCTTTATTCCATCGAAATTGCTGCGAACGTGCTGCGCTAATAACCACAGGCAATTCTGCAGGAGTTTCGACTTTTTCTAAGTATTTAAATTTCCAATTATTTAATTGCGCGCGATAGCTAAGGTCAAGGTCTTCTGTCAAGGTATCTCCTTCCCAGTTTCCGGCATCAAGAATGCATTCCTTACGCCAAACTCCAGCGGTACCGTTGAAGTTTATAAAATGTCCTTTACTATTTCTGCCCACCTGCTCTAAAGTGAAATGAGCGTCCAAGGCAAATGCTTGTACTCTTGTAAGAATGGAATAATCTCTATTAATATGCCCCCAACGGGTTTGAACCACTCCTATTTCGGGGTTTTTAAAGTAGGGAACTGTGCGTAGCAACCAATCATTTTTAGGAAGAAAATCGGCATCGAAAATGGCGATAAACTCTCCTTTAGCAGTTTTTAAACCTTCTTTTAAAGCTCCTGCCTTAAAACCTGATCTATCTTCTCTCGTAATATGTTGTATGTCTAGTCCTGTGGTTTGAAGCTTAGCAATATGAGTAGCAGTAGAGGCAAGGGATTCATCTGTCGAGTCGTCCAAAACTTGAATTTCAAGTTTGTCTTTTGGGTAGTCGATCGATGAAATATTTTTAAGAAGACGGTCCATTACATAGAGCTCGTTATATACAGGCAATTGAATGGTAACATAGGGTACTTCTTCCGGATTTGTAAAATCGAATGTTGGGCAAGTATCTTCTTTTTTACGCGCGCTTAAATAATTAAATAACAAGTTGAGTTGTGCCAACGCATACATAAATATAAGTATGAGGGCAATGGAATATAGGGCAATAACGATGGTTTCCCAGATCATTTTTTGATACTGTATTTAAAAATCCAACCTAAGATTTTCACGCCTGCAAAGATAGCACCTTTTACGGTACCTGAAACTTTTGAGACACCAATTCTATTTCGGTATTTCACAGGCACTTCCACGTAGGAATAACGGCGTTTAAGCGCCTTTAGTTGCATCTCAACAGTCCAGCCATATGTCTTGTCTTCCATGTTGAGTGCGATTAATTTATCATATTTAATAGCTCTAAAGGGGCCTAAATCTGTGAAATTTGACCCAAAAAAGAGACGCATAAGCGATGTAGCCAGCCAATTTCCAAATAGTTGCGGGAACGTCATCGATCCTGCTTCGCGTAGCGTTTTAACTCTAGCGCCAATTACAAAATCGGTGTCATTTTCAATAATGGGAGCTACAATCTCTTCAAGCTGCTCTGGATAATCACTATAGTCACCGTCTAGAAAAACAACAATGTTTGGCGAGACATCTTTTTGACTTAGGTAATCCATTCCCTTCAAACATGCATAACCATACCCTCGTCGAGGTTCATCTAGAACAGTTGCACCTGCATTTTTAGCAACAGATACGGTTTCATCATTTGAATTATTATTCACGACGATCACCTCAGAAACATAGCTAGGAATGTCATGTATTACTTTTCCGATGGAACCAGCTTCATTATAGGCAGGAATAATAACGTATATGTTTGGCTTCATCGAAAGGATACCTTTGGATTGTCTCGTTTAAATGAGCGTACTGAAGTCCATTCGCCTACTTTATTGTCGGCTTCGTATTTTTCAGCTTTAATGAGCTTATTTTTGTTGTAACGAAGACAAAATCCGTTTTTTTGGTTGTTTTTGTATTGAAATTTGGTTTTGTTCTGGGTGCCAATTTCGTAAAAAATCCACCAATTCTCCGAACTTCCTTGTATAAAATGACCTTCTCTTTCTAATTCTCCACTTTCTGCGTAGAAATACCAATATCCATCGCGTCTATTGTCATTAAAATGCCCTTTTGATGCGACAGAACCATTGGGATGATAAAATATCCAATAATCGGTTTTGGTATTCATGAATTGCCATCCTTCGGCTTTTAATTGGCCGTTTGGATAGTATTGCTTGGCGTACATTTTTTCATTATGCCCGTAGGCTGAGAAAAAGACCATGCCAAAAGCAAATAGAAAAATAAGAAGTTGGCGTTTCATAAGGCGTTAGACGAAGAAGATGGGATTGCCTAACGCCGTTTTAGTAAAGTATTTAATTTTTTAATTCATCAGCCACGTAAAATGCCGATATAGCCATCGTTCCATAATTGGAATAACCAGATGTATTGCTCAGTACTGCTGTCGCGATACCTTTTTCAGGAAACAGAAATAAAAAGGACGAACAACCAAATTGTTCTCCGTTGTGACCCACTACATTTCCTCTATCGGGATGCTCTCCGTATAAATACAATCCCATTCCATATCCATTTCCTTCTTTTTTTAGGCCGTGATTCTCTGCCATAGCATCAAAGCTCTCTTTTGAAATAAGCTGATATTGTATAATGGCCTGTCCCAATTTTAATAAATCCTCTACTGTAGATTGAACACCTCCGCCTGCTAAACGATCACTGAGGTTGTGTTTTGTAATCGTTTTTATTTTTCCGGGCTTTACCTGATGATATACTTTAGCTTTTCCAGGGAGGTTTTCGCCAAATGTTTCTAACGAAGTTTGAGTCATACCAGCGGGTTCAAAGATGTATTTGCTCAAGTAATCTGCAAAGGATAATCCAGAGATCTTTTCGACAAGCATTCCTAATACTCCATATCCATACGAAGTATAACCAAAGTCCGTCCCTGGGTCAAATTGTAATTCTCTTTTCTCAATTATTGAAAAGGCAGCTTCAAACGAGTCGTATTGTTTTTCATTATTGGCTTCTCTATTATTTTTATAAGCACTTAAACCAGAAGTATGTTGCATAACGTGGCGAACTGTAATTTGGCTGTATTTTTTTGTTGAAAATAATGGTAAGTAGTTCCCAACCGGAGTATCCAAATCCAGTTTACCTTGTTCAACCAATTGCATAATTGCTATCGCTGTTATGGGCTTGGTAATAGATGCGGTTCGATTGATGGTTTGATGTGAATAAGGTGCTCTTGCTTTTTGATCGCTAAAGCCGTTGGAGTAGTACCAAGAATTGTTGTCTGCAGTTAGTACTCCTACCGAAACTCCTACGAGTTCTTCTTCGGTGATTGTTTGATCTACGAAATCGGTTAAACGTTCTTTCATAGGTCTTTTATCTTGACCAAAGGCGATGAGGACTTGGAAAAGAATGATGAATGTGTACATTAATTTTTTCATGATGATAAATTTTAATTGATGCACAAACCTATTTGGAACACAGTCAATATCCCAATAAAAATAGGTGTTAGGGACGAAAGAAGCGTTTTAAGTTACGAATGAATCGATTGTTCAAGAACATCCTTGTATTTTTTGGAAACTGCAATTTCAACAGAATGGAACAAGGCCGTATTCGAATTGATCCATTTTACAAAATATTCGGGATGAACGAGATGCGATCGATGCACTTGAATCAAATGTGGGGCAAAGTCGCTTGCATTTTTTAAGGTATTTCTCAATAATTTTTTCTGAAGCACTTCTTGCTGTAAATAGTAAACCTCGATATAGTTTTGAGCACTTGAAATACAAACAATCGTATCGGGTTCAATTTGAAGTATATCACCTTTGTTGATACCTTTAAGTATAATTTTAGAACGATTCTTTTTCGCCTGAAGCTTATTCAAATACATTCTTCCTAGGATAATAAAGGCAACAAAAATGATGAGTGTTGGTAAGTAAATGGAAAAGGTAAAACCCAAAAATGAATAAGTGCCGTTAATAAGAGGGGTTTTGTAATAAGCAAAACACATAAAAAGTAAAGTCGTGAATACGAAGGATAATATCAATGCTTCTTTGCCATAACTCCATTCCCCACTCTTTTTAAAGAGCCAATTTTGCAAACCTATCCCCGCCATATAAGAGATAAAGAGTAAGATTCCATAGGGAGGTATTAGTATTAACTTGTTTTTTAGGGTTAGATCTGCAACGTCGAAAGGCGATATTAGAATCTGAAATAGCACCAACCAAATACCAATAATGATTCCGAGAATTGCATGGGCTTTATATGAGGTGTTCAGTTGGATGTCCTTCATTGATTCGAAGATAGTAACTTTTTTCAACTAAAAAACCCGAAGAATAATGCTCCTTCGGGTTTTCGAAATCACAATAAGTTGTAATTTATTTTCCGTTTACTAAATCCATTAGATCAACATCATTTCCTAAAAGTACTTGATTGCCATCTATACGTCCTTCTAGCGGACCATTTTCTAGTTTTAATACACCTCTAGGACAAACAGCAGAACATATTCCACATCCTACACAACTTGAGCGAACTATATTTTCGCCCTTTTGGGCATAGCTCCTAACGTCGATTCCCATTTCACAATACGTAGAACAGTTACCACAAGAAATACATTGTCCACCATTAGTGGTAATTCTAAACTTCGAAAACAAGCGTTGTTGAATTCCTAGAATCCCTGCCATTGGACAACCCATTCGACACCATACTCTATTTCCGAAAATTGGGTAGAATCCTGTTCCAATAACACCACTAAACACAGCACCAATTAAGAATCCATACGAAGATCGTAAGCTACTGTCTTCGAACAGAAATAATTTGGAGTCTGAGAAATAGTGAATACCAATAAGCGATAAAACAATCACTAAATATCCAATGGCTCCATAACGTGCATCTTTTGCTAGTTCTTCTTTTTTGAAATACCATATGGCTGCAAATAAAAGTCCGAGAAACACCGCTACACCTATTAAAAACATATCTTTTGTGAGCCAATATTTTTCTGAATCATATCCTAAAAAGGTGGCAATGGTAGCTGTTGTCATGACTACAGAAAAGACAAGTACCGAATGAATCACCCAGCGTTCAACTTTCCACGCAACCATTCTTTTGTCACTTAATTGACGGAAAGAGTCACCTGCGGTCTCGGCCAATCCTCCACAACCGCATACCCAAGAGCAATACCATCGCTTTCCGTATTTGTAAGTTAAAATAGGAGAGATAACGAAAACAGAAAGCACTGCAAAAAGTAAAAAAGCAAGACCAATAGTTTCGGCATTTATAAACTGATCTACGCGCCATTGTTCAAAAGCGTAGTAGTTAAGTGGCCACATATTTTTAAGATCGTTGTACGGTAAAGAAAAACTATCACTGTTTAATCGAGCCATTAATTCGGGTATCAAGAACGCGAAGGCAGTTTGGAAAAACATGACGCTCATAGTTCGCAGTTGCTCATATCGATTATGGCGGTATTTCCAAATAAACTTTATACCAAAAGCAATAATAGCTACGGTATATAAGGTTCCATATACAAACCATTGACTTGCAGGATTGCCACTCAAAAATTTACTTAAAGGATCAAATAATCCAACAATACCTGTATTAGCTTCGCCATCTGCTCCAAGTCCGAGTAAACCAGCGTAAAAATATAGTATGACATAAAATCCAGTGAGTGAAATACCAGCTACCCAGCCCCAAAAACCGCGACTTGAAACACTTTTAAACCAAACACCGTGATTTTTAATTCCTTCTAATTTTCCTTCATACGAGCCTCTTGCAAAAATTAGAATTCCCACCGTAATAGCTAAAAGGGATACCGCAAGCCAAATTCCCGGATTCGAAAATTCATTAAATGCAGATAGGAGTATGGTCGCCAAACCAGCTAAACCAATGACCGTTCCTATTTTTTGGAGCGAATTTAAATAATTGGATGCGTCTCCAGTAAGAGACATATTTCTTTGTATCGTACTCATAGCTTATGCGTTTACAGTTTGTTGGTGGTATGCCGTTAATATGTCTTTTTCAAAAGATTTATAGAATTCAGGATCGAAGTTGGCTTTACGTAAGTTGGAAATCACATAATCTGTACTTCGCTCTTCAGTTAGCCAGCGATCGAAAACTTCATGTCGCATTCGAATACCAAAGTTGTTGATACCTATAAATTTGCCCGAACTTGCTTCAGTTTCAATAGTAATACATTTGGTATCATCTTGATGCTTCCAATGAAAGTGTACATTGCCTTCTTTCGGTTTGGCAAATACCCAACCGTAGGTTTGGTATTCGATATCAAAAAACTTAGCACTGTTAAACCAGTGTCCTGGTTTGTATTCGGTGGGGTTGCCGCAAATAGTTTGGGCCAGTGTTTCGCCCATCATTCTACCCGTATACCAAACGGCTTCAATAGGACGACGATTACCAATAGGTTCATGTTGCTCTGCGCAATCACCAATGGCATAGATGTCTTTAATGTTGGTTTCAAGCAAACGGTTTACTTTAATTCCACGACCTAATTCAATACCACTTTCTCTTAAAAAATCAACATTGGGAGATACACCTGCCGTAAGACCCACTACATTGCATGGAATTTCTTCTCCAGTTTCTGCAATGACCGCAGCTCTCACCTTACCATTATCATCGGCCAAAATCTCTTTTAAATTAACTCCAAGTCGTAAATCGACATGGTGATTTTTAATGTGCCGGTTTATCATTTCACTCTCACCTTGCGGTAAAACTCCGTTCCAAAAACTTTGTTCTCGAACAAGAAATGTAACAGGAATGGCTCGAGAAGCTAACATTTCTGCGAGTTCTATACCAATAAGTCCACCTCCAACAATTACTGCATGTTTGCATATCTTATTATTGGGAGCATTTTTTTCTAACTTTTCGAGATCTTGAAAACTATATAAGCCTTGTGCACCATCTAGATCTTGTCCAGGCCAACCAAATTTATTAGGTTTCGAGCCTACTGCAAGTACCAACTTATCATAACTAAGATTGGTGCCATCGCTAAATTCAAGTGACTTATTTGCGTGATTAACTTTATCTACAAATCCGCGTTTAAGATCGATTCTGTTTTTTTTCCAGAAGTAATTCTCATACGGTTTGGTATGTTCGTATTTCATATGCCCCATATAAACATACATGAGCGCGGTACGTGAGAAAAAATGATCTGTTTCTCCAGAGACAATGGTTATTTTTTTGTCCGATAATTTTCGGATGTGTCTCGCAGTGGTGACACCAGAAATTCCATTACCTATAATGACGATGTGTTCCATAGATTGTTAATTGGTTAGCAATTATGTCGTGACTAAAGTTAATTACATTACACGACAATTCTTATTTGGAATCAAAATAAATTTAAAGATATGTGTAAGGTATTCAGAATTGTAGTTCGTAAAAAAGTACATTTTTTTTGTAAGCAAGTGTAAAAAGGTTGGACTTAGACGTCATCAAAAATTCATAAAATGAAAAAATTATTTGTAATCACATTATTAGCGATAAGCTTCTCATTAACTTCAAGTTATGCGCAAAGTCCGCAAAAATTTATTACAGACGCTAATGCTTTTTTAAACACATATGTTACAGGTGGAAAAGTAGATTATAAGGCCATTAAAAATAATGCTACTTCACTTACAAATTTATTAGAAGAAGCCAAAAGCGTTCGAGTATCAACCTCTCAAAAGGGCGATTATCAAGCTTTTTGGATCAACGCATACAATATTTCAGTTATAAAGGGAATTGTAGACAATTATCCTATTAAATCCCCGTTGGATAAAAAGGGATTTTTTGACAAGATCAAATATGACTTAGGTGGTACATCGACTACCTTAAATGATATTGAAAACAAATTATTGCGCGCTAAATTTCCGAAGGAGGCTCGTTTTCACTTTGTTCTTGTATGCGCTGGATTAGGATGTCCTCCTATTATCAATGAAGCATATACGCCAGATAAACTGGAAGCTCAATTGCAGCGACAAACGGTTATTGCACTTAACAATCCTGCTTTTATTAAGGTGAAAGGGAAAAAAGTACAACTATCACAAATCTTCGAATGGTATAAAGGCGATTTCACCCACGATGGTAATGAAATCGATTATATCAACAAGTTTAGAAAAGAACCTATAGCCAGTGGTTCAAAAATAGGATACTACGAATACGACTGGCGTCTCAATTCAAAATAAAATCTTAGTCTTCCCGCTTGTCGAAACAACCCCGAGTTTCGGCGAGCAGAGGAAGCACAAGTTCTTGGTGATATCTCACGGATAAAAATTCAACAAAACACATACTAAAATACTTAAAAAAAACACGATGAATATTTCAAAAAAATTACTTGTTACTGGACTTATGAGCCTCATTTTTGCTATCGGTTTTGCTCAAGAAGATGAAGAGGAAAGCGGATCGGTGATTCAAACATTAACACCTTCGAAGCTTATTGGGAAGGGTCAATTTGACATTAAATGGTTTAATAACTTATATACACAAACAAGAGCAGCAAACGAAAATGGTGATGTCACTAGCGGTCTACCTCGCGAAACTTTTTTCACTTCAACTTTAGAAGGTTATACAGGGGTTTCAGATAACAAGCGTGTGAATGTTGGACTTATTTTAGAGTTTCGTTCTAACGTAATCGGTGATCGATCTGCTTTAGATGTATTTAGCTTCGACGGAGAAGCGGGCACCGCGCGAAGTGGACTTACCAATATTGCACCTTCTGTAAAATTTGTTCCTTTTGCCAGTGTGAATAATTTCTCAATTCAGAGTTCGATCTTTATTCCAATTTTTGATCAAGAAACAGACGGAGGCGTATTTTTAGATCAGAAAGGTTTTACTTGGCAGAATAGATTCTTCTTCGATGAGACATTTGGTGGTGGCGACTGGCAATTATTTACAGAATTGAACTCCGAATTCAATTTTGGAAAAGATGCCGAGCAGGATGCTAATTTTGATACCGTAGAAGGAAGTTTTGCAAATAATAGTTTGCGATTAACCCCAGGCGTATTCTTAAGTTACTTTCCAAGTTCAAAATTTACAGTTTTAGCGTTGGTTCAACACTCTCAACTTATTGATTTAGGGAATGATTTTTCTCAAGATTTCACAGCAGTTGGAGGTGGAGTGAAGTATCAGTTAACAGACGAACTAAACCTTGAAACCCTTTACACGAACTTCGTAAGAGGTAATAGTAGTGGATTAGGTGAGACATTTAACCTTGGTGCCAGAGTTGTATTCTAATCATCAACCTATCGAAAGATCGCTGCCGAACTGGAAAAGGCTGTAAAGAAGTGTTAAAAAATTTCTAGTATCGGTAGTGATACTTTCAAAATAACTAAATTGAGCGGTATAACTAATGGAAGATGAAATTTCTGAAATTCCTTTTACTGCTCGTGCTGCTACAAAGTTGCACAGCGCAAACTGAAAAAATTAACGGGGTCAGTTTTGTAGCTTCCCCCAAAGAAGCAAAACAGGAGCATGTAGATCCTGTTAAAAAAATAAATGCCAATCATGCGGCAGTCATGCCTTTTGGTTTTATCCGTAATCTAGAATCTCCCGAGATTGTACACAACACCGAAAGACAATGGTTTGGTGAAACAAGGGCAGGTGCGAAACAATACATTGAGAAATTACATCAAAACGGAATTAAAGTTATGGTGAAACCTCAAATATGGATTTGGAGAGGTGAGTTTACAGGCTATTTGAAAATGAATACGGAAGAGGAATGGAAAGCTCTTGAGGATTCCTATCGTTCCTTTATCGTGACTTATGCAAAGCTGGCCGACGAAATGAACGTTGCCCTTTTTTGCATTGGAACCGAGTTGGAACAGTTTATAGTGAATCGACCTGAATTTTGGACACAACTTATTTCCGAAATCAAAGAAGTGTACAAAGGAAAACTCACCTATGCGGCAAATTGGGATGAGTATAAAAGAGTTCCTTTTTGGGAAAAATTAGATTACATAGGTGTGGACGCTTATTTTCCAGTAGCCGAAAGTAAAACTCCTACCATTCTAGAAGCAAAAGAAGGATGGCAGCGTTGGAAAACTGAATTAAAGGGAGTGTCAGAGACAGCTGGAAGACCAATTCTTTTTACCGAATATGGTTACCGAAGTGTAGACTATGCCGGTAAAGAACCTTGGAAAAGTGATCGCAGTATGACTGTTGTAAATCTAGATGCGCAACAAAATTTAATGCAGGCACTTTTTGAAGAGACTTGGAACGAACCATGGATGGCAGGCGGATACATTTGGAAATGGTTTATTGAACACTCGGAGGTGGGAGGATCAGAAAATAATCAGTTTACACCTCAAAACAAACCAGTAGAAGCCGTATTAAGAACACAATTTGAAAGTAATTAGGTACATATGGATCGTATTGATAATGGCTACGGCTTGTAGTTCAGATGATGTGTCCGTTTCTCCAGATAGCCTTGCCTCATTAACTAGTTCTATTCCTTTTCAAACAGGTACCGTGATTGCATGCGCTTCAGGAAGTCAAAATCCAAATGAAGTCATTGCTTATGTTTATCCCCGTCCTGGAGTTCGGGATCTTCGTTTTTTCGAAACAAATGATGCAACAGTCGATGCACTTGATTATTCCAATTACCAGGAAATTGATGTGGTTCCTCAAGATTTCTTTAATGGATATTTAAATTCAATTGTCCGTGAGGTATCTCAAGAAAAATGGCTCATACTTAGCTTTATGGAGGGAGATACACTTCAACTTTCCAATCCTATAAGACTGAAACATACGAGCCAGAACACCATCTTTACAGATGATATTACAATAACTTCTGCGGTGCAAACTATGCCTGAATTTAATTGGGAACAAAATGTCCAACCATCCGATGCTATTTATTTTCAGGTGGTATCAAATAGTTCAAACGATTTATTGTCTGGTACTTATACGATTGAACCCCAATTTCAATACTACAATACTCAAAATGTGGTATTAAATATCACTAGAGACCTTCCTCCACCCGCACTCATCGAAGGATTAAACTATGGGATTACTGTAATGGGAGTAAGTGAAGACAATTGGGTAAACTTCTTGGTATCTCGTTCTTTTCTCGTTGACAAATAATAGATTGGTTCTGAAATATAAAACAGGTTTTTCTGTAATTAAGAACACTTTTCTGCGTCTTCCTCTACAACAGTAGATTTAAAAAATGATACGAGAAAAGGTATTCTGGATATTGCTCTTTATAGCTTCCAGCACAATAGCACAAAACGAGTTAATTTCTAACTTAGAAATAGATGGTTTAAAGAGAACTAAGGAATCTTTTATTAGACGATTGGTAAAAGTGAAACCGCAATCAGTTTATGATTCTATTCGAATAGCTACAGACGTTGAAAGGTTAAACCGACTCCCGGGAGTGGCGAAAGCAACTCATACCCTTGAAAAAAATCTTGATGGAAATTACACCTTAACTTATACGATTGAAGAAAACTTTACGATTATTCCAGGAGTTCGAATTGCTACCGATAACAATGGAGAATTTGCTTACCGACTTTCGCTATTTGAATTTAATTTATTTGGCCGAAATCAACTAATCGGTGGCTTTTATCAAAATGACGAATTTGATTCATTTGGCTTTTTCTGGGAAGCACCTTATTTGTTTACTAATAAATTAGGTTTAGGTGTCAATTATCAAAATAATGTGAATCAGGAACCGGTTTTTTTTCCGGAACAAACCTTAAACTACAAATTCGATAGTAAGGCATTCGAAGGCTATGTTACTTACGAATACGATTTCCATAATAACGCGCAGTTAGGAGTCATTCTATCTGATGAGCAGTATTCTTTTTTACCAGAACAAAGTGAAGGAGCACTGCCGGATGACAAACCAGAATTTTTAAATGCCAATCGAGTAACTTTTAGGGGTGAATATGAGCATAATAACATCGAAATTGATTACCAATATGTTTCCGGATTTAGAAGTTTGTTGGATGTTCGACTTGTAACCGGAGATGAAAGCGAAGCCTTTTTGGATAGTTTCTTTATAGGTCGAAATGACTTTGAATATTTCAAAAGAATTGGTTCTAAGGGGAATTGGGCCAACCGACTTCGAGTGGCATATGCCTCAAATAATAAAAATCCGTTTGCGCCTTTTACTTTAGACAATCAGCTAAATATTCGCGGAGTTGGTAATACAGTAGATCGAGGAACTGCTGCCTTGGTTCTCAACACCGAATATAGACATACCTTTTATGAAAAAGGATGGTTTGCTGTACAAGGAAACGCTTTTGTCGATGCAGGTACTTGGAGAAACCCAGGAGAAAGTATCAGTCAGTTGTTTGATGGTACTTCTACTAAATTATATCCTGGAGTAGGGATACGCTTCATTCACAAACGAATCTTTAATGCCGTTTTTCGGTTGGATTATGGGTTTGGGATAGGTGATAATGCAACCAACGGATTGGTCTTTGGAATAGGTCAGTATTTTTAACGAATGAAAACAAATAGATCTGTTTTTTTAACCGTATCTTTCGTACACCTGCTATGAAATACCTTGTTATTATCGTTTTCTTTTGTCCGCTACTGCTTTTATCACAAGAAGGTGTTATTTCCGAAATTACTATTCAAGAAAATTATAAGACTAAGACTAATCTCATCAAAAAAATTACTGATGTGACGCTTGGCGCAACCTTAGATTCGGTGGTGTTGATAAATGACATTGCCCGACTTAAACGTTTACCGGCAATTGCGCATGCGTATTATCAAGTTCATCCTAAACCAGATGGCAGTTATAAAGTAGTTTATGGTGTAGAAGAAAATTTCACCATTATACCTACGGCCAATGTTTTTACCTCAAATGATGACGAATTTGCGTTTCGTGTAGGTCTTTTTGAATACAACGCCTTTGGGCAAAACATAACTATTGGTGGAAGCTATCAGTACGATATTTTTAATTCGTATGGGATCAATTTTAGAGCGCCTAATTTGTTTTCAAGGAAATGGGGCTTAGCGTTAAATCACAATAACTTAACGACATTAGAACCGGTTTTTTTCGACAATACCTCTGCGGATTATAAATACAATAATACCTCTTACGAAGCCTTAGGACTTTATCAATTCAATACCAAGCATCGAATAGAGGCTGGAGTAACTTATTTTACAGAAACCTACGAGTACAGGGAAGGTGCAACCAATCCTAATGTGCCATTAAATCTTGAGGTAGATAAAGTATTATATAAGTTGATTTATCAATTTAATACGTTAGATTTTTACTATCAATATATCAATGGATTTAAAAGCACCTTAAATGTTCAATACGTTACCAGCACAGAGGATAGTCTGCCGGAGTTTGTTATTTTTTGGAACGATTTTGAGTACTTCTTACGCATAGGGGATCGCGGTAATTGGGCCAGTAGATTGCGCATTGGTTTAGCCACTAACGACGATTCTCCTTTTGCACCATTTGCGGTAGATAATAACTTGAATATAAGAGGTGTTGGAAACACCATCGATAGAGGAACGGGCGTTATCGTTTTAAATACCGAATACAGGCATACTTTTATTGATAAGGATTGGTTTGTGTTACAAGGAAATGCGTTTGTAGATGGTGGATCATGGAGGAATCCGGGAGGTGATTTCGGTGATTTT
>Ga0316204_10007117_pt1 | contig 16648 bp, 13 predicted proteins | sample 6monrhotite_MG_2_FD_205661 | JGI IMG/M metagenome (GOLD analysis project Ga0316204, IMG submission 205661) | Microbial mat bacterial communities from mineral coupon in-situ incubated in ocean water Damariscotta River, Maine, United States -... | ecosystem: Environmental > Aquatic > Marine >... | reverse complement strand
AAGAAGAAACCAACTGGAATAGTTTTACAGAGCTATACCAGCAGAATCATCCTGAATCAGAAGGTATTGATTGTGGCACACAAGCGATGGCCGATCATTTAGGTTATGAGGTAAATGAGATCTCAGGGCGTCAGCATGTTGAACACAGTTATTACGCGAACATGATACCTGCTCTTGCGGTTGCCGTAGATGCCAACGTTGCGACTTTGGATGATCATTGGAACAAGCTGTTTCTCTCTGGAATTGAGCCTAACTTCAACGACTTCCCGGTTTGGGCTATTAAACCTCGTATTCTGAGTGATATTAACTACGATCAGAACCCTGAAGTGCCTGAAATTGATTTGGGGGGAAGTGACGATGAGCCTACAGTGTCTGATGAAATAATTGATCCGTCTGTTGAGATTGGCTCTGCCGCTGAAATCTCTCTCGCTATTTCAAATGTGGGTGATTCTGTTACGGTTGTTTGGGCTTCAGCGGGAGTGGAAAATTGTGAAGCTTCCGGTGATTGGGAAGGTGCAAAAACCTCATCTGGATCTGAGACTATAAGTAATGTGCAAGGGGTTGTAGTATTCTCTTTGAGCTGTACAGACGAAGAAGGAAATGTTTTGACTCGCTCTGCTTCGTTCGATATGTCGCAAGTTCAAGCTGGAGATAGTGGATATGCTGGCGCGGTCAGTCTTCCTATTGTTCTATCAATGTTGGGAGGGCTTATCTTGTTCAGACGGCGCATTGTTTCTTAATTTAAAGTAGAACTTTCAAAATGATATAGGGCGTTCATTGCGAACGCCCTTTTTTATTTTAGATAATATTTTAGTAAACGTTCAGCATGTAAAGTCTGGTTGCTTGTTGAGTTGTTAGCACGCGAGTCTATAGCACGTTGTTTTTCTATTTGGAGGCTTGTATTTTTAAATTTGGCCGGGTAACTTGGGCTTGATTGGTTTAGTTGAAAAAAATCAATATATTACGGATTGGTTGAGCTTGTTTTTGTATCCGCTTTTTTGCCGAGCGTGGATTGTCCTATGAAAGTTTTATGGGCAGAAAACATTGGGTAAGTTCCGATTGAATTGAGGATTTGAAGTAGAGTTACTCATGCTGCCAATTACACAGTTCAACTTTATTGCTGTTTGAAATGAAAGAGTTTTGTTTAATTACTACTTAATAAAAAAAAATCTGCTGAAACTTAAAAATTAGTTTAGAATTCCATTAGTTAACAATCTATTTTAGATTAGATGTAAAGTAGCCCGACATCTCATGTAGCTTAAGCAAGTCTGTTAGTGGAAAGAAATCTTAGTCATAGGTGACGCACTCAAGGTTTACGTACTAATGACGTAAAATGCTACACTTAAAAATAAAAAAAATAATGGTTTAAAAGGAGTTTGCATAAGTGGGTGGTGAATTAAGGATAGTTACGGCGTCTTGGGCCTTTCATAACATCTCTTCAAGAAATTCAATATGTGCGGTTTAGCTGGTATCTATTCTAAGGTGGGGCAATTGCCCTATTCGGAAGAACACCTTGCCGAGATGATCAAGCAGTTGCATCATCGTGGGCCTGATGGATATGGATTTTACACCGATGAACGAATCGGGCTGTCGCATTCTCGTTTGAGTATTATCGATCTCGAAGGCGGAAAACAACCTATTCACAATGAAGATCAGTCCGTGTGGGTGGTATTCAATGGTGAAATATTCAACTATAAAGAGTTGCGCCAGCATTTAGAGGCGCTTGGCCACCAATTCTATACCCACAGTGATACGGAAACTATTGTTCACCTATACGAACAGTATGGTGATAATTTTGTTGATCACCTTAATGGCCAATTTGCTATTGCATTATGGGATAAGCCAAAAAATCGTCTAGTATTAGTTCGCGATAGAGTGGGTATTCATCCACTGTTCTATACTGAACAAGGCGATCAGCTTTTATTTGCCTCTGAGACCAAGGCTTTTTTGCCTATTCTGAACAACCCTCCACAAATCGATCCAAAATCACTAGATCAGGTGATGACCTTTTGGTCGACAGTCGGTGCAAGAACCATCTTCTCGGACATTTTTCAGGTTCGCCCTGGAGAAATGTTAGTGTTTGAAGGTGCGAAAAAACAGAGTAGACGTTATTGGGATTGGGGATTTCCTGAAAAAGGAGAAGCTTTTAATCGCAGCAAAGCTGATTTGATTGAGGAATTAAGGATACGATTAACCAGCGCGATAGAGATTAGGTTACGGGCGGATGTGCCTGTGGGCGCTTATTTGTCAGGCGGGTTAGATTCTTCAGCATTAACAGCGTTAACCAAACCGATGATTGAGAATCTGAATACATTTTCGATTGGTTTTCAGGATGAACAGTTAGATGAAGGTGAATATCAAAACGAAGTTATCGAATTCTTGAAGACTCAGCATTCCTATTTGCTGTGTCAGAATGACCAAATTGCAGAAAATTTCAACAAAGCGGTATGGCATGCAGAATCGCCGATACTTCGCACAGCACCAACTCCAATGATGATGCTGTCAAATATGGTTAGGGATAAGCAATATAAAGTTGTATTAACCGGTGAGGGGGCGGATGAAATATTTGGCGGTTATGATATTTTCAAAGAAGGCAAAATAAGGCAGTTCTGGGCAAGAAATCCTGCATCTAAGTTTCGTCCACTGTTATTAAAACGACTTTACCCTTATTTGAATCTATCTAACTCTGGCTCTGGTGCGTTTTTACAGGGGTTCTTTGGCCAGGGGTTGGACCAAAAAAATTCTCCGTTCTTTTCTCACATTCCTCGTTGGTTAACGACTTCAGGGTGTAAACAGTTTTTCTCTGATGACTTAAAAGAGCAACTAAAAGATAGTGACCCGATTGCTGAGTTTAAAGCAGAGATGCCTGATGCGATTGATAGTTGGGATTATTTTAACCAAGCGCAATATGTTGAAGCAAAATCATTATTGTCGGGTTATTTACTTTGTTCTCAGGGTGATCGCATGTTGATGGCAAATTCTGTCGAAGGGCGTTTTCCTTTTCTCGATCATAATATGATTGAATTTGCGAATAGCATTGATCCTCGTATGAAGATGCATGTGCTAAATGAAAAATATATTCTAAAACAAGCTATGAGCGGCAAATTGCCAGCATCTATTGTTAAGCGTTTTAAACAGCCTTACCGAGCACCAGATGCTGCTGCTTTCCAAGCTGGGGGTTGCCCTTCATATGTTAAAGAACTGTTGGCGGAAAACGAAATAGCTGATTCAGGTTTTTTTCACCCAAAAAAGGTTCAGATGTTAGTGAAGAAAGTTGAGAGTGGCCGACCAACAAGCTATAAGGATAATATGGCGTTTGTTGGGATTTTGTCTACGCAATTACTACATAATCAATTTACAAAAAAATCGAATAATCTATAAAAAATACAAGGAGCCCAAATGTCTAATCAACAAAAAATTAAAGATTATATTTTAGAAAACTTTCTCTTTTCTGATGATCAATCAGCATTAAAAGAGGATGATTCTTTTATGAGTAAAGGGATTGTCGACTCAACGGGAATGTTAGAAATTATCTATTTTCTTGAGGATGAGTTTGGTGTGCAGGTTGCTGAAGATGAGATGGTTCCTGAAAACCTGGACTCTGTAAACAACTTGGTCGCGTTTTTAGCAAAGAAGCAGTAAAGCATGAGTAATCTCGTCGAAAGCCTGCGGGAGAATGCAGGGAAATATCCTAACAATGAAGCTATCGTATTAGGTGATGATAGGCTTAGCTATCAACAACTTTGGTCTAGCGTGTCTAAGTTGGCTAGTTTTTTTGCAGATAATGGATTTAAAAGAGGCGAGCGTGTTGCGCTGTTGCTTGATAACTCTCCAGAGTTTGTTGTTGCGTATTATGGCGTTGCTGCAGCCGGTGGTGCAGTAGTCGCTTTAAATACAGCGGTTAAAGCGATGGATCTCGATAGTTGGATTGGACATAGCGGATCCACTTGGGTGATTGCTAATGCTCAACATTCTGAATTCGGTAAGTTAGCAGCGCGTCAGCAAGCTGTGAAGTTTGTATTGTTTAATGCCAGCGAAAAGGCTGAAGATGACTTTTTGTGGGAAGATGTGGAAGCATATACAGATTCTCAGCCTGATGTGACAATTGATGGTGATGACGTTGCTCAAATTATTTATACGTCAGGAACAACCGGCGAGCCTAAGGGTGTTACGTTAACGCATCACAATTTGTTTACCAACTTTTCTTCGGTATTGCAGTATCTCGATCTCGATGATTCCGACTCGATTGTTAACGTTCTGCCTTTCTACTACTCGTATGGCAACTCTGTTTTACATACCCATATGATGGTGGGCGGTAAAGTCGTATTACAGAATAGCTTAATGTATCCTCACTTGGTAATGCAGAAAATTACCGATGAGAAAGTAACTGGTTTTTCTGGAGTACCCTCAACGTTTACCTTGTTACTCAGTCGAGTTAAACTTGATGAAGTTGATCTTTCCTCCCTTAAATATGTGACTCAAGCAGGTGGTGCTATGTCTCCATCGCACATCGAACGTTTTTGTGACGCTGTTCCAAATGCTCGCTTTTTTGTGATGTATGGTCAAACTGAAGCAAGTGCGCGAATTGCATATTTGCCTCCGGATGAACTCATTAATAAGATGGGGGCCGTTGGTATTCCAGTACCCGGTGTCAAGGTCGAGATCCGTGATGACAATGGAAACCCGGTTGAGAATGGCTTGGAAGGCGAGATTTGTGTTTTTGGCGAAAATCTCATGAAAGGTTATTGGCGCAACCCAGAAAAAACCAATGAAGTCTTAGTGGATGGTTGGCTTAAAACCGGTGATCTCGCACATATGGATGATGACGGTTATATATTTATACATGGGCGATCGTCGGATATTATTAAATCTGGTGCGCACCGAATTAGTCCAAAAGAAATAGAAGAGGTCATCCACGAGTTGCCGGAGGTTGAAGAAGTGGCTGTGGTTGGCGATCCGGACGAAGTATTGGGCGAGCTGATAAGAGCTTGCATTGTAGTTAAACCAGATATGGAGTTGGAGGCGAGAGTGATAAAAGCTCATTGTCATCAGCGTCTGGCTCAATACAAAATCCCAAAAAAAATTGAATTTGTAAAAGAGTTGCCGAAAACAGCATCAGGAAAAATTAGGCGATTTCTATTAGTGGATAATTAAAAAATAAGGATACTCTATAGATGAAACTTTCAGAAAATGTGTTTGATATTGATTTTGATGCAGAGTTAGAGAGGGTTGCTGTGACGCTTAAAAAAGCATTGTCTACAACACTGAGAAAGCGTGGTGTTGTTGTCGCAATGTCTGGTGGTATCGATAGCTCTGTATGTGCTGCGCTTTGTGTGAAGGCATTAGGCTCAAAGAAAGTCTACGGTCTATTGTTGCCAGAAAGAGATTCACACTCTGATAGCTCTTCACGTGGCCAATTATTAGCTGAGCATCTAGGTATCGAATATGAAAAATTTGATATTGCCTCTACTTTGGAAGCGATTCAATGTTACAAATGGCGTGACGATGCGATCCGTACAGTATTCCCTGGTTATGGGGATGGATGGAAAAACAAAATTGTCATTAAAGGTGGTTTGGAAGGAAAGGTAAACCATTTTGCGCTGGTTGTTGAAAAACCTAGTGGCGAAGTTGAAGAAAAATCTTTAGGTTTAAAGCCATACCTTCAAATTGTTGCCGCTACTAACTTCAAACAACGTATTCGTAAAACCATGGAATATTTCCACGCTGATCGTTTGAACTACGCTGTTATTGGTACACCGAATAGACTTGAGTTTGATCAAGGTTTTTTTGTGAAAAATGGTGATGGCTCTGCGGATATTAAACCAATCGCTCATTTGTATAAATCACAAGTGTATGCATTTGCTCGCCATATGGGGTTACCAGATAGAATTTGTGACGCGATTCCAACAACGGATACTTATAGTTTGCAACAAGGTCAAGATGAGTTTTACTTTGCACTTCCATATCAAAAAATGGATTATGCTTTGTGGGCTTACAATCATAAAGTGCCAGCAGCCGAGTTGGGTGCGTTTCTAGAGATGCCTACTGAACAAGCTGAAGCTGTTTATAAGGATATTGAAGCGAAGCGGTTTACAACCGACTATCTTCATCATCCAGCAGTTAAGGTTGAAGAGAATATATTCTAAATATATCTGCTTTTTTTGATCTATAATTGTGACAGCTGATAATAATAAATCTATCCGGCGCTCGATGGTCTATGGCTCTATGTGGATGGTCGGAATGCGCTGGGTAGTGCGTTTTATTGGATTAATAAGTACCGTAATTTTGGCGCGTGTGCTCACACCTGAGGATTTTGGTGTTGTTGCCATGGCTATGATTTTTGCTCAGTTGCTAATTTCTTTTTCTCAGTTTGGTGTTGACCTAGCCCTCATAAAGGATCAAAAAGCGAGCGAAGAATTATACCACTCTGCTTGGACAATAAAAGTTTTACAAAACGGTGTAATAGCCTTAGTTATTGTTCTCTGTTCGCCGTTTATCGTTGACTATTTTGATGAAGAGCGGTTGACAACTATTCTTTATGTTATCTCTATAGGGATATTTATCAATGGATTCGAAAACATTGGTGTTGTTGCCTTCAGGAAAGACCTAGATTTTGCTAAAGAGTTTCGCTTCAATGTCTACAAAAAGTTAATTTCATTCGTTGTTACGATATCGCTAGCATTTGTGTTAAAAGATTATTGGGCGCTGGTAATAGGTATTGTTACTGCCAATGTTTTAGCTGTAATTTTAAGTTACAGAATGCACCCCTTCCGACCAAAGATTTATTTTAAATCTATTCCCCAAATATGGTCGTTTTCTCAGTGGATGTTGATCATGGGAGTTTCAAACTTTCTAAATAGAAAGCTTGATGAATTTCTCGTTGGTGGTTATAAATCGACGTCTAGCATGGGAACTTATAATGTTGCTGCGGATATAGCATTGCTACCTAGTAACGAAATTGTTATGCCGATATCGCGCTCACTTTTTCCTGGATACGCTAAGCTTGCCCATGATAGAAATCGTCTGATTTCTGCGTTCATCAATGTGGTTTCGATTGTCGCGCTTGTTTCGGTAGCCGCCTCTGTCGGTTTAATGGCAACATCACAAGAAGTCATACCTATTTTACTCGGTGATCAGTGGTTGGCGGCGATTCCTATTGTGGAGTGGCTAGCTTTATATGGCGCAATTCTCGCCTTTGGAAGTATGTTTAGTAATCTTTTGATCGCCATTGGAAAAATCAGGTGGGTAGCGCTGTTTTCACTGTCTTACTTTATTATGTTAGTGCCAATTCTGTATTATACCGTTATTAATTACGACATCGAACAAATGGCAATGAATCGTGCGTTGATGTTTATTGGTTTTGGTGTCGGGATGTTAGTGATGACATCAATCGTGCTTGAAATAAACATAATGCGATTTGTTGCGATTTTGTGGCGCCCTGTTTTGGCCGCGTTAGCAATGAAGTTTGCTATCGATTATGTGGGGCTGTTGTTGGAGACAAATATCTACTTTACCCTTATCGCCAAGGTATGTACTGGAGTAGGCGCATATATTCTGTCGTTGTTAATACTTTGGCTACTTTCCGGGATGCCAAAAGGTGCTGAAGCAACGTTACTTGGATTTGTAAAATCAAAACTTAAATCTTCATAGTGAATAACATCTTGCAAAATAATAGAGTTTTGTTTGTTCATCGCTCAGTCGGAAATAATATTCTGGACGCGTGGGAGGGGACTCCAAACTCTAATATGTTAGTGAGAAAAGAATTTAATACCTTTGGTGGTGACGATGCTGGGGTTTATGATTTTGATTTGGGTATAAATAACGGGCCAATTAAGAAAATTGATAAGCTTAGTGAAGTTCTGTTAAAGCAGAGTTCATTTGATGTTGTAATATTTAAGCTCTGCTATGTCGACATCACAAGGGACACGGATGTTGCAGATGTACTAACATCATATAAAGAGAAGTTTTCTCAACTCGAAAATTTATATCCATCGATCTGTTTTATTCATTTTACGGTACCTCTTAAAATGAATAAAACGAGCTTTAAAACGCACGTGAAAAAGCTATTTGGTGACTCTCGAATTTGGGAGTATGCTGATAACATAAGCCGAAATCGATTCAATCAGGGGCTTAGGAAGTTATATGCCGAGGGAAATCAAATATTTGATATTGCAAAACTAGAATCAACGGATGAATCAGGGAAAGAGTGCTGTTTTAAATATAAGGGTGAGAAGTTTGAAGTGCTTTGTTCTTGTTATACAGACGATGGTGGTCATTTAAACAGGGTTGGAAGCTCGCATATAGCAAGGGAGCTTGACCGGTTTTTGGGTGATTTGTGATCGCGCTAGCTTTGTGCTGCATAATTCACCCACAGTGATATACTTGTCACCGAAAAATTGTGGGCCTATTTGATAGTATAAAACTTCTACATTCAAATAGGCAATTTTCTCCGCGTTTAGTTCAAAATCCAGTAATAGTTTTCGAAAGTCCCCGCCGGAACAAGTTTTGGTCTGGTTGTTCTGGACATAGTAGTACCTTATAGCGCTGTGAATAGTTGTGGATTTACGAATGAGCAAAAAAATGAATATATTAAAGAGGATATAAGTGGTGAGTACACTTAATGAAGTAAAGACGATACTAAAGTCAACTTTAGGACTTGGTGCAGAAACAGATGTTTATGACGCCGATACGGCATTGTTAGGGAATATTCCTGAGTTTGATTCAATGGCTGTTGTTAGTGTGATAACTGCACTGGAAGAGAATTACGATATTGTAGTGGAAGATGACGAGATAGATGCTGAAGTATTTGAGACCATCGGCAGTTTAGCCAGATTTGTAGATGAAAAACTAGATTAATGAATAACTTCAGAAAACCAGCGTTGCCTTTTTTTAACACAGTCAGTGGGAGGCGAATATTTTCACTATTGCATTCGTCACTATCAGATGTTGTAGAGAAAAAGGCATTACTGGTTTGTCCTCCATTTGCAGATGAAATGAATAAGTCTAGACATATTCTGACTCAGCTCTCTTCCCAATTAAATCAGAAGCATTGTGATGTTTTATTAGTAGACTTGTATGGAACAGGTGACAGCGAAGGCGAATTGATTGATGCGACATGGGAAAAGTGGTGTGAAGACATCATTAATGGAATGCACTGGCTGAAAGCAGAGGGATATCAAAGTATCTCCCTACTTGGGGTGCGTCTGGGAGCGTTACTTGTCGCTGATGTTTTGTCTAGAGAAGGTGATCTAATTGATAATGTTATACTTTGGCAGCCTGTGAGTAACGGTGAGTTGGCAATGAAGCAATTTCTGCGTTTACGTACCGCTTCGCAAATGATGGAAGAAGGCTCTGCTAATAAGTCGGCAAAAGAGTTGTTAGAGGCTTTGAATAGGGATGGTTCGATTGAGGTTGCTGGCTATGATTTGAGTTTTGTTCTGTTTGATCGTGTACGATCATTAAAATTGAAATCATTTGTCGATGCACTCAAAAAGAAAAAATGTTGGTGGCTTGACGTTGTTGCTGAAAGAGGGGGAGAGCCTACCCCAGCAAGTAAAAGGGTTTGCAAAGAACTGCAAGAAGGTGGTGTTTCCATAAAATTGTTCACCGCTGAAGGTGAGCCATTCTGGTCAACTATTGAATTGGGTTATGCTGATGAGCTTGTGTCGAAAACTGTGGATGCAATGAGTTCATGATGAATGTAAGAGAAGTTCCACAAGTATTTTTCTGTGAGGGGGATCACCTTTACGGAATAACGCATTTGCCCGAAAGCAGTAGTATTGATCTCGGCATATTGATTGTTGTTGGTGGACCGCAAACACGAGTGGGTAGTCATCGACAATTTATCCAACTAGCTAGATTTTTAGCCCAAAAAGGTTTTACCGTTTTTCGGTTTGATTATCGTGGAATGGGTGATAGTGAAGGGAAGCATCCTGATTTCGAGAAAATTGAGCTGGATATAAATGCAGCTATTGAGCATTTTTTGCAGTCGACGCCAAACGTAAAACGGGTTGCGATTTGGGGGTTGTGTGATGCTGCTTCTGCTGCAATGCTTAACGCACATAAATACGATGCTGTTAAAGCGCTAATATTGCTTAATCCTTGGGCGCGAACTGAAAGCGGATTGGCGAAATCATATGTCAAAAACTATTATTTAAAAAGAGTTATGACCCCGGCTTTTTGGCGCAAGGTTTTTGGTGGGGATTTTAAAATTGTAGAGTCTTTGAAAAGCTTCCTTAAAAATTTGAGCAAAGCTTACATTAAATCAGATAAAAAAGTAGAGGCTCAAATTCACCACAAGATAGTTGAAAATAATGATAATCGAACTTTGCCGGAAAGAATGTTTGATAACTATGCAAAATTTTCAGGAAAGTCGTTGTTTATTTTAAGTGGTAACGACTTGACGGCTCAAGAGTTTAAAGATGCGGCTACTTTTTCTTCAGTCTGGAAGCAATGTGTAAACATTGGAAATACTGAAATTTTGCACTTCCCTGCCGCTAACCACACTTTCTCTAAGCGTGAGTGGAAAGCTCAAGTAGAACAATGGACAGTCGATTGGTTAAAAAAATTATAGTACTTGTTAAGTTCAAGTTTCATTTCTGTTAGAAATAAAACTTGAACATTAACAGGGTTCTGATTTGAGTGGTTTACGAACGTACTACCACTTGACAATTGTTGAATAATAGAGATTTTTAATCTTGCTAGTTAAAGTGCTTGGTTTAGACTCTAGCTCATAATCGAAATATTTAAGCGTTTCGCCTGCAACTTCTTCAAATATAATTCGATCAGCTTCAGGCATCTTCTTTTTCCATCCGTAAAGTTTTTTAGGATTTGGAGCGCGTATAGAGTTTTCGTGCCACTTCATGCTGGCTTTGGGCATGTTTTCTTTGCCCTTGTCAGAGTATGCGAGTATTTCATCGGAATAATCTTCCCCTAAGAACTCACAAATTTCTTTTAATTTGGCTTGCGGTTCTAAAACAAGGTTTTCATATTTGAGTTCAAAAAAACTTCCTTTTGGAAGAACGTTACCAACTTTATGGCAAATAACCGTTTTTGCAGCCCAATCGCGAGCTAAGCGGGGTACGCATTTAGATCCCCAGCTTAAGTTCTGAAGAGAAAGAGCAACGTCACGCCCATCTCGCAACAGATGAATGAACTTGGCGTTAGGGAATAGTCTGTATAGAATGTCAATATGCTCGGTATATGATGGTGTTTTATCCCCCCAACGTTTTTTACCACATGCATCTGCATAAGACCTCATAATCTCCGCAATCAATGTTGCGTAATCACCTGGCTTTTTACTCAGTAATGCATCTTTATCTTTAATTAGCTCTCCGTTGACTACGTGAGGGTGCTGCGCGATGTCGTCAATGAGTCTGCTAAGATTGTTCTTGTTTTCTAGCGGTGCGTAGTGATCAAGTTTTAGGTAAAAAGGAATTACAAAACCTGTTTCGTGGGGGACGCACAAATTAGGATGATTATTTAACATTAGTCGTAACATTGTAGTCCCAGATCGTTGGGACCCTAAAATGAAAAATGGCGTAGCTTCTGCTTGTGAACCGGTCATGAATAATCCTGTTGATGAATAAATAATCGCATTGACTATTTTTTAAGTTTTATAATTATTATGAGGTTAATTATCTCGAAAGACTTCAACGATTCCAACAAAAAGTTTAATTCAAGGTTAGATTAACGAGTACTGAAGGGTTCTTACTTTTATCGTGCTTGATGAAAGATTCTCCCTTTTAGTTAATTACGTTGTGTACAGTAATTATTTGAAATCACGCGTTGGAATGTTCGTCAAATAAATAGGAATCGTTTGGCAGATTCTTTTCCACGATTGATTCTATGATAATATACTTTGCCTAAATAAGAATAATAAGCAAGCGTCAAAAACCCCTGAGGTTGCAATAATCATCTGCAATGAATTTAACCAGGGGAATGTCGTTCCTTTGATAATAGAAAAAGAAAACTCGCGAGTAAAATATGGGAAAAAATATTCTGATGATTGCCTACCATTATCCACCTGTTGGTGAGAGTAGTGGTGTGCATCGAACATTGAAGTTTACTTCATATTTGCTTGAATATGATTGGCAGCCTACAGTTTTGACAGTAAGCCCCAAAGCTTATGAACGCACTTCAGAAGCTCAGCTTAGTGATATTCCTAAAGAGATTGAAGTAAAACGCTGTTTTGCAGTAGATACTGCTCGTCATCTTTCTGTAAAAGGTCGTTATGTAGGCTGGATGGCGTTACCTGATAGATGGATTAGTTGGGTGTTTTCAGGAGTGTTTAATGGATGGCGTTTAGTAAAGCGCAAAAAGCCTGTTGTAATTTGGTCGACCTATCCGATGGCTACGGCCCATTTGATTGGGTATTTTTTACACAAGCTAACTGGCTTGCCTTGGGTTGCTGATTTTCGTGACTCGATGACGGAAGACAACTACCCTAGCGAGAAAAGAAAATGGAAAGCATTTCGTTGGATTGAAAAAAAAGTAGTGGAACATGCCAAGTACGTCGTTTTCACTACGCCAAATGCGTTAAGAATGTATAAAGAACGCTACCCGTCTGTTCCAGCAGAAAAGTTTGTTCAGATTGCCAATGGTTTTGATGAAGAGAAGTTTGTGGATGTTGAGCGTTCGATGAGTGCTGAAAACTCAACTCAGGAGTCAGATAAGTTAACTTTTGTTCATAGTGGTTTGCTTTATCCTAATGAGCGGGATCCACGAAGTTTTTTTAAAGCGATTTCATTAATAAAAAAGAGACAGCCAGAAATTGCTAACAAACTCAGTATTGTTTTGCGAGCCAGCGGATATGAACATGGTTATAAACCAATGCTCAATGAGTTGGGGATTGAGCATATTGTTAGTTTGGAGCCTCCTGTTTCATATGATGTTGCGTTGAAGGAGATGCTTTCAACTGATGGTTTATTGTTGTTCCAAGCTTCAAGTTGCAATCATCAGATCCCTGCTAAGGCTTATGAATATTTTCGCGCGAGAAAACCTGTTTTTGCGATGACTGATGAGAATGGGGATACAGCAAATTTGTTGAAAGAGGCTGGATATACCACGATTGTAGACTTGATGTCTGAAGAAGATATATATGATGGCCTAATAGAGTTTATTACTTCAATTAAAGAGTCTCGTGTAAATCTTCCATCAGACCAAATTGTAAGTTCCTATTCTAGAAAAGCTGGTGCGCAGGCATTGGCGAATTTACTCAATAGCATTAGCTAATTTGTTTGCATACTTTTTTGGTACATTTTCACGAAATATATTAGTAGTTGGAGAAGTTTTAATGATTTTCAAAGCGCTCAAAGTTTTCTTCTGGGAAATGGCTGATAGAAAAAAGAGGTTTGTATATGTCAACTCTTTTGTTACAAATATTCCTGGTAAATTTGGGCAGATAATTCGTTCATCTATTGTCCCTAAATATTTTAAAAGTGCGGGTAATAATATTATCGTGCATAGGGGGATCTATTATCGTTCCCAAGATAACTTAACTGTTGGAAATAACGTCAGATTAGGTGCTGAAAATTTCTACCAAGCTACCGGCGGCATTACAATTGGTGATGATTGTCTATTTGGGAATAATGTTAAGATATGGACAACTAATCACAAGTTCGAAGATGTTGAGCGGCCTATTTCTGAGCAAGGTTACGATATTAAAGGTGTCACAATTGGTCCTAATTGTTGGTTAGGTGCAAACGCATTTGTTATGCCTGGAACCAATTTGGATGAAGGTTGTGTTGTATCCGCTGGTGCGGTAGTTGGGGCCAAGGACTATCCAGCTTATAGCATAATTGCAGGAAATCCTGCACGTGTTATTGGTAACCGTAAAAAAGAGGCCGAGAAGAGGGCCGCAGCAGCGGAAAAAGAAAACGATCGCTCCCCTCGATAGTCTATTTCAAATGCGTATTGATTGAGGTGTAATGGACAGGGTTTAGTTAGTCTATGTTTTGTTAAATTTTAATACCTTTCCTAGCCTATGTTTTATTATCTCGCTTAAGCCGATAAGAAAGCCAGTAATGGAGTGAGGGTTGTATATATTTAGTCCTAACAACTCGCTCCTATTGGACATCCAATCTTTTTTGTAATTGTCATCACCTGTCAAATAATCGAGCAAGTTGACGTTGTCGATTTCCACAGCATACCGTATTAGCTCAACGGTTAAAATTGATCCCGCTGATAGGCTTTTATATTCTTGATCGTAAGAAAGCTTAAAAATTGATGCGATTCTATCTTTGACAAACCATAGTTGTGCTGCAATGGGTTTATTTTCGATGTAAAGAATGCCTAGTCTTGCCCATCCTTTTGTTGCTGAGGCTAGAGCGAAGTCCTTAATAAACTCGGGATGCGGTTCTGTTTTTTTCCAGCTTTTTCTATATACGGTTTCGTAGTCGCCGAACAACTGTAAGATGTCGTCATATTTGTGGCTGATTTTTATCTCGAAGTCGTAGTTTTTCTCAATGTGATTGCGCTTTCTTGTTATGGTATTTTTTACTCGGCTGGGTAGTTTTTCAAAGTAGGTGTCGAATTTATTATCAGTCAATTGGTGGTACCAATTTCCAGATTTAACATATGAGATACACCAGTATTTATTTGCTTTTAAACTGTCTGTCAAATATTGTGTTGTCTGATCATTGTTTCTGAGTGGCTCTAGGTATATGCAATGAAAATGATTAAGTTTCTTTCGAATGTACTTGATTATTAACTCAGTTATATTTCGTTTTTGTTGTTCAGTACATTTCGTATAAAACACAATTCCTGCTCGGGATGAGTAGTAGTTAGATAGTGAAAACAAGCATTGTAGTTTGTTGGGCTGTATTGTCGCTGTAGTTAAGAAGAGAGAAGCTATCTTATCTTGACTGGTATCAACTGCAGAAAGAACAATAACGTCTTCAGGACTATGAAAATATTTAATAAAGTGGGTGTACCATAAGTTTGATTGATCAAACGAAGTACAGTTGTCAGACTGATCGATATTGTCAATATTTTCTTGAATGATAGTGTATTCGCAAACGTCTTTATTCATATATTGGACTATACAACAGGTTTTGACATAAAAGTAAAAAGTCCAGCCAAAATGTATAAAAACATATTACTGTCTGTCAAATGGTGACTATGCGATTTGAATGTTGTGTGTTCATTGTGAAAGATGGGTGTATTCTGTTCAAGACGCGACTTTAAGAAGTTGTAAATTGTATTTATTAGTTATGTTTACCCAGCAAGCGACAAGTAGAATATGATTAATTGGCTACTCAAGACTTAGTTTATTATATCTAAAATCTTTGTCGACGATACAAAATTGATTTAAATATTGTTAATGATATCTATGCATAGCAGTATATCGGCGTTGCTCACTTGTTGCTCCGGAATGAGGCTGAAATCAAGGATGCTTAAATCATATCCTAAGGCATCATAGATACTAAGGGCGATCATCACATTGCCAAGCCCTGTATAATGACGTCCTATAGTGTTGTTAGTGTCACCCCATACTGCTTCTTGGCCAAGTTTCTCACCTAGTTCTGCTCGTTTTCTGCTGATTAATTCTTTTATGTTGCGGTCGACTTCTGATAAATAGACGGTTATACCTTCATTTGCCAATCCAGTAATGCTCTGTCGCATGGCAATATTGTGATCTGTCCAATTTCTTTCTGCCACAATTTCTTCAAAGGAGTAGGCTGTTTCTGTGGAAATGATCGCGCTAGGAGACTCTTGAGCAATTGAGCGTACCATTGCCTCAAATTCATTAATATATTCTACAATAGTGTCTTGCGTACTGTTTTGTAATCCTGATTCTTGAAAGTGTACCCAGGTTTCTGTTCCAAAATTCATATCAAGATATTTTTCGTGCGTTTTTTGTAGCACTCTTCCGCCAACTCCGCTGGTTCTAACTGAGTCAGGTTGTTCGGAGATAAACGTTTGGTTCCAGATATTCTGAAATGCGATACCATGGGAGTGGGCGGCAGGTTCATTAACTGTTCTTCCTGCTGTTTGGCTGTCTCCCAAGAATAGCCAACTAGTACCGGGGGCAATTGGTGTTACATCTGATATATAGTTTATTGTGTATTGTGTGCTGCTGGATATATTTCCGGCAGCATCTTTAAACCAAGCATAAACAGTTTTGCTTCCAAAATTGTCACTTAGTTCGAAAGATACGGTGGTTGAAAAGTCAGCTGTAGGTGTGATGCTTGTCCACATTGCATTTAGAGCTGGAGTTGTTGGATTTTCTGAGAGAAAGTAGTGAGTTACAGCATAGTTGTCTAGTGCTGCTATATTGACAGCAACTAAGCGTTGTGTTGTTTCCGTAGTGTTCCCAGCTGCATCTATCGATGTGTTGTTTGGTGGGGAGGTGTCATTGACGCTTAAATTAATGGAGTCTGACGCTACGGTAGATATGTTGCCTGCGGCATCGCGAAACCAAACGTATATTGTCTTCTCGTGAGTTCCTATTTCTGTTTCAGCTGACAAGGTGTAGGAAGTATCTATTGAGTTAAGGGTGCTTAATGTCCAGCCGGGTGTATTCTGCGAAGGCGTACTAAGAATTTCAGAAATATAATATGCACTTATACCTTCGTTGTCAGAAGCAGAAATGGAGATTGTTATATTAGTGTCAGAGGTTATTTCTGCACCCTGGTTAATGAGTGCC
>Ga0316204_10007116_pt1 | contig 16649 bp, 20 predicted proteins | sample 6monrhotite_MG_2_FD_205661 | JGI IMG/M metagenome (GOLD analysis project Ga0316204, IMG submission 205661) | Microbial mat bacterial communities from mineral coupon in-situ incubated in ocean water Damariscotta River, Maine, United States -... | ecosystem: Environmental > Aquatic > Marine >... | reverse complement strand
ACCCGTTCATCAACATCATCGCGGTGGTTGTCAGTTCCACTGGCTAATGTATCGCTTTGGGTTCCACGCGAAACAAGCTCTATGTCGGTTTGCTGAACCAGGTTGAAGGTTCCATTTTTCGCGACTTCTCGATCCATTTGTGCCGCTTCTGTCTGGCTAGTGCGAGGATCAGTACGGCGATCAATCCAACCATCGACTTCATGTTTCTCATATTCTGCCTGCGCCCAACGCGCATAGGGACTGTCTGCATATTCTGGTTTGATATTCCCATTTGCATCGATCATTTCAGCAACCAGTATCGCTTCTAGGCGCGCTCGATATGCATCCATGCTTTCACCATCGCGGCGTTCAGGGATCTGATCAGGATCAAGAATCTCATTGGCTATGGTTTCACGCCATGCATCGCCCAATTGCTCTTCAAACTGGTTCTCCCAGTCAGCAATTTCGCGGGACAGCTCAGCAGAACGAGCCTGCATTCTAGCAAGGGCCTTGCGGCTATCCTTACCGGCTTGAACAATGAGGTCAGCATCCTTGGCCGGGTCATCCTCTTTGCGACGTTTTTCTTCAAGCTTCATTTTGCCTTCGATTGCAATATCAGCGACGCCTTCGCCAACACCGGATATGGATCCACCATCCACATTACCATATGCTGCATCCCACATGGTTTTCCCAAAGTTGAAATCTTGAAAATAGACTGAAGGCTCTGGCAACAGTCCAGGATGTGCTGCAAGCGAGGCCGCAATGCCCGCTTCTAAAACGCTTTGATCTGTCAGTTGTGTTTGTGCCATCCCATCCCCTTTTGAGTATTTATCTTGCTCAATTGTAAGGGTATAATCTAAAGGGAATATGAAGAATGCATAAAATTGTATCTAATTTTCAATCGGTTATGAGGAAGGAGATGGGCTTTCCACACTGGCATAGAGGCGCATGACAAACTTCCAATGCGTCTTTCTGGTTGTTTTTGTATGGCCAGAAATCCAGCATTGGAGTTTTAGGGTGTTGAGCCCCTCTGGCAGCGGTCTGGGTGCCAGACGCAATATCCGGATCGCGCCCATTTGTGTCCGCTCGATTTCCGATAACAGCAATGCATGCATGTCGGAATCGATAGTAATGCGCTGCTTTTCTTGTTCGGCTTTTTGATGCTTTGCAATTTGATGGTTACATGCGTTCATGAGCCAATCGAAATGATCCTTACGAATAAATCTTGTCGAACCACTCATCCATTTGATGATTGTGCCCAGTGTCAATCCCGCCGGTCTTATTTCGTGCGTATCACGCAGCATCTCGGCAATCTCAAGCCCGGTTTCTCGCAGCTTTGATCGCACAAGCTTACGCAGTGCCTTGTCATTCGGTAGTAAGACAATTTCCTGTGTATTTCCCATGCATTACAATATCATGAGATTTCCGCCTGTGCTAAAAAGAAATGGCGAAAATCTAAGATATTTGGTACAATGAACACATGTCAAACGAGCATAAAGATACTCCATCCATGATGACCGATGACACGCCGAAAGCGCGTGCTTGGCGGCGTAAACAAACGAATGTGGATGCTGATATTGAAGGTCTTGCTCCAAATGACGCAGAGGATTTTGCATTTGACAAATCGCTCGATGCCCTTGGGATTTCGCATGAAGAAAAGATCGATCGTCTCAAAGCCTATTTCATCAACAAATATAACAAAAACCAGCAATCAGGTCGTGATGCAGCCGAATGAGCTTTACCCGCAATGCCCGTGAGCAGGCAGAAGCTGCTCGCACCTTCTATTCCGGCAGCGAGATACTCAGGAACAAGCTAGGCATCAAAGATGCTCGTATTTTGGAACAAGCTGAGCGACTGATCACACAGCGCCAAGCCGAAAAACCGTTCCCAGCAAAAGCGGCAGAAATGACCTATAATGGTTTTAAGTCCATTCATGCGCATCTCTTTGGCGAACTCTATTCCTGGGCGGGACAGGAGCGAAAATATACAACCGGTCGCGGTCCGGCTCCTTTCGCGCCGCCAGAACAAATTTCTCCCTGGATGGAAAAGCGTTTTCAAAAACTTAAACAGGAAAAATTTCTAAAAGGCCTCACCAAAGATCAATTTGCCAAGCGAGCAGCTGAACATGTGAATGAGATCAATGCTGCGCATCCTTTTGTTGATGGCAATGGCAGAACGCAGCGAGCATGGCTCCGCCTGGTTGCGGACAAGGCTGGATATGAGCTAAAGCTATCTTCGAAAGACGCAAAATCATGGAACGCGGCATCCAAGGCAGGATTTGAAAAGGTCGATCACAAACCCATGGCAGGACTGATCAAGGCCAATCTTACTCAGCGCAGCAAATCAAAAACTCAGCATAAAGAGACCTTGAGCCGGAAAGCGGGGCAGGCATCGAAAGCTTTAAATCAATCCCGTACAACCCACAAATCACATGACCGCGGCCGATAGGATACCGGTGTCGTGACGTTTGCACATATATTGCCCGCCGAAAGTCTGGAAGCTTCTCGGCTATAAGCGCGATTTCTGTCCTTCCAACATATTGGAAGGACAAACACATGAGTAAAAACATTGAACTACCCGAGTTCCCACGCGGAACCGGCGACAATCTGAACAAGCTTCTGGCATCAGCAAGCTGGCACAGCGGGTTGCTGCGTTTCAAGCCAGGTATGATCTGGCTTGGGCGTGATGAAAACGGATTGCCGGTTGGCGTTGATGATGATCGCCATCTGGGCACCGGTGCACAAAATAGAGGCGGCAAAGGTACGGGTTTGATTATTCCAAACCTCTTGAAATGGCCGGGAAGTACAGTGGTCATTGACCCCAAGGGTGAAAATGCTGCCATCACAGCCAAGCATCGATCAAAAATACCCGGTCACAAGGTTGCGGTGTTCGATCCTTTTGATGAATCCAATCTGCCGGAGGAATTTAAGGCCACGATCAACCCGCTCGATATGATCGATATCGAAAGCGATGACGCGATAGATATTGCGGGCCTCATTGCCGACAGCCTGATCGTTAAGGCCAATGCCAAAGACATGCATTGGGACGAAAGCGCAAGGGATTTGATCACCGGGCTGATCCTACATGTCTGCGACACCGAAGAGACAGAATATCGCAATTTGGGCCGTGTCCGTCAGCTTCTTACCAATGGTGATCCCCTGTTTCGCGATGCCATGGCGATGGAAGAAGAAGGCAGCTCATTCGATGGGGAGGAAGAGGCATGAACGCTTTTGACGGACTATGGGGCCATATGTTGGCCAGCGAGGCGATCAACGAAAACATCCGTGAGTTTATCGCAGGCACAGCAGAATCCATGATTGCAATGGGTCATAACGAGCGCGGCGGTGTGTTAAGCACCGCCCGCCGTAATACGCGTTTTTTGTCCACTCCAAAAGTACGCGAAGCCTTTGCCAGCACCAGCATTGATATTGATGAGCTTAAAACATCTGAAGGCGGTATAACCATCTATCTGTGCCTGCCTGCACGCACGTTCGCAACCCATGCACGCGTGCTGCGCGTCAACATATCCATGTTCCTCTACCGGATGGAAGAAATCGGCCTTCAAAGACCGGCATGCGGCCATCCCGTACTTTTCATCCTCGATGAATTTGCCAGCCTTGGCCATATGGACATGCTGGAAAAGGCAGCCGGGTTGATGGCCGGATATGGCGTCAAGCTTTGGCCCATCGTCCAGGATCTTACCCAGATGAAAAAACACTACCGGGAATCCTGGGAGACGTTTTTGGCCAACGCCGGAACACTGACATTTTTTGCCAATAGCGATCTCACAACATTGGAATGGATTTCAAAACGTATGGGAGAAACGGAAATCACTCGCGAGAGCAAGGGTTCATCAACTAGCGTCCAAACTGGCGAAACACAGACAGAGGGTGAAAGCCAGAGCGATGGAACCACATTTTCTGACAGCACTTCCTATCAGGAATCAGATATGGCGCCCCTCAATCAAACCGCCACCATTCAGGGCGGACATTCTATCTTTGACGTCCTGACCCGCCGCTTCCAAAGGTCAACTTCTCATAGCCAGACGCAAGGCCGTTCGGATGGTGGATCAAATCAAAACTCGCGATCAACATCGACTGCAAAGAATGAGTCGACCACTCACGGCAAATCAAAGAACGAACAGATCATGAAGACGGCATTGATGACACCCGATGAAATTGCAGCGCACTTTGCAAGGGAGACAGGCCGCATGATCGCGTTCGTCAGCGGGAAAGGGCCATATCTGATCAACCGCACAGCATTTTATGAGGATGAAGAATTTGCCGGCCTGCTAGAGGATACAAATTCCGACTAGCGGCTATGATCCTTATGGTGACCTTTCAGATCTGACAGAAAACCAATACCGCGAGTTTTGACCAATTTGGCAGCTTTGTTTTTAGGTTTTGGTCCCGAAGCACGGACAAAGCTGCCTTTGGTTGCCTCGCGCATAAGTTTCATGCGCATGTTGTGCACACGCCAGTTGACGCCATTTTCTCCCATGCCGTGAGGTCGAGGTTCGCGTCCTGGTGCAGGCGTGAAATAGCCTTTTACTTGCTTGGCCTTCGACTTGACCGGCTTTGGCGCTCTGCCCTGAAAGGCAGGCTGGGATGAGGAAGGCGATTTCGGTCCTTTGACTGATTGTGATTTGGCTTTTGGCGGCTTGTTCAGATCATTTGCGCGCTGCACCAGCGTTTTACGTCTGGGTTTGACAGGCATCTTATCAACTTTGGAAGCAAAGCTGCCATTGCGGGATGAGGGCATTTATTTTCTCCGGAAAAAGAATCCCGCCGCAACCAGTGCGGCGGGATTGAGGAATTTGCTACTGGACTGGTGGCGGAAGCATGATCCGGCCTTGCAAACCAGCTGGATCAGGTAGTCCTTGCAAATAGTCTCGAGATATTTGACCAGCGCCGCGGCTACCGGCCCGGACTAGCTCGTCCGTCATCTTGTCACGGATACCATCACCAACCTTGCAAAGGTCAGGAACGAACAAGCATCCGACATCTGCAATATTGGCCGCTATCTCTTTACCGCCATGTGTACCGCGAATAGCTTGCTGCTTATGTTGGAGGATCGTACCTTCCATCTGGTAGACAGCCTGCTGTATCATGTTCGCGCGCTCATAAAGAGACTTATAGGCATCCATGCCGGTTTGCAGTTGTGCCTGCACGGTTGCGAATTCTTGCTGGTAGGTGAATTCCAGTTCCTTGAGTTGGGTCTGGAAAACAATTTCAGCTTGACGTTCGCCATCCGCGCGGGCCTGCGCGATCAGCTCTTCAGCCTTCGTCTTATCCATCAGTGTGTCTTGAATGACAGTGACTTCATAGGTCGCGATGGCTTTGCCGACCATGACGGCAGGCTTCCAATCATAAGGCGCAAAGACTTGCATTAGGCCGAGAATGAATATGATGACCAATCCCGGCATGCCCATAGTCAGAACTGTGCGCAATATTCCGCGCGGTTGCGTCGATGGTTGCATGGGCTGGATTTGCGGGCGCCGAGCGGGCGGGCTGAAATTGCCCGGCTCCCCGCTCGGAAAGCTGCGCGATCTATGTGAGTTGTTGTTTCCTTGCATGATATTTCTCCTGAAAATGCATCAGGAGAAATTGCATTCTTAGCTGGGAATCAATCTACCTCGAGCAGGAAACAGTTGTTCCACTATTGTTGAGCTGCTTCAGGCTGAAACGCCTGGGCTTGATTGACCCGAAACGCCTGTTCAAACGGTGCGTAACTATCTGGCTTCACCAACTCGCGAGCTCGGTTATAATATATACGCGCTTGATTCATATCCTGAGGAACACTTGCTCCCTGAGCGTATGAGGCGGCCAAATACCAGCAAGAATATCCAACACCGCGCTGGCAAGAACGCCGGAATATATCCAAAGCCTTAGTAATATCCTGCGGTACGCCCTCACCATAATAATAGCGCACTCCTTCATAGTGACAACCCATTGCACTGCCTTTCTGGCAACCTTGACCATAATAAGAGGCAGCCGTGGCATTGTTCTTTGGAACGCCCATGTTGCTACGACGATAGTGAACAGCAGCCAACGTACAAGCGCGTCCCTGTCCAGCTCGGCAAGCCGGTTCCAAGAACTGTGTCAATTCTGTTTCGTGATTGCCATTACCCATTATCCCCACGTGATATCCAATGGCAGCCAAAGTTTGTGCATTGCTGTTTCCTTGCCGTGCAGCTTCTAACAGGTCAGCACGATTGGATTGTCTGACGTAGGGATAAAAATATCTCAGTACTTTAGTAGACCAATCAAAATCTGTAATCTTGTCCCAAACGGGATTGACCTGTTTTGGCGTCGGCGGTGGGCTAGCTTCCTGAGCTGCTTTCTCGTCAGGACCTTTGTCCTCCTTGGCATCGCCGTTCTCGATAGGAATGTCATCTTCCGCTTCGGTTTCAGGCATCGTCTCTTCAACATCTGTTTCAGGTTCTATATCAGCCTCGTTTGATGTCGCGATATCGTTGGATCCATCTTTCGGAAGTTCAAACAGTCCCAATGAATATAGCGCAATACCTGTTCCCGCGAGAAGGGCAGCACCAAACATAGCTAGTACGACACGTGGAAAATTCTTCACTGTAGTAGAAGATGCTTCGATATCAGGTTCATTGTCCGATAACATGTCACCATCGGCACCTTCAGATTCCTGATTAATCACAATGGACGCAGGAGTGCTGATTTCTTTTAGGGGTTCTTGCCTGCGGAAATGAAATTTTGCCTCGTCACTGCAATCGTTCAATTCAGGATGCCCAACATATAATGGTAGTTCCGCATCGAAATCTTTGATGAGTCCTTCCGCCTCTTCGCGGTGATAGTAGCAGAGCCAGCCAAAAAACATGGCGCGGTACTTTTTGAGCCCTTGTCCCTTGACGCTGTTTAGACGGCGATTGATCCACTCTGCATATTCATCATAATTTTCTCGTACGAGTGGTTCAGTAGGATATTCATCAAACTCGCGGGCAAAGGGCTCAATTTCAAAGAAGAGCTTCCTACGATTCTGATTTAGATTGCCGTCTTCCTGTCCATCAGCAAGTTTCTTGACGATTCTGCCAAGGCGTTTTGCAAAATTACTGTCCAGCTCTTTAATGGCAAATTGCATCAATGAATTTTGTGCAGGCAATGAACAAACCCCTTTGCTCTATGAACAAAGAGTTTTGTTCATCAAAAATACTATGTCAATCAGATATTTGGCTTGTGCTTTTCGATGAGCGATGGAAAAATTTGATCACCCTCAATATAATAGCGCTCATCAATTAGTTCACCGGTTTCGGGATCGGTGACTATGACTGCCGGCCCTCCTTCACGATGACGAAGACCGCCCGAAAACCATTCCTGACGAAATATGGTGCCGTGTTCGACACTTGTTGCAATGAACGCCGGTCCAAAGGGACGGTCTCTCTTGCCCTCTTCATTTTCCCAAAACTCCCAGACCGCTTCAACGCCAGTCTGAATGTCTTCACCTACCGAAACACTTACGCGATAAACAACTTCATCAGAGCATGTGGCTTTGCGAAAATCACGCATTTGTTCAATCTCATTTTTTCGATCTGTCATCCATCAATCATATCAAAAGCGGTGCGGTACGAACAAATTTGGATGATCAAGTTACTGATTTACTTATGAAAAAATGAGTTTTTTCAACCAGCAGCTTTCTTGTTCAAGCGCGCGCTGCCAGCTTTCACTCATCGACATCGCAGGTTCGTATGATCAAGCGGTGCCGAATTTTTAAAGAGCAAATATGGAGATATAAATGTCTAATTCTAACTCGTACCAACCGAACAAACAGCCGCAAGGTTATTGGGATCAGGGTGCCGCTGCGCGTGCTCAAGAACTCAAAACCTTCGAGTATTGGAACAATACGTTGTTCAAAGTCGGTCAGCCGAAAAAATGAAAATGCTGACTGTCACCACGAACCAGCGGGCGGACACCCCGCCCGCTGGGCTAACACCAACAATGGAGAAACTCATGATTTATCTAGAACGTATTTTCGAACCCCTGGATCGCTGGACCACCTATCTGGTTCCGCCAAGCCTACCCAATTTAATCTTTCATCCACCGCCTTGCCCAAAGGAGAGCCCGCATGAACGCACCAAGTAAAATCCATCGCCCTGAATATGACCCTGAGCCTGGAACTTATATCCCGCTGATATTTTCCAAGCCAATCTATCATCCTGATCAACGTTCGCTAATCAAAGGGCGACTTCTGTTTATCAAAGATGATTACGATATCGGCATTCCGCGATTGCATTCTTTGATCGTTTCCACAGTTGATCAAAACAAGAGACGGATAAGGCGACCCAACGGTGCGATTGGGATCCACGTGGACCAGTTGTCAGAAAAAAATCTGTATCACTGTTTGTTTGAAAATCGCCGCACGGACGACAGCCGTATGGAAATATTGGACTGCTTCCTTCAAATCTTCGATGAGGATCCGCCCGCTTCTCGCTTGATGGTTTGAAATCTATCCTAATCCTAACCTTTCGCCCCGCCATGTTTGGCGGGGCTTTTTGTTTCATACGTTTGAAACTGTCTTCCTCAAAATCAGTATCGCCGCCTGACCGTTCCTTCCTGCCATTCGCTTTATGTCTCTAGCTGACCGCCACCGATTCCCTTCGGTTTGCAATAGGCTGCCCGCACCACTCTGACCGTACCGGCCAGACCGGGTTGCCATATGCAAATCGGTTAGCCGGCACAGGCTTACGACTCTCTCATCGGCAGGAAGGTCCGGCCGAACAACAAACTTAAGAAGGAGACAGTCATGTCAAACAGTAATGAAAACACAAATAACCGCCCGACCCACATTGTCAGGGTTAAAACGGGATCAGGTGAAAAAGCCCGTTTCCAGACCATCGGGTCCGGGTGGAAGCGCGAAGATCAAAACAGCTTCTATGTCAAACTAACCGGCAAACAGGTTATCGATAGCGGTTTTTATCTCTTCCCCAATAACTTCGGCGATGAAGGTCAAGATAATGGAGCTGCTCAGTGAGCGGCTCCAAGCCTTTGACCGCCATTGAAAAAACTGATGCGTTCCGCCGGGCAACCTCAGGGTTTGCCCGGTGCTATGCAGAACAACTGGCAGGTGGCATGACCGATGCTGACCTTGCTAGAGCGCTCAAAGACTATCTCGGTATCTTTGGCGGTAGCGGCGGCCCAAATCAGATAGATATATCCTTTCAGGGTGCTGGTCTTAAAATCTGGGCGTCACACAAGGTCCACAATCACGTTCTTGAGAAACCTATTCTGCAGGGACAGGCAACTGTTGATATGGCGCGGCATATCTACAAGATATCTGATCCCACCGATATGCAGCTATCCCTTATCTAAGGGATAGCTGCCTCATAACTTAATCCATAGATTATAATAAATCTTGCATATCTTAACCTATAAGTGATATTCTATCTCTAGAAAGATAATTTGAAGGTTAAGCTATGAACGCCATAAATGCCAGAAAGCAGCTTGAAAAGCGCCTTGCGCCATTGCGCGCAATGGACGCTGAGCTTGCCGTACCGCCGCGCGGATGGGTAACAGCCATCCGCGAAGCCTTGGGCATGTCGGCTATTCAACTTGCGAACAGACTAGGCGTCAAGCAGCCGCGTATCAATGCGATAGAGAAGGCTGAAAAATCGGGCGCAATCACAATCAAATCGATGCGTGAGGCAGCAGAAGCGATGAACTGCAAATTTGTCTATGCGCTGGTTCCAGTAAAACCCATGGATGATTTGATTGCAGATCGCGCACGTCTCCATGCAACTGAAAGACTGAAGGCGCTGGATCATACTATGGCACTGGAAGATCAGTCTGTAGATGCAGATGATAGAAAGACGCAAGAAGCATGGGTCATTAAAGAAGTGCTGGAAAAAGAAACCAAACGTCTGTGGGGTGAGCCCTGAACAAAGATAATATGCATGACCCGTTGTTCGATGGAACAGACGATGCGGCTACACCGCTTGATCCGGACGAGCGAGAAGGGCTCATTCCATCCTACATAACACTCAGACGCGAGCTCAATGAGGCCGAGGCAATGAACATTGCTGAGGCCGAGCGTTGGGCGTTTGCAAGAAAACGCGATATATTGAGTGAAGCGGGCATAAGGACGCTTCACAAACATATGTTCGGAAAAGTCTGGCGATGGGCAGGCGAGTTCAGAAAGACTGAACGCAACATTGGTATTGATCCCGTTCGTATTGGTGTTGAGCTCAAAACACTACTGGATGATGCGGCATATTGGATCAAACAAGAAACCTACCCACCGGATGAAATCGCGGTGCGATTTCATCACAGGCTGGTCGCCATCCATCCTTTTCCGAATGGCAATGGACGCCATGCACGGCTTGCGGCGGATATGTTGATACGCCAGCTTGGAGGGGATCGCTTCTCCTGGGGCAGGACCAATATGGTCAAGGCCAGCGATACCCGCAAAGCCTATGTTGCTGCATTGCAAAAAGCAGATCGCCACGACATCTCAGAGTTACTCGCCTTCGCTCGAAACTGATCCATGGGCGTATTTGGACGAACTTTTTCATTAGCCCACCTGTGTCGTTGGCGACCGGCGTCTAGACGCAACGTATCGTATTGAAACCTCAATTACAGCTCAAATGGAGAGGACTGCGCCAGATTCATGCCATCTTGAATCGGTAGCGGCACCTGTTTCCATAAGCCCTGGGTTCTGAGAGGCAGCACTAAGATGAAATGCAAGGTGTTGTTTGTATTACAAACACCTTGGCAAGGGAGACGTTATACCATGACGGTTTGGCAAGCCAAACCATCATGGGCACTCTCCCGTTGCATCCCTCTCGCGTTGGCTTTCCCAGGTATTGAACCGGTGAAAGCCAAGGAAAACGCGCCGCCGTTTCATCGCGGCCAACATGAGCGCTGTTGGATTACGCATTGGCGCGGGCTCAGGTTCCTATGGATCTGGCACACCAGATTGAAGAACCGTTCCCGCGCCAAGAGACCGTATCGCCGGTCAATCACTCACCAAAGGCGACTTCCGCTCTCCCTTGGCAATCCCTTCGCTTCTTTCAGAAAGATCAAAGGGAGCGTTTCGGCTGCTCCCTTGTGAAATCCCATCGACTTAAGAGCGTTCCTGCCCTTATGAAACCTGACCAATTATTATTGATTATCAACCACCGTCCATCGCTTGCCTCAATTGCTCTAGATGCGACTTTTGAGAGCTTAGGATATTTCCCATTTCAGAAAATTGACTAGCATTTTTTGAGTGCCAAACTTCAAAATCTGAAATCCATTGGCTTCTGCCAAGCATCGCAAACTCCGGATCGATCCGACTTTTGTGAAATCCCCTGAAACCCGAAGCAAAACGATTTGCGAATTGAAAAGCTTTAGGTGTCGTGAAGCCCCGTTGCCTTAGTTTATGGCGAAGTTTTCTGTTTGTTGATCGCATTTGATCCTCGTGTAACAATATGAAGAATCTTTCGCGTTTTGATATTTTTTGAAACTCCCCTTCGTTCCATGCATAGTCACTAAGTGGGCACCAAAGACCATCCGCCATTTCATAAAAAGTCGTTGGTTTCGGTATGAAACTGTCAGGAGAACTTGAGATTTTCACCTCAAATTGTGGCGTATCAGCAGCGATTGAATCCAACCAAGAAATGTTAAGAGATTGGACTTGAGAATCATCAATTAGGAGGCCCTTCATGCCTTTTATGCCGTCAAGAATGGATTTTGCGAAATTGTCTAAGTCTGCTGTTTCTGAAGTCTCTATGATTTTTTGAACATCAAGATAGAGTTGAATTTCAACGCTTACTTCATCTGAAAAGAAAAAACGATTTGTCAGCTCAGACTGAATTCGTGACTTAAATCTTTGTCTCTCTAATCCTTTTGCGGCATGTGAGATTGGTTTCAGTTGAAATGTCTTTTGCCACTCGCCAAACATTGGGCTCAGCCCCGCTCTTGCACTTTCAGCTTCGACGTCAAAAAAATCATCGGATGATTGATTGTCCACGGAATGTTCTCTCATTGCTTATTGTGAAAAAGGTATTTTATGACTAGCAAAAACTCACACGAAATAAACGTCACTCGAACTATCAATAACCAAAGTCGGCCTTCCCGTTGATTGCAAGGAACAAAATATTACCAAGTATTCTGACCTTAGTTTTGTAAGCCTTTACAGTGGTTGTGGAGGGCTTGATCATGGCTTTGTTGAAGCAGGCTACCGTCCAATTATGGCGTTCGATAACGATCAACTGGCCTTAGAAGTCTTAAAAAACAACATTGATTCCGAGATCGCCTGCGCTGACCTTTCAACTTTTGACCAGTCGATTGTCGATCGTATCGCGGAAGCAAACGTGCTTGTTGCCGGCCCCCCTTGCCAGGGGTTTTCAACGGCGGGCAAAAACAATCCGGACGATCTTCGAAATAATCATCTGTTGAAAGTTACCGAGCTGGCTGCATTGGCCAAACCAGAGGTCGTAGTGATTGAAAACGTCAAGGGTTTGCTCAATCAAAACAACAAAGCGCTGTTTGGGCAAGCAAAAGAAAATTTGGAACGATCCGGTTATAACGTCACTTGGGATTTACATTGCGCAGCGGATTACAAGATAGCTCAGAATCGACATCGTGTCATAATCGTAGCGACCCTTACCGACACACCTTTTGAGTTGAAGCTAAAATGCGAAGAGAGAATCAGTTTAAGTGATGCGCTTTCAAATATCGAAACTGATCAAGTCGAACGAGGGATCGAGCTCAAAAAATCATCCTCTGAGTACAAGATTGCAAATCGAATAAAACCCGGTCAAAAGTTATCCAATGTAAGGCGAGGATTGAAGTCAGTTCACACCTGGGAAATTCCAGAGGTTTTTGGCGCAGTTACAACCCAAGAAACTTCGCTGTTGGAAACAATTGTGAAACTCAGACGACAAAACAGAAAACGAGAAAATGGTGATGCCGATCCAGTAGATCTTTTTACTCTGCAACAATTTTTTGGTTCAGACACGCTACCCGTCCTGAAAGCTCTGCAAAAAAAGGGGTACGTTCGAACTGTCGGTGACGCATTTGATATTAAAAACACCTTTAACGGAAAATATCGGCGACTCGATTGGCAGGAGCTATCGCCAACCGTCGACACAAGGTTTGGTCAACCTCGATACTTTCTTCACCCTGATTCAAATCGGGGATTTAGCACCAGAGAAGCAGCTCGTATTCAGAGCTTTCCTGATGAGTTTGAATTTCACGGGTCACAATCACGGATATATCGAATGATTGGGAATGCGGTCCCACCTAGAATGGCACAATTGATTGCAGAAGATTTGAAAAATGTCTGGTCATCGGCATGACAAGAGCAGAATTCCAAAAATTACTGAGGAAATGGTGCCAAGAGGATGATTCTGATTTTCTTGGCTTTCGTGAATTAAAGAATTTCATCGAGTTTTTGGAATCAGTTCTTTTCCATGAATACGCACCAACCGCACATGGCGATCACGGTGAATTCGGTGCACGTCTTGCCCGGTGGATAGGTTCCGCCGACAGCGACGCCAATAGGCAAACTCTATATTTGATGCTCAGAAATTTGATATTTATTGGCCAAAACGAAATTTCCGCTTCCTACAGGACAGCGTATAGCAAGATATTTCTATCGTGGCTGATTGAACAAACCGATATTTGTGTTTTTGACGAAGGAGCTGCAGATCAGTTGAGGCAAGCACAATCGTCAGCACTGTTTACTCAAATCACAGACAGTTTCGGTTTGCAGTTCTTTCTTCGTGCCAATCACTTGCATGGGCAAAATGACCGATACACCTGGGAACAAGATTTGCCTAATTGGGATAGAGAGAATTTCCAGCAAACCAGAATTGTCAGGCAAAATAGACCAGACATCCAATTTATCGTTCTATTTGAAGATTTTGTCGGAAGCGGAACCCAAATGGCGGAAGCTGTATGCAACGCTTGTTCGCTCGGGAATGGCTTCAAAATTCTGCTTTGTCCGCTCATCATTTGCCCAGAAGGTGCACAACTGGCGGAAGACCTTGAGCGGAGATACGAAAACTTGTGTTATAGACCTGTTTTAGGGGTCGCTTCAAAATTCTTTATCGGTGAAAATCCTATACCCGATGAGAACCGCGAATTTGCAGAAATTCGCCAATGTCTTTTAGACATACACCCCAAGGTTATGGGAGGTGCTCAAGCTCAACAAAATTTTGGTCCGTTTGGTTATCGCGATACTGGAGCTTTTATTGTAAAGTATGACAATTGCCCCGACAATTCCGTTCCGGCAATACATCGAAGAAATGGGGAAGATTGGCATCCGTTATTTTTCAGAACATCACGTGAAATGATATGAGTAGAAACCCCTTCAATAATCTGTATTTGGCAGAGGAAATTTCAGCTGACCGATACGTAAGTATTTTTAGCCCTGTGCTACTGCGTGAAAGTGAGACTCACCTACTTTTTCAACCCGGTAGTATAATTCTCCGGGGTTTGCAGGGATCAGGAAAATCCGCTCTTTTGAATTTGCTAAAGCCAGACGTTGTATTGGCATATTTAAAGAGCGATCAAGGAATTCCTCTCCCATCCCACTGTGCAAAATTTCTGTCGGCTAGCGTTTCTATTCGCAATAGTGGTGCACTTGATTTTGGGCAGCGCCAATTTGAACAAGATAGGGACAAAAACAACAGCATCGTCGGACTCTACTTTGCCGATTTTCTGAATTATTGGATTGTAGATGACCTGCTAAAAAATTTAGATTTTTTGGCTTCCGCTCCCGCAAGGCCTTTGATGGATTTCCTTTGCATAGATACCTCAATCGAAAAACTCGACGAATTTGCTGAAAATGTCTCCAAACAAGATTGTTGGTTTGGAGCATTGCGCAAGGTCAGCGACTTTCGAGAGCTTAGAGAAACCATCAGAAAGAGAGTTTATGAATATGATAGTTTCTTAAATTTCAACTCTGAGTTGCCAAATGAATTTTCCAATACAAAAAGCAAGCCCGGAATCCCAATAGGGGTAGTGGCCGAGGAGCTAAAAAGAGCTGGGATACTTCCTCATGATGTACCCATATTCATATCAATAGATCAGTTTGAAGATTTGATGGATTTGGAAAAAGACATCGAAGGGAATTTTTCCACCATTTTTCGAAGTGTAATAATGAGAATGTTGGGCAGTCGAGATGAAAGAGTGTCTTATCGAGTGGGAGCCAGACCATATTCTTTGACTACCGGCCTCCAAGGTTTTGGAAACAACGCTTTTGCGGAGGAGTTGAGGGAATTTCACATAGTGGATATGGGGGCTCTACTCAGAGCGAGCGAAACAAAAGGTTCTCTATTCCCGAAATTTTGCGATGACGTTTTTCGCCGCCGGATCAGGGATGCAGAGTTGGAAACGCCGAAAACAAAGAAATCGCTGGTCAATTATGTATTTGGGACGCGCTATACGCCCGAAGAAAAGGTGGAACGTTTCATCGGCAAACGAACGAATATTGTCAAAATAGAATCAGAATGGCCACCATCGGTAGGGAAATATCTCGCAAAGCTTGCAATCGAAAATCCAATTTCTGCAAAACTCGGAGAGGCTTGGTATCGGCAAAATCTATCAAGACGAGAGACATCGTCCAACGAACTTTCGAAAAATCCCTGGGAGAATCGTGTTTGGTGGAAAAAGGAAAGAAAACAGATCGCATTGTTGCAGTGTTTTGCTGCCAGTCAACAGCGGCTAGTTTGGTGTGGCGCGGCAGATATTGTTGTACTTTCTGGAACGAACATTTTGGTTTTTTTAAGCATATGCCAGTTCATTTGGGCAGAATACTTGAGAAGCATTGATGAATCAGTGAAAACGGTCCCAGAAAATGTCGAACCTTCAATTCAAACAATGGCTATCATGTCTGCGAGTGAATACTGGTTTCGCAAGGTGAAGGCCGAACCGAAGGGAGGAGATGACCGCCATAGCTTTTTAGGAGTTGTTGGAGAATTTTTTAGGAACGAACTTCGGTCAGATTCGAAAATGTCTTATCCAGGTGCAAATGGTTTTGCATTGTCATCAAGCGAATTGAGAAAGGCTGAGTTGATTGATCAGTTCTTAGACGATTGTGTTTCTTTTGGTGCACTAGAGAAATTTCGTCACAAATCTAAGACTAAATCTCGCGGTCAAAGCACCAAATGGTACCTATCTCCAATACTGACTCCATTTTTCCAAATTCCCACGCCCAGAACCAAAGAACCGTTCTATGCTTCTGTGGCAGATGTTGCAAAATGGATCGATGATGCAAACATCTTTGGCTATTCAGCGAATCTTGCAACAAAACGCTCTAATGCCTCGGACAAAAAACTAACATCGCAGTTAGATTTAGATTTAGAAAAAGACGGTTAGTTTGTTACGCCCTGACCAACAATTTCGACCCTTCGGCAACTTAGATCGCATATTGCGAGGCAAAGAAAGAGGCGCATGGGCATACATCGGTTGTGTTTCTATGGAAGATCGAAGCTTAGCCACTCTGCAATACTTTCCTCAAGATCAAGATATTACACATAAACTGATAATGCGAATAGACGATAATCCGTCTGCAGCCTCCGAACAGATAGCACAACGAACTGATGCAAACTTGCTCACAATGACTAGCGATTTCGATGTTCACGATGACGATATTCATCGTTGTCACATCAATTCACCATTTGGATTATTCGATCAGCGAATAAGGGCCTTTTTTGAAGC
>Ga0316204_10007115_pt1 | contig 16649 bp, 15 predicted proteins | sample 6monrhotite_MG_2_FD_205661 | JGI IMG/M metagenome (GOLD analysis project Ga0316204, IMG submission 205661) | Microbial mat bacterial communities from mineral coupon in-situ incubated in ocean water Damariscotta River, Maine, United States -... | ecosystem: Environmental > Aquatic > Marine >... | reverse complement strand
CCATGGCTGCCGGTCCGCGTGAAGCCATTCTTCGGCTTCGATTACATACCGGAACCCGAACGGTTCCGATTTCACATCCGGGCCCCGCAGGGCCCTCTTCTAACAAACCTGACCATATCTTTTGAAGGTCCGGTCCTTGTTTTCCGGATGGGAGAATCAACAAATGCGAACAGGGACTAATCGTCCGGGCCCGCGTCGATTTTATTCTCCGCCTGAAAACGACAGCACCACCGACTGACTTGCAGCGGTGGTGCTATTATTTACGCTTATTTGCGCAGACCCAGCGATTTGATCAGACCTTCGTAGCGAGACTGATCCTTGCGCTTGAGATAGTCGAGCAGACTGCGGCGGCGATTGATCATGCGGATCAGGCCCCGACGCGAATGCACGTCTTTTTTGTGGGTCTTAAAGTGTTCTGTCAGGTTCACAATGCGGGTCGTCAGAACCGCTACCTGAACTTCGGGGGAACCGGTATCACCGGTTTTTGTGGCGTATTCGCCAACGACTTCAGTTTTCTTTTCAGCTGTAATCGACATCGTCACTCCTATGACGTTAGAGGTTAAAAACCCGCTGTGGCTGAACTTCACCTTCTGTGACGAAAGCAAGAGCAACCGGCTTCCCGTCATTCATTGCCAGACATGGGCCATCAGGTGCATCAAGCACCTTGACCGTCTGACCATGATGGAGACGTTCGGCCTGCGGGCCGGTCAATGGCAGCGCCGGGATGTCGGCCAGCGCAGTCTCAACCGGTAGCAGATACGAATTAAGCGCGTAGTTATGGCTCAAGTCGTTTAGTTTATCCAGCGAAATCGCCTGATTAATTTCAAAAGGTCCGACTTGTGTGCGCCGGAGCACAGCGATATGGCCGACAGTCCCCAGATATAGCGCAATATCCCGGGCCAGAGACCTTATATATGTACCTTTGCCGCATATCGCCTGAAATTCTGTATGGTCCGAATCGATGTATTTCAGGACTTTCAGGTCAGTGATTGTGACAATTCTCGACTTCATTTCGACCTTTTCGCCCCGTCGCGCCTTTTTGTAGGCGCGCTCACCATCGATCTTGAGGGCGGAATAGGCAGGCGGGGTTTGTTCGATCTCACCGATAAAGCGAGAAAGCACCGCCTCGGTGTCAGCCTCTGTTGGTCGAACATCACTGGTTTCAACCACATCGCCTTCTCTGTCGTCTGTTTCCGTCGTCTGCCCCCAGCGAATGACAAAGGTATAGGTCTTGCTTCCATCCATGGCCCAGGCAGAGGTTTTGGTGGCCTCACCGAGCGCAATGGGCAACAGGCCGGTTGCAAGCGGGTCCAGTGTCCCGCCGTGCCCAACCTTGGCCGCTTTGGTCGCGTGTTTGACTTCTGCGACGACCTTGGCCGAAGACAGCCCTATAGGCTTGTCGATGACAAGCCAGCCGTGGATCGGCAGTCCTTTGTTGTGTCGACGTCCCATCAGAAAACCTGATCAGGTATCCGGTTCATCGGCATCGAGATCGCGCTGGACTTCGGGCCGGTGCAACAGGCCATCGATATGACCGGCAGTATCAAAGGAGGTATCCAGTTCAAAAATAAACTGCGGGGCATAACGCAGACTCATCTGTCGGGCGACCTGTCCACGGACAAATTTGGCGGAGCGTTTCAGCCCGGCCAGAACGGCCTCGACTTCACCACCACCCAGGGGCGACACAAAGACCGTGGCATATTTGAGGTCCGGGCTGGAGCGAACTTCAGTAACAGTAATTACCTTGCCTTCGACATCCGGATCCCGGATTTCACCCCGTGCCAGAATTTCGGCGATGACGTGGCGCAGTTCCTCGCCAACACGCAACTGGCGTTGGCTTGGTGCACGGTTGCGACCGGCCATGACTGTATTCCTTGTCTTTTAACAGAAATATCGCTGCCGTGCCTGAATCCGGCGCCGGCAACGATATTTCATATTCTCAATAATGTCGCAGGGCAGAGCCCTTACAACGTACGGGCGACGATCTCGACTTCGAAAGCCTCGATCACATCACCAATCTTGATGTCGTCATAGTTTTCAAAGGACATACCGCATTCTGTACCGGCACGGACTTCATTAACGTCATCCTTGAAGCGCCGCAACGTAGACAACGTACCTTCGTGGACCACAACGTCGTCGCGCAGCAGACGCACACCGGCACCCTTCTTAACGACACCATCTGTGACCAGACAACCTGCGACCTTGCCAATCTTGGTGACCCCGAAGACTTCCTTGACTTCGGCGTTGCCGATGAAGTTTTCCTTCCGGGTCGGTTCAAGCATGCCGGACAGGACACTCTTCATGTCATCTGTCACGTCATAGATCACCGAATAATAGCGGATCTCAGCATTTTCACGCCGTGCCAGTTCACGGGCCTGGGCGTTGGCGCGGACGTTAAAGCCAATGATCAGGGCGTTGGACGCCTGAGCCAGGGTAACATCTGATTCGTTGATACCCCCGACTGCGCCATGCAAAACACGCACGGCAACTTCGTCCGTTTCCATTTTCGCCATGGCACCCATGATGGCTTCCAGCGAACCCTGCACATCGGCCTTGATGACAACCGGGAATTCGCTGGCCTGACCATCCTTGATCTGGCTGAACATCTGTTCCAGCGTGCTGCGCGGTGAGGCCGTAGCCGACTGCGCCCGGGTACGACGTGTGCGGAATTCAGAAACCTCGCGAGCTTTGGCTTCGGTTTCAACAACCGTAAACTTGTCACCAGCATCCGGCGCACCGTTCAGGCCCAGCACTTCGACAGGCTGGGACGGACCGGCTTCCTTGATCTTGTGACCATGGTCGTCAATCAGGGCACGGACACGACCAAACTCGTTACCGGCAACGAAGATATCACCGACACGCAGGGTCCCGCGCTGCACCAGTACGGTTGCCACAGGGCCCCGACCATGTTCGATCTTGGCTTCAACAACAACACCGCTGGCGACACGATCCGGATTGGCTTTCAGTTCGAGCACTTCGGACTGCAACAGGATAGCTTCTTCCAGTTTGTCGAGATTCGTGCGCTCCTTGGCAGATACTTCTACCGACAACACATCACCACCAACTGATTCCAGAAGAATTTCGTGGCTCAGCAATTCGTTGCGCACGCGTTCCGGATTGGCGCCCGGTTTATCCATTTTATTGATGGCGACAATGATCGGCACCTTGGCCGCCTTGGCATGGCGAATGGCTTCCACCGTCTGCGGCATGATGCCGTCATCGGCGGCAACCACCAGAACCACGATATCTGTTGCTTCCGCACCGCGGGCACGCATGGCACTGAAGGCTTCATGGCCCGGCGTATCCAGGAAGGTAATGGCGTTGCCGGAAGGCAGGTGGACCTGGTAAGCGCCGATATGCTGGGTAATACCACCGGCTTCACCTTCAGCAACATCAGTTGAACGCAAGGCATCCAGCAGCGATGTTTTACCATGGTCAACATGGCCCATGATGGTCACAACAGGCGCACGCGATACCATATCGCCATCGTCATCCACTGCTTCCGAGTGGTCGACATCAACATCAGAATCCGCAACCCGCTTCGCGCGGTGACCAAATTCTTGAACGACCAGTTCAGCAGTATCGGCATCAAGCGTCTGGTTGATGGTGGCCATAACGCCCATACCCATCATGGCTTTGATAACATCAACGCCACGTTCAGCCATACGACTGGCCAGTTCCTGGACAGAAATGGTTTCGGGGATAATTACGTCGCGCAAAATCTTTTGCCGTTCTTCCTGTTCCATGGCCCGACGTTCACGCTCACGTGCACGTTTGACCGAGGCCAGACTGCGGGTGCGGGGATCACGGTCCGACAGCGCATCTGAAATTGTCAATTTACCACCGCGACGGCGATTGACACCATCTGACCGGCCGCTCCGCGGTTTTTTCGGTTTGACCCGGGCGGGTTCTTCTTCGGTCAGGCGTCGACCGGCTGGCGCCGGCTTATCTTCAACAGCCGGTTTTTCTTCCAGACGCTTGGCCGCAGTGTCTTCGGCCTTCTTGCGGGCGTCCGCTTCAACAGCCTTGCGTTCGGCTTCTTCGCGAACCCGACTTTCGGCTTCTTCCTTTTCCTGAGCGCGACGCTCATCTTCGTCGAGACGGCGACGGGCAAGTTCGTCAGAACGGCGACGGGCTTCATCGTCCGCATGCTTGGCCCCTTCCAGGGCTTTCAGGCGAGCACGTTTTTCATCGTCGGTCAGGGATTTGAGCACAACCCGACCACGGCCGGATTTGGTATCGCGACGCGCGGGACGAGCCGTTTTGGCAGAGCCACGACCACCAACAGAAGGTTTGCCGGTTGCCGGTGCCGCAGCTTCTTTAGCAGCTGGAGCAGCTTCTTTGGCAGCCGGGGCCGGTTCTTCCACAGGCGTTGCTTCTACCGGTTCGGCGGCGACAGGCGCTACCTCAACCGGGGCCTCAGCCACTGGTTCCGGCGCAGCTTCAGGCGCTTCGACAACTTCCTCGACAATGGGCTCAGGTGCGGCTTCTGCGACAGGGGCCTCTGCTTCGACGGGTTCAGGCGTCGCGACAGGCGTTTCAGCCGGAGCAACCGCAGGCGTTTCAGCAGGTGCCGCGGCAGGTGCCGTGGCGACAGCTTCATCCTTTGTCTTCGCGGAATCACGTTTGATTGTCCGCTTTTTGCGGACCTCCACCGTCACCGCCTTGGAGCGGCCGTGCGAGAAACTCTGGCGCACCTGTCCGGAAGAAACAGTTTTCTTCAATTCCAGACGAGTGCCCCCAGACAGACTCAGGGACTTCTTTTTGTCCTTAGGCTCTTCAGTATCGCTCATACCCACGCTTGCTTTCCGCATTAGACAAGACTGCCGCGCCCATAAACCGGAATTGGTTCAGACGCACTTTAATATTCCTTTTAGTCTGCATCTTTGCTGGCCGGATCAATTTCCGGATCTTCGCAAAAACCAGACAGCCGAACTGTTTCTTTTAAAAACCGTTCCGCCAAACCACCTGACGACAGGGCTGCGTGAACCACGTTCTCGCGCCCTAACGCCATACTCAGATCAGCAACGTCAAACAACGTCACCAAAGGCAAACCAGCGGCCATACGTGACAATTTTTCACGCCCGTCCGCGGCTCCGTCTTTCGCCGCCAGCAGAACCACAGCATCACCTGCGCCTAGCATGGCCTTAACCTTCTCAAACCCGGCGATCAAACTGCCGGAGCGCCGGGCAAGTCCCAGCAAGTCCAGACATTTGGCCCGCAAGCGGGTCTCAACCAGATCAGCCAGGTTGTCGCCAGCGCGAACCCGCGCTTTGGCAGCCTTGGAGAACCGGCCTTTTTTGGCAGCTTCGTCGACAGCATCCCGCCGCGCCGAAACCCACAAACCACGCCCAGGCAACGTTGCATCAAGGTCGGGCACAATATCGCCTTCCGGCGAAACTGCAAACCGGATCATTTCGGTGACCGGTTTTACCTCTCCTTCGACGATGCAGCGCCGTTCCGGATTACTCTTTTCCGGCGCCTTACGCGTCACTTCCTTCTTCTTCTGCCTCTGCAGCTTCTTCTTCTGCCGCAGGTGCTTCTTCGTCATCAAACCAGTGGGCCCGAGCGGCCATGATGATGTTGTTGGCTTCTTCTTCCGCCAGATCAAAGCCTGGCAGCATTTCAATCAGTTCGTCACCGGCCAGATCACCAAGATCATCCAGTGTCTTGATTTCGTTTTCACCCAGCACGGCCAGCATGGCTGAAGTCAGGCCTTCGATCTCAGCGACATCGTCTTCAACACCAAGTTCCTTGCGTCGCGCCGTATGGCGTTCTTCTTCGGCAGTGAGGAATTCGTTGGCCCGATTGGACAGCTCTTCGGCGATAGCTTCGTCGAATCCTTCGATCTCGGCAATTTCCTCAATCGGCACAAAGGCAACTTCATCAATGGTCGTAAAGCCTTCGGTCACCAGCAGCTGCGCGATCACTTCATCCACGTCCAGGGATTCGATGAACATTTCACTGCGCTGACGGAATTCTTCCTGACGGCGTTCTGATTCTTCCGCTTCCGTCATGATGTCGATATCCCAGCCGGTCAGCTGGGAAGCCAGGCGAACGTTCTGGCCACGGCGGCCAATGGCCAGGCTGAGCTGGTCGTCCGGCACCACAACTTCAATGCGCATGGTATCTTCGTCCAGCACGACCTTGGCAACTTCGGCCGGGGCCAGGGCGTTGACGATGAATGTCGCGGGATCGGGAGACCACTGGATGATATCGATTTTTTCACCCTGCAGTTCGTTCACGACGGCCTGGACACGACTGCCGCGCATACCGACACAGGCTCCAACCGGATCAATGGCGGAATCGTTGGACAGCACGGCGATCTTGGCGCGACTGCCCGGATCACGAGCCACAGCCTTGATCTCGATTATGCCGTCATAGATTTCCGGCACTTCCTGAGTAAACAGTTTGGCCATGAACTGGGGATGGGTGCGCGACAGGAAAATCTGCGGGCCGCGCTGTTCACGACGGACGTCATAAATGTAGGCCCGAATACGATCGCCCTGACGGAAACTTTCCCGTTGCAACAGCTCGTCACGACGCACAACAGCTTCACCACGACCAAGGTCGACAGTTACATTGCCGTATTCCATACGCTTGACCAGGCCATTGATGATTTCACCAATGCGATCCTTGTATTCCTCGAACTGACGCTCGCGCTCGGCTTCACGCACCTTCTGCACGATGACCTGTTTGGCGGTCTGCGCAGCAATACGACCAAAGTCGATCGGCGGCAGTTCGTCAGCGATGGTATCACCCACCTGGGCATCGGGATTGCGGCGGCTGGCTGACCCCAGCGAGATTTCAACATAATCGTTTTCAACTGTTTCCACGACTTCCAGACAGCGGTAAAGGCTGATCTGACCGGTCTTGGGATCAATTTCCGCGCGGATGTCGTTTTCATGACCGTACTTGGAACGGGCAGCTTTCTGAATGGCTTCTTCCATTGCTTCCAGAACCGTGCGCGGGTCGATATTCTTTTCCCGAGCGACAGAGTCTGCGATCTGAAGAAGCTCCATCCGGTTCCAGCCGGTGGCCGTTTCTGTTTCCATGGTACTCATGCGTTTTGGCTCACGTCATTATCCTCTGTTTCGCTCGTTTCGCCCTGCTTGCGCATGACTTCGGCGATCAGTTCTTCTGTAATAATCAGTTTGGCTTCGGCAATCTGGTCAAAAGGCAATTCGACATTCTGCCCGTCCATTTCCAGATTAATCAATTGGTCTGAAACACCCAGGAGTTTGCCGCGGAAGCGCTTGCGCCCTTCCAGCAGCATCTTCAACTCGATCTTCACAACATTCCCGGCGTAGGTTTCAAAGTCGCGCAGGCGGACCAGTGGACGATCCATACCAGGTGACGAGACTTCAAGTTCGTAGGCATCAGGGATTGGATCTTCAACATCAAGAATAGCGGATACGGCCCGGCTGATATCGGCGCAATGTTCAACAGTCATTTCACCGCCACCAGCAGGCTCAGCCATAATCTGCAGCATGGGGCGCTTGCCGCCTTCAAAGCGCACGCGTACGACATCGAAACCCATGGCTTCGAGTGTTGGCGATATCATCGCTTCAATTCTGACAGTTGCTTCCATTAAGCTGACTACTCTTGTTCCTGCATCTTGGCGTTGCGGTTTCGTTTTAGCCGGTCACAAAACTTGCGAACTGCGAAACCAATAGGCATCGGTCTCGCCCCGGTACCCCGCCCGGCGGCAATTCAAAGTGGGTCTTCTAACCCACATTTATGTTTTTATCGGGGTTAATAACGTTCAGATAACGTTATCGGGCGGGACTATGCGCTGAAGCCCGGACAAATTCAAGAGGTGAATCGCCCTCAGGGCAAATTCCGTGATTTTCGCCTGAATCTGAAATAGGCCGGTTTGCGCCCCTGATCGATGGCTTTTTGTTCGTATCGGGTTGCCGGCCAGTCCGCCGGGCGTTGCTGCCAGTCCGCCGACCGCTCCGCCTGCCAGTCAAAATCCGGATGTTTCAGGAGTTGCGACAAAGCCCATCGGCAATAACCAACATGATCCGTTGCCACCCTGAATTCAGCGCCGTCTTTCAACACTCTGGCCAGGGCAGACAGGTTTTCCTGTGATACAAAACGGCGACGGGCGTGGCGGCTTTTGGGCCAGGGGTCCGGAAACAACAAAAAAGCCCGGCTCACAGAAGCTTCCGGCAAAACCTCGACAAGTTGCCGGGCATCATCATCATGAATGCGAATATTTTTCAGGCCGCGGTCTTCGATATGGGCCAGCAGGCTGGCAACGCCATTTACAAAGGGCTCGCAGCCGATCAGCGCAATATCAGGTCTGGCCTGCGCCTGGGCCGCCAGATGCTCGCCCCCGCCAAAGCCGATTTCCAGCCAGAGTTCAGCTTCGTCATCAGAGACAGAATCAATGGGGTCGGTGAGATCAACACGGAGGTGCGGCAGCAGGACATCCACCAGTTGCTGATGACCGGCCCGGAGTTTGTGGCCCCGGCGCCGCCCATACAGTATCCGCTTTTTTTCCAGAGACCTGTCAGTCATATCATATTTTTCATTTCACGACCGACAGGTCCGGAAAACGCTTTTCTTACGTGAGGGCGCCTTTGAGGGCGTCAACAAGGTTAGTGGCTTCCCATGAGAAACCGCCATCCGCTGTCGGTGTACGGCCAAAATGTCCGTAAGACGACGACGGTGTGTAGATCGGGCGGCTTAACTGCAAGTGCTCACGGATGCCACGGGGGCTGAGGTCCATGGCTTCAGCCAGAGCGCCTTCAAGTTTGGCGGCATCAACCTTGCCGGTGTCATGCATATCAACATAAATCGACAAAGGCTTGGACACACCAATGGCATAAGCCAGCTGAATGGTGCAACGATCCGCCAGATCAGCTGCGACAACATTTTTCGCCAGATAGCGTGCAGCATAGGCGGCGGAACGATCAACCTTGGTCGGATCCTTGCCCGAGAAAGCGCCACCGCCATGAGGGGCTGCGCCGCCGTAGGTATCAACAATGATCTTGCGGCCTGTCAGACCGGCATCGCCATCGGGACCACCAATGACAAAACGTCCGGTGGGGTTCACGTAGAACTCTTCTTCCGGACACATCCAGCCATCGGGTAAAATGCCTTCCACGATCGGACGAACGATTTCCTTGACCTGGGCTTGTTCAAGGTCTTCCGTGTGCTGGGTCGAAACCACAACGGAAGTAGCGCCTACAGGCTTGCCATCAACATATTTCAGTGTGACCTGGCTTTTTGAATCGGGCAGCAGGCCCGGCTCAGCACCGGAATGACGGGCTTTCGCCATTTCTTCGAGAATTTTGTGAGAATAATAAATCGGGGCCGGCATCAGCACTTCGGTTTCACGACAGGCATAACCGAACATGATGCCCTGGTCACCAGCGCCTTCATCCTTGTTGCCCGCGGCGTCTACGCCCTGGGCAATATCGGAAGACTGGGAATGAACATGAACAGCAACATCACAGTTTTTCCAGTGAAAACCGTCCTGTTCGTAACCAATTTCCCTAACGGCATTGCGGGCCGCCGCTTCCATTGCATCAGCTGTAATCGAGTCAGGGCCACGGACTTCACCGGCCAGAACGATCCGGTTGGTTGTCACCAGCGTTTCAACGGCAACCCTGGCTTCCGCTTCAGCCGCCAGAAAGATATCAACGATCGAATCGGAAATACGGTCGCAAACCTTGTCAGGATGCCCTTCTGATACGGATTCACTTGTAAACAGATATTCGCTTCTCACCACGGAATTCTCCTCCGGTCAAATTAAAGTTCAAATTTTCGGACCAGAGGCGATACGAGCAGAAAGCACGGACGCGCCACTTAGCACTTTTTTCTTTACGTGGCTGCAAGCGGTCCAAATCATCCACGGCTGCCAATGGCAGCGGGGCCTATTTGACAAGGATTTTTGTGAAGGTCAAGTGCCTTACCGAATATCCGCACGGCCAGACTGCCTCGACAGAGCGCCTATTCGTCGGCGGGACCCTCAAGATCGACAAGTTCTCCGTCCATCAGCGCGACTGATTTAGTCAGCTCATAGATCCGGCGGCGGATGGCCGGACTGGCAATAGCGTAGTAGGCCCGGATCAGCTTCAGAGTTTCCCGGCGAGTAAAGTGCTCCTGATCAAAAGGCACATGTCCCCCTTCAGACAGCCCCGGACTGTTCGCCTGGGTCTCACCAGGCATGTCGTCATAAAAAAACGATACAGGAACTTCGAGAATACGCGAGAACTCGTAAAGGCGACCGGCACCGATGCGGTTGGCACCACGTTCATATTTCTGAATTTGCTGAAACGTCAACCCGACGGCGTTGCCCAGTTTTTCCTGACTAAGTCCCAGAAGGGTCCGCCGCAAACGCATTCTACCACCAACATGGATGTCGACGGGATTAGGATTCTTTACCAAAACAAATTCCTCTTTAACCTTAACAGCTCAGTATCTGCCATGTTTTACAGGCACATACATCAGTATGCCGAAAAGTATCCGTTACTGCACGTGCAAATTGCCAGAAAGTAGAGAATTTGAAATCAGGTGTCGGACCGCGTGTCCTCTGATTTTCGCAACACCATCACCAACCCGGCAAAAGCCAGAAACAGCGCCAGCAGAATAAAATTCCCATAGTTGGCATAAAGCGGCGGGCTGGCCGAAATCCCTGGCAACTGTCCATCAAGGATATCGCTGACTCCCAGGTCAAGATGCCCAGTCAGACGGCCATAGGAATCAATGATCGCAGAGATACCGGAGTTGGCAGCCCTGACGAGAGGTAGCCCTTCCTCGATACTCCGCATGCGGGCAATCGCCAGGTGTTGATGGGGCCCGGCGCTGACCCCGAACCAGGCATCATTGGTTACATTCAGCATCCACTGAGGCCGATCCGCTGAGGCCACGACATTGCCGGGAAAGATCACCTCGTAACAGATCAGGGGCCCAACACCCGGATAGCCGGGCAAGGGCAGAGTCTCAGGGCCGGCTCCACGCTGAAAATCTCCGCGCCCGGCGGCCAAACGTTCTATGCCAAGCAAACCAAGCACTGCGCGAAAGGGCACATATTCTCCAAATGGGACCAGGTGATGCTTGTCGTATGTTGCAACGATCTCACCTTTGGCATTTAAAGCCTGAATACTGTTCCAGTACTCAAATGGCGTGCCGGGCAGGCGGGGCCCGGCATGGGTCCGGGCAATACCGGTCAGCAGCAGACTGTTCTGGGCCAGCATCTCACCCAGGGACTGGCGGATTTCCGGCTCACGGTCGAGAAAATAGGGAATGGCCGTTTCCGGCCAGATCAGCAGGGACACATCGTCGATCCCGGGACGGGACGACATTTCCCTATAGCGTTCCAGGAAAGTGCGGCGGAATTCGGGGCGCCATTTATCTTTCTGATCAACAGCTGCTTGCACCAGTCGCAGGTTCACACCATCCACATAGCTGGTCGGATTTTGCTGCAACCGGGCCTGGCCCCAGACCCCGATCACACCCAGCGCCAGAACCGATATCCCAAGTGGCCCCCAGCGACGAAAGCGGGACCCGGCACCGGCCAGAGCCAATGGGCTGGCAGCAAATACAAAGGCCAAAAGCCCCAAGCCATGAACGCCGACAACCGAAGCGAACTGCGACAATGCAGCCGACCCGCCCCAGGCATATCCCGGCAGGTTCCACGGAAACCCTGTCAGGACAAAACCGCGCAACCATTCAAACAATGTCCAGCACAAAGCCAGAACAAGAATGCGGGAATATCCTGAAAGTCCGAACCGGCGCACAATGGCCAAAGCCAGAACCAGTGCCAGACCGGAAAAGATACCCAGCAAAGCCGGTAATCCAAGGGCCGAAAAAGGCAGCAGCCAGGCGTATTTGTCTGCTTCGACGAGCAGTGCAAAACCGACCCAGTACAGGCTGATGGCGAAGTAGCCAAAGCCAAAACACCAGCCGACAACAAAGGCGCTGCGCTTGCGGGCCAGACCTGTAAAAACTGCTGCCAGGGCGGTGTAGCCCACAATCATGGCTGGCGCGAGGTACAAGGGAGGCAAGGCAAGGGCCGTAACAATCCCCAGGACAACCGACATCACGCCGCGTTGCCAACCAGTCATACTGCTGAAAAAACTCACCAGCGCGGTCAAGGGCCCTGTCCGGTCTGCCAGTCCATACCGTCAGGCAGAATCCGCATCGCCACCCGGGTCCTGTTGCTCAAGCGGAGCACCGCGAACCCTGAGGCGTTTGATGCGGCGCGGATCCGCGTCGGTGATTTCAAATTCGAGACCGGATTCATGGGCAATCAGTTCCCCGCGCCGGGGCACGCGTCCCAACAGGGAAAACACCAGCCCGCCCAGGGTATCCACATCTTCGTCCTGCTCGTCCGGTAAAAGGTCCAGGCCGACACGATTTTCCAGATCGGCGATCGGGGTCCGGGCATCAGCATCCAGTGTACCATCTTCCCGGGCGACAATTTGCGGACCTTCTTCCGTGTCATACTCGTCTTCAATCTCGCCGACGATTTCCTCAACCAGGTCCTCGATAGTTACCAGACCATCTGTGCCGCCATATTCATCAACAACTATGGCCATATGCACCCGGGTCTCGCGCATCTGCAGCATCAGGTCCAGAACAGGCATGCTTGGGGGCACAAACAGAACCTGACGAATGACCTTTTTAAGATCAAATCCTTCACGGTTATCCCAATAGTTCAGCAAATCCTTGAAGTGGACCATACCCAGCACATCGTCCAGGTTTTCCTTGTAGATCGGGATGCGGGAATGCAGCGCTTTATGAAACTGTTCCATCAGGTCATCAAGACCGGTTTCCGCTTCCAGCGAAACAATATCCGCCCGGGGCACCATAACGTCATCAACCCGCACCTCGCCAAGGTCCAGGATGTTCATCAGCATCAATCGCTCTTCGGCGTTGATCGGTTCTTTCGACGCCGCATCGCCGTCGCTGTCCTCGATCAGTTCCTCAAGCGTTTCACGCAGGTTGGAATCACCACCCCGCAGGCCGAAAAGGGACCGCAACCAGCCAAAAAAACTGGCCGCCGGACGATCAGTATCCGCGTTCATGGCCGACTGCCTGCCATTGGTTTCGTCACTCATGCCACGTCCCCCTGGTCCGGCAACCGGTAGGGATCATCAATGCCAAGCTTCGCCAGTATCTGTCGTTCCAGCGTTTCCATTTCTTCTGCCTGATCATCATCTTCGTGGTCGTAACCGAGCAAATGCAGAACTCCATGAATAACAAGGTGGCTGGTGTGATTGTTGATGGATTTGTCCTGATCAACCGCTTCATCACGGACCGTCTCAAAGGCGAGGATGATGTCTCCCAGCATGATCCTGTCCGCTTCCGGTGATGTCGCATCTTCGCCAGAGGGAAAGGACAGCACATTGGTTGGCTTGTCCATGCCACGGTAATCGCGATTAAGTTCGTGGACGGCATCATTGTCTGCAAGAGCAATAGAAATTTCGGGTGGCAGGTCCAGCGGGCCGGTGGCATCAAAGACGACGCTCACGGCGCTTTGACACAGCTTTTCAATAGCCGGTATTTCTCTGCGCCACGCCTCAGACAGTTCACTCAATGCCAGGCTGTTTTCAGCCTCATCACGAATTGATTGCGGATTGTTCACTGACAATCCCGGGTCTTCAGGCATCGTCTTTCCCGTCAGTTCCTTTTTCTTCCGATGTCTGTGCACCGACATCCGGATTGCGCACTTTGCGCTTTTTGTCAAATTTATCGTAGGCATGGACGATCCGCGTCACCAGGTCGTGGCGGACAACATCACCTTCTCCGAACCGCGTGAACTCCACGCCCTTTACATTGCGCAGCACATCCGCGCCGTTGGCCAACCCCGACCCTGTTCCCCGCGGCAGGTCAACCTGCGACAGATCGCCATTGATGACCATACGGCTGCCTTCACCCAAACGGGTCAGCAGCATCTTCATCTGCACAGCGGTCGTGTTCTGGGCTTCGTCCACAATGATGCAGGCGTTGGTCAAAGTCCGGCCGCGCATGAAGGCCACAGGTGCGACTTCAATTTCGCCGCTTTCCATCAGCCGGGCAACCTGGTCGCCGGGCATCATGTAGTTCAGCGCATCATAAAGAGGGCGCAGGTAAGGGTCGATTTTGTCACGCATGTCGCCTGGCAAAAAACCAAGACGTTCCCCCGCTTCCACGGCAGGACGTGACAGTATAATTCGCTGCACAGCACCGTCCATCAAAGCCTCAATGGCGACGGCCACAGCCAGAAAAGTCTTGCCTGTGCCCGCCGGTCCCAGGCCAAAGGTCAGGTCGCTGGTGCGCAGTTGGTGGATATATTCAGCCTGCTTTGGCGACCGCGGTGTCAGGCTTCGCCGTGGCGTGCGGATCATCAGCTCTTCCGCTGCCACGGACAATTTCGGGCCCCGTCCTGTGGCGGCGGCTTCGGCCATACGGATCGCGGCATCAACTTCACCGTTGCCCATATCGTGGCCTTTTTTCAGTCGCGCATAGAGATCATCCAGTACCGACTTGGTTGCCGCTTGGGCGCTGGGCGCACCAATAATGGCCACGCGGTTGCCGCGTGAAGACAAGGATACATTTAAACGTTGTTCGATACGGGCCAGGTTTCGGTCGTGCTCACCAAAGAGCTCTGACAGCAGACTGTTGTCGTCAAAGTCCATTAACAATGGCGCATTGCCACGATCATCGGTTTCTACTGTCAACGCGTTCCCGGTCCCTCCTGTGTTTCAGACATCAGATGCTTCACCATCAGGCTGCATTTTCCGCGGCACCCAGAGGTTCCGCTGCAACACTGTTGGCATGTGATGATGTTACGCGAACTTTGACCAAATCGCCAATCGCAATTCCGGCATCAATAGCTCCGTTAACGTGAACGGCCTGGTTATAGGGGCTGCGTCCCAGCATCTGGCCATCTCGACGGCCTTCACGCTCGATCAGAACCTCATACTCCGCACCAATGGATTGTTGATTAAACGCCACCTGTTGTTGATCAAGCAAGTCCTGCAACACAGCCAGCCTTTCCGCTTTCACGTCTTCCGGTACATGATTTTCCATGGCCGTTGCCGTTGTGCCGGGCCTCGAGCTGTATTTGAAGGAATAGGCACTGGCATATCCAACGTCCCGGATCAGCGACAGGGTATCTTCAAAATCCTGATCCGTTTCGCCAGGGAAGCCGACAATAAAATCACCCGACAAGGCGATGTCGGGGCGCGAAGCCCGCAGAATATCAACAACACGTCGGTAATCCTGCGCCCGATGCCGCCGGTTCATGGCAGCGAGAATGGTATCCGAGCCCGACTGAACCGGCAGATGCAAATAGGGCATCAGGATGTCGATATCGCGATGCGCGGAAATCAGTTCTTCGTCCATGTCCAGAGGATGAGATGTGGTGTAGCGCAGACGCGCCAGCCCATCAACGTCGGTCAGGCCTGCAATAAGGCGGCCGAGGGACAAGGCCGAACCATCCTCGGATTCGCCGTGATAGGCGTTGACGTTCTGCCCCAGCAAAGTAATTTCCCGGGCCCCTGTGGCGACAAGCTGGCGGGCTTCGGCCAGCACATCGGCAACGGGGCGGGAGTATTCTGCTCCGCGCGTATAAGGCACCACACAGAAAGTACAGAATTTGTCACAGCCTTCCTGAACCGTCAGAAAAGCACTGGGCCCCTGACCGCCAGCCTTTGGCAAGGCGTCAAATTTGGGCTCGGACGGAAAGTCGGTTTCCACGACGCCGGCTCCCCGGGCTGCCGCCTGAACCATATCGGGCAATTGATGATAAGCCTGGGGCCCAAACACCATATCCACCCACGGCGCACGGCGACGAACTTCGGCACCTTCCGCCTGGGCTACACAGCCAGCGACAGCAATGACCATCTGCCGACCGCCTTTTGCCAGCGCCTCCTTGTGGCCGCGTAACCGGCCCAGTTCGGAATATACCTTCTCTGCGGCTTTTTCACGGATATGACAGGTGTTCAGGATTACCATGTCAGCATCTGCCGCATCGTCGCAGGCGACATAGCCCAGCGGTGCCAGGACGTCACTCATACGGGCAGAGTCGTAGACATTCATCTGACAACCGTAGGTCCGGATGTGCAGCTTTTTATGGTTCGTCGTCTGGTCAGACAATATTAATGTGCTTCTTCTTCGCAATCAGGACTGGCAAGCCGTTGGCTTGTCCGTGCCCGGGGTATCTTGTGCCCGATCTGTTTGCAACAAAGCACAAATAATCAAAGGCGACCCTGAACGGTTAGTTGCGCAAACCCGGTCTGCGCAACGATTTCAGTTGTGAACATGCGCACTGGAACCCCTCCTGTCAAGAAGCAGCCTCTGAGATGCCGCCTTGCCGCGTCCGCGCAGCCCCGTCACTGACCATTTCGTAGCAATGCCGGGCCAGCGCCTTGCGCGATTTATGCAATTGTGTATCGGCTTGCGGGTGAAAATCGAGAACAACCTCGATCCTGCCGCTGCCACAGAACAGGCGCCACAAATGCGGCGCCAGAGCCATATCTCCATACCAGGCGACCGATGACATACCGCTGCGCAGAATCGGAAAGCCGGCCCGGCGCAGGTAAGTCAGACTTACCGGCTGAACCCGCAATCCATTGTTGTCCGACAGCTGTTCGGCGGCAGAAAAAAAGCTGCTGCGAAACGGTAAAATGCTGACGCCATCGTTGCTG
>Ga0316204_10007114_pt1 | contig 16650 bp, 17 predicted proteins | sample 6monrhotite_MG_2_FD_205661 | JGI IMG/M metagenome (GOLD analysis project Ga0316204, IMG submission 205661) | Microbial mat bacterial communities from mineral coupon in-situ incubated in ocean water Damariscotta River, Maine, United States -... | ecosystem: Environmental > Aquatic > Marine >... | reverse complement strand
ATACCCGCTAACTGCCTTTGTCTCTGGGCTTCGTACAAAATAAGCGCTGCAGCCACTGAAACATTCAGTGATTGAACCATGCCCACCATGGGAATAATGATATCTTGATCCGCAGCTGTTACGGCTTTTGGGGTTGCGCCATGTTTTTCTTGGCCCAGAATGATGGCAGTAGGAAGGGTGTAGTCAATATCACGAAAATCTACTGCATTTTCAGACAAGTTAGTTACTAGCACCTGCATATTTTGTGTTTTTAAATGGTTTACCGCGTCCGCAATACATGAATGTTCTTTGGTATACACCCAGTTTTCGCTGCCCATAGCGGTGCTTTTGCGAAATTGCGGTTTTTCATCCCAAACGGCATGCACTTCATACACGCCTACAGCATCACAGCTGCGCACTATGGCAGAGATATTGTGCGGCTTATTCAACTGTTCTAAACACAAGGTTAAACTTGGTTGCCGTAGACTAAGAAAATGCCTAATCCGAGCATATCGCTCGGGGGACATATAGACCTCCGCTGGCATGATGAATTCCTACTCAGGAAGCTCCATTACTCCGTCTATTTCAATTTGTACACCTTTGGGTAAGGCGCTGATTTGCACGGCAGCACGGGCCGGATAGGGCTGTTTAAAATACTGGCTCATAATCTCATTAACCACGGCAAAATTGGATAAATCCGTTAAGAAAATATTGACTTTTACCAAGTGATTCAATGAGCCGTCTTCTACCGCTTCACAAACAGCTTGTATGTTTTTGAACACTTGATGGGCTTGCTCAGCAAAATCTTCGGATATAATCTGCATGGTTTCTGGTACCAAAGGAATTTGTCCAGAAAGATAGACTGTAGTGCCGCTTTTAATGGCTTGGCTATAGGTGCCAATAGCTTTTGGCGCCTTGTCTGTATGGATTACGGACTTAGACATAATAGTTACCTTTTTAATTTATCTATGATTGAGTTGATGAATGCAAGTATATACCCAAACCACCTCAAAATGCGCGTTTCAGAACGACTGGGGCGCTTCAATTCAAGGCGCGTCAATGACTGAATGTCGGCCACCTTCTGAATTGGCGCAACGAAGAAGTGGAGTGCCCCAGTCGTTCCCTTTAGGGCGGGTTTTAAAGCGATTTATGCTGCGTTGGCCATTTTTGACTTAGATTACTAAGCCTACAAATAGCCGCCTTGCCTAAGCCGCTTTAAATTCCCGCTGAATCCCGCATTTTGAGGTGGCTTGGGTATACGTTAGTACTGTTTGGCTTGACTATGCCTAGATACTCGCTGTACCTCTGGCATAGTGCGGATTTTACGCATGACATTGGCGAGTTGCAGACGGTTCTTAATGGTCAGCTCAATATCAATATAATAAACGTTACTTTCTTTTTCTTCGGTTTGTAATCCCACAATGTTGGAACCGCAACTCGCAACAGTGTTGGTTAATGTTGCTAAGGTGCCTTGATGATTAATTAACTCAATGCGCAAAGAAGCGTGAAAATCACCGAGTACGTCCTCTCCCCATTGCATAATTAAGACGCGGTGGGGTTCTTCTTTACTTAGTTTGCGAATGTTACTGCAGCCAGTTTGATGAATAGTCATGCCTTTACCTGGGCTCAATACCGCCACAATTTCATCATCAGGAATGGGATGGCAGCATCTAGAATACGATACCAATAGCCCTTCGGTTCCGCGAATTGCCACTTTACTTTGTTTATCAGATAGCTTAGCGTTTTCACCCAATAATCGCCGAGCGACTATTGCGCTAAGTTCATTACCTAAGCCAATGTCTGCCAGTAGTTCAGAAAAGCTAGCATGTTTGGTTTCGAGCACAACACGATCAATATCTGCTTGAGGTAGTTTATCTAGTTTTACTTTACCTAAGGCGTGTCTGAGTAATCGATTACCCATAATTACCGCTTCTTCAGATCTTTGGTTTTTCAAATAGTGGCGGATATGTGAACGTGCCTTGGCGCTGACCACAAAATTCAGCCAGTTAGCATTAGGTTTGGCTCTTGGTGAAGTTATAATTTCGACTGTTTGGCCATTATCCAATGGTTTACTCAGTGAAAATGTACGCCTTTCTACTTTTACCCCTACACAAGAATTACCTACGTCTGTATGCACTGCATAGGCAAAGTCTACTGCTGTTGCACCAAGAGGCAACTCAATGATGCGGCCATCTGGGGTAAACACATAAATTTCGTCTGGGAATAGATCAGTTTTGACGTTTTCTATAAACTCAAAAGAAGAGCTGGCACTTTGTTGTAGCTCAATCAAAGATTGCATCCATTTCCGTGCACGAACTTGGGCAGTAGTGTCGTTACTGTCTTTGGCATCTTTATAAACCCAATGAGCCGCCACACCTTTGTCAGCCATGTGATCCATGTCTTTGGTTCGAATTTGAATTTCCACAGGGATACCGTGAGGACCAATTAAGGATGTATGTAACGACTGATAACCATTGGTTCGAGGGATAGCGATATAATCTTTGAAGCGACTCTCGATAGGTTTGTATAAGCCATGCATTGCGCCTAACGCTCGATAACAGTGATCTACCGAATCAACTACTACTCTAAAAGCATAAATATCCATGACTTCATTGAACATCAACTCTTTGTTTTTCATTTTGCGATAGATTGAATAAAGATGTTTTTCGCGGCCTGATACAATCGCGTTTATTTTAACGGCTTTAAGACGGGTTTCTACTTCTTTACGCGTATTTTCAATGACTTCTTTACGATTTCCACGGGCCTGTTTAACGGCCGTTTTTAGGGCTCTATAACGCATCGGATACATAGCGAGAAAGCCCAAATCTTCTAACTCATTTTTTATATCATGGATCCCTAACCGATGGGCCATGGGAGAGTATATTTCTAAGGTTTCACGGGCGATACGTCGACGTTTATCTGGTCGTAACGAACCTAAAGTACGCATATTATGGGTGCGATCAGCTAATTTGATCAGGATGACACGGATATCTTGGACCATAGCCATCATCATCTTTCTAAAATTTTCTGCTTGGGCTTCTTGAGTGCTGCTGAAGTGAATTTTTTCTAGTTTACTGACGCCTTCAACAAGCTCGCCTACTGTCTCACCAAACTGTTTGCTTAAGTCTTCTTTATTGTGGTGTGTGTCCTCTATCACATCATGTAACAATGCAGCCATCAGAGTTTCATGGTCAAGGTGCATGTCAGCCAAAATACCGGCTACTGCGACGGGATGAGTAATGTAAGGATCACCACTGGAACGCATTTGCCCACTGTGGGCGTCTCTGGCTACAATAAAGGCTCGCTGAGTTTCCGCTACCTTGTCAGGCGGCAAATAGGCTTCAAGTTTCTGTTTTAAACCCTCAAAAAGATACACACTAAACGCTTACATAATGATTAATATGAATTAAGAATACGGGGAATTCGGCGGGAAGCCAACGGCTAAACATCAGATTGATGTAAAGCCGTTAAAAATAATGGAATTTATTGCTCTTGCAGAATGTTTGCTACAGAAGTAAATTCGGCTTGATCTTGTGCTTCTTGATCACGAATGTTTTCTGCATCTAGAGTATCAGCAGTCACTAAACCTAGCTCTATTTCTCGTAAAGCAATTACGGTAGGCTTATCTGTGCCACGTTCTACTAAGGGGTCTTTACCTTCAATAGCAATTTGGCGAGCACGACGAGCAGCCACTAAAACCAAATCAAATCGGTTGCCAATTTTATTTACAGCATCTTCAACTGTTACGCGGGCCATGATGATCTCCGTCGGGTGGTAATATGAAAAAAAGGTCGCATAGTGTACTGGCTAATGCAGAATTTTAAAAGCTAATTGATCTATTAATGCTCAATCAAGCAGTATCAACCGAAATTCAGGATAAGCAACGCCTATAAGTAGAGCTTCTTCGGCCTCTCTCTACGTTGCTCCTCATAAGTTAATCCTTCGATATTCCTTCATCCCAAACTTATGTTAATTATGCGCTCAACAAATCATCAAACAACTCCTGATGGCGAATAATCTGCTTTTCTTTGCGTAAACGGCGAGTGGTCACTATTGAATCTAGCTCAGACAAAGCGGCTGCAAAATTATCGTTCACAACTACAAAATCGAATTCATGATAATGGGAAATTTCAGAGACTGCTTTTGTCATACGTTGCTCAATGACCTCAGCAGAGTCTTGTCCCCGCTCAGTTAAACGTCTTTTTAATTCTTCCTTTGAAGGCGGGGCAACAAAAATGGTCGCGGTATCAGGGATTTGTGCTTTGACCTGCCGAGCACCTTGCCAATCGATATCTAGAAACACATCGATTCCCTGGAGCAGAGTATGTTCTATGACTATTTTAGAGGTGCCATAATAATTGCCAAAAACCTCTGCATATTCAAAAAAGGCACCTTGCTCAATCAGTGACTCAAATTCTGTGCGGTCCACAAAATGATAATGTACACCGTCAACTTCACCGGGGCGTGGTGCTCGTGTAGTATGTGATACAGACACTTGCATCGCATTATTATGCTCATCGGTGGAGCGATGTTTTTCTAATAAGGCTTTGATTAAGCTAGATTTCCCGGCACCGGATGGCGCCGTCAAAATAAATAAATTTCCAAGGGTTTGAGGCATTTTTTTATCTTTTAATAATTAATTATTGTGTCGCGATTGCTAAGCAATGTTAGCATATTCTTATTGTATACTCATTCCACCTCAAAATGCCGCAATGGATCAGTGACAATATAGTCGTTAAATTCCGTGAATAAACAATAAAACAGGTAAAAACAACATGAATGATAGCCAATATCATCAATTGACTGATGACTTGTTAATCGCCATTGAAGAAATGCTCGACCAGTGTGAAGTTGATATTGATTATGAGTCAGCCAGCAGCATACTCACTATGATTTTTCTGAACGGCAGCAAAATTATTATTAATAAACAACCACCGTTACATCAATTATGGGTGGCCACTAAGTTTAATGGCCACCATTTTAATTTTCAGGACGAACAATGGATTGATGAACGCACAGGTGTAGAATTTTGGTCGTTTTTGGATAACGCCGTTTCCAAGCAAGCTGAACAAAGCATCACACTTAAAAAATAACTTTCCAATGAGATAATGTCCATGAGCGAACAAGGTTTACCTTATGTTGAAGTCAATCCTAACAGTAAGGCAAAAGCCACGGTCATATGGCTGCATGGTTTAGGGGATTCTGGTAACGGTTTTGCCCCCATAGTGCCTGACTTAAAGTTACCCGATGAACTAGGCATTCGTTTTGTTTTCCCCCATGCTCCTATGCGTCCAGTGACTATCAATAATGGCATGTCGATGCGCGCTTGGTACGATATTACCAGCCTAGATTTTACTAACAGAGCTGACATTCAAGGGGTTAAAGAGTCATCCGCTTTTGTGGCCGATTTAATTGAAAAAGAAATCGCTCAGGGTATTCCAGCTAATAAAATTGTGTTGGCAGGATTTTCCCAAGGGGGGGTGATTGCTCTGAACTTAGGTACTCGCTACGAAAAAACTCTGGCGGGTGTCATGTCGATGTCTAGCTATATGAGTGAGCCAGAAAAGCTCAGCGATGAGGCACACACTGCGAACAAAAACACACCTGTTTTTGTGGCTCATGGTACCTATGATGATGTAGTGCCTATCTTTATGGGCAATGCCGCCTTTAAAGTGTTAGAAAGTAACGGTTACCAAGCTACTTGGCATGAGTATGCGATGCAACATAACGTCTGTATGCAGCAGTTAAATGATATATCCAACTGGTTACAACAGAAATTGGGATAAATCGACTTTTTATCATCTGTGATAAAAAAGTGATGAAAGAATAATTACACTCATACGGTTTAGTTCAGTAATATTTTTATTATTACTAAACGGAGATGCACATGAACAAATTTGTAAAATACCTAAGTGTGGTTGTTTTTACCCTTTTTACGCTACCCGCTTTTGCCCTTGATGATGCGGTGAGCACCGGAATATTTAACGATACCGCAATTGATGGCTACGACACTGTTGCTTATTTTACCCAAGGGAAGCCGGTTGAAGGTAATAAGAAGTTTGCATTTTTATGGCGCGATGCCAATTGGCGCTTCTCTAGCCAAGAAAATTTGGATTTGTTCAAACAAAATCCTGAAATGTATGTCGCTCAATACGGCGGCTACTGCGCCTGGGCAATGGCGGATGGGAAAACCGCTGGCATTGACCCTGACGCTTGGCACATCAAAGATGGGAAGTTGTATTTGAATTACAGCAGGAGTGTGCAAAAGGATTGGCTTTCAACTATGCAAGCTGACATCGTTTCGGCAGATAAAAATTATCCTGAGATTACTGATGTGAAAAAGTATCTAAATAACTGATTTTATTATCTCAAATTAGAAGTCCGTAAATTCGGGCTTTTTTTTGTTCAAAAAAAAGTGCAAAGTGAATATTCTCAATATTTAATCTCATTTTTGGAGAATACTGTGAAGAAACTTACTCACCTATTGATTATCTTATCCTTGGGCGTGTTCAGTCAAAGTGTCACGGCACAAGTTGAACGCAGCCAGTTGACCAGTAGCATTGAAAACAGGGAGCCTACCGATAATCTTGAAGGTTTAGTGCAAGGTCAAAACGACAAAATGCAGCGCGTTTATTTTTTCACACAGATTTCAGGACTAGCGAACCAGCAAATTATTCACCGATGGTTGTATCAAGGCGAAGAAAAAGCGGCAGTAACTTTGAATATTGGTGGTGATAGCTGGCGTACCTATTCTAGTAAAAGTCTGCCTAGTTATTGGCAAGGTAAATGGCAAGTACAAGTATGGCAAGGCGATTTGATGTTAATCAGTCATCATTTCGAAGTGAATTATCCCGAATAAAAATACTGGGTTGGAAAAGAGTGAGTCGTCACCCAGTAGACATTGTCTTAGATCAATATCACTGACATAAATGCAAGTAATTGTTCAATAAACACCCTCTCTGTGAGTATACTAAAAGCTGTATGGACATATTTCGAATAGGCTATTTTGGTATTTAAACTAAGCGCGAACAAAAAAGTCATTTGGCCTCTCATTTTTTTCCATATTTATTGTCTTTGTATGGGTAATATGGCGCAAGCTGGCACCTTTGTAATCGGTGTAGAAGACGTCAGTTATTACCCCTATTTTGATTTTACTTCCGATAATACTAGCTTTGCAAAAGCCCTTTTCGACCAGTTTGCCAAGGATACCGGCCACCAGATTAGCTACCTGCCTTTACCCATTAAGCAGTTTCCTAAATGGTTGTATGCAGAAAGTATTGATTTTAAGTTTCCCGATAATGCCAGGTGGCAGGAAACGAGCAACATCCATCACCTAAAAATACATTTTAGTGACGAGATAGTGGCTATGACTGCTGGAACCTTAGTGATGGCGAAAAATAAACATAAAGATGAAGCTTTTTTTAAGACCATTGGCACTATTACTGGCTGTCACCCTACTCTTTGGTTACAACAAATTGAACAAGGTAAAGTCAGCATTTATGAAGATTCAAGTTCCAAAATATTGGTCAAACATCTTGTTAACGGCCTTATTGACGGCTTAGACATTGACCTCGCAGTGGCAAATGACGGATTACAAAAGTTGCATATTCAAGAGAAACTGGTGATCAATAACAAGCTTACAAAACAGTTTTATTCTTACCAAATGTCTACGGTGAAATATCCAGAAGTTATTAAACAGTTTAACCAATGGCTAGTGAAACGCCGCAAGTATATTGACTCTCTGAAGGCCAAATTTGGCATTTTGGCTGTTGAGCCTAATAAAATCGATAATGCTAAACTGTAAATTTTTCCGGTGACAATATTCCATTTATTATCAATCTAAGCTCGAGCTTTATTATAAGCATATGTGAACGATCCCAGTCTGGGCGAGGTAAGTTTAATGGAAAAAAATACAATTCGTTTCGCTAAACCAGAAGAAGCGTTGTTACTAAATGAGTTAGCGCTGCGTTCAAAAGTGCATTGGGGTTATGAACCTGATTTTTTGGCGAGCTGCAAAGAAGAGTTAACCTACAATGTAAGCCAGCTTTCAGCGCCAGCCTACTGTTTTAAAGTGGCAGAGTGAAACTGAATCTCACAGTATTCCTGGTCGTTTTTTACCTTTACTCGAAATTTGTCTTTAGCCAAGCATTCACACTCCGTATGTTTCTGATAACATAGGCTGCGTAATTTTTTGTTCAGGAAATGTCATGTCAACACGCATTATCCGTATCGCCACGCGCAAAAGTGCTTTAGCGTTATGGCAAGCCGAATACGTTAAGGCGGCGTTACTTAACGCCCATAGTAATATACAAGTTGAGCTTGTGCCTATGAGTACTCAGGGCGACAAGATCCTCGATACTCCTTTAGCTAAAATTGGCGGCAAAGGTTTATTTATTAAAGAGCTAGAAGTCGCTATGACTGAAGGCCGGGCCGACATCGCGGTACATTCTATGAAAGACGTACCTGTCGCTTTCCCCGATGGGTTTGGCTTACATGCCATTTGTGAAAGAGAAAACCCTTTTGATGCTTTTGTGTCTAATCACTTTGATTCATTGGAAGCATTACCTCAAAATGCTGTGGTAGGTACTTCTAGTTTGAGACGTCAGTGTCAGTTACGTAAAGTCAGACCTGACTTAGTGATCAAAGATTTACGTGGCAACGTGAATACTCGCTTAGGTAAATTAGATGCGAGCGAATATGATGCCATTGTGTTAGCCGCTGCAGGATTGATCCGCTTGGGTATGCAGCATCGAATTCAATCAGAGCTCTCGCCTGAATTATCACTACCAGCTGTAGGACAGGGCGCGGTAGGTATTGAATGTCGAAATGATGATGCAGACTTAATTAGGTTGTTAGCACCTTTGAATCACCGTGAAACCTTTATTCGGGTAAGTGCAGAGCGTGCCATGAACGCCAAGTTAAACGGTGGATGCCAAGTGCCCATTGGTAGTTTCGCCGAGTTAGACGGTCAACACATAACGCTACGTGGTTTGGTGGGTTCGGTAGACGGTAAAGTGATGTTGTATGCTAAACACTCCGATAGCTTAGAAAATGCAACTCAACTGGGCGAACATGTCGCAGAATTGTTACTTGCCCAAGGGGCAGGGGAGATCCTCAGTGCGTTACAGGCCAGTTAGTCAGTGACTTTTTTACTCCTTAGGCCTCAAGCAAAATGCCACGCTAGCGTGCAGGCATTTAAACTCGCAAGCTTATCTGCAGTTGCTTGTGGCTTAATTGATACAGTTTTAGATAACGATGCAATTAACCAGCTACCGGCAAAAATAATAAAGTTGCCTAGCGATAATGAAACTGAGGTTTACATCATAGTAACCAGTACCGTGGCCGCAGAGCAATGTGTGTTGATGAAAAACCAATGGCCTAAAAACATCTGTTTTTTTGCGGTTGGAGCCAGCACTGGGCATATTCTACAAAACGCTGGTATTGCTGTAGTTATTCCACAAGAAGCCAGAACAGAAGGTCTGTTATCACTGTATGAGCTGAATCATGTTGTGGACCAATTCATTGTTATAATGAAAGGGTTTGGTGGTAGAGAATTGCTCTACGATACCTTGCTCGCACGTGGCGCTAAAGTAGAAGAGTGGGAGGTGTATAAACGCGTTAAACTTGATACTCCCGTTTCAACACAAGACTGGCATGCAACCCAAATTCGTTGCATTATTGCCACCAGTGGGGAGGTTATTCATGCCGCTTTTGATTATTTTGAAGCGAGCTGGCTTAAAACCTTAAACTGGATAGTGGTTAGCCAGCGCACCGCAGACATTGCATCTAAACTGGGTGTAGCTCAGATAGACATTAGCCGTGATGCCAGTGATCAGGCCCTTATTCAATGCGCACAACAGTTGGTTACCCGCGCAAGACATTCTTCGGAGCATTAAATGGCAGATGAGAACAAGTTAACCCCGTCAGATGCAGCAAAACTGGCAGAGTTAGAAAAACAATTAGCCAAAGACAAGGCTGCTAGCCCCTCTGTAAAAAAACAGCAGTCAGTAGTGACTGGGAATAAAAGTGCAGAAAAACCGCCAACAAAAACTGCTGACTCCTTAACTAAAGAAACCGGCTATAAAAGCAATAAAAGTACAACTTCTTCTCGCTCAGGCAAACCAGCTAGTGAGTCAAAAGGCAAAACCGGCGTATTGTGGTTTTTCACTATCATTAATTTATTATTATTGGCCGCCATCGTTGGTGCTGGTTACTGGGCATGGATGCAGTGGCAAGTACAAAACCAACAACAAATTGATGCTTTTGCCGCCCAGAAAACCAGTATGGAGCAACAGCAGACTAGTATGCAACAACAGCAGAATAGTTTGGATCAGCAACAAAATAACATTGCGCAATCCATTGCCTCTAACCAATTGGCAAAAGGTGACTTAGAGCAGCAAAATCAAGCATTACAAACCAGTATGCAAAGCTTGATTGAACAGCTGCAACTTACCCATGCACAAGTGCAAACCAATCAGCGTAATTTGGCCGAAATATCGGGTCGTAGGCCTGCAGATTGGTTATTGGCTGAAGCTGATTATCTAATACGTATTGCAGGGCGCAAACTCTGGTTAGAACATGATGTAAAAACTGCCATTATGATGCTGCAGTCTGCTGATAGCCGTATTCAAGATCTAGACGACCCAAGTTTGTTACCTTTACGGGCTAAGCTGGCAGAGGATTTACAAGCGTTGCAGCAAGTTAACCTAGTTTCAACCAGCTCTATTGCTCTGGCCTTAGGAGCAATGCTAAAACAAGTAGATAACTTACCATTGGCCTACTTTAAAAAGCCAGAAAATGTAGCGCTTGATGAAACCGTCACAGAATCTATTGATGATTGGCGCTCAAATTTAGCGCGAAACTGGCGAGAGGCCACAAAAAACTTCTTTAGCTTTAAAAGGGTCACCACTGAAATCAAACCTTTTATGTCAGAGCAACAACAATGGTTATCTAGAGAGCAACTGAAGTTTGCCTTAATGCAAGCACAAGTTGCTGTGTTGAAAGATAATGCAACACTTTATCAACAGTCGTTACAAACTGTATTTGGCTTGTTAATTGAGTCTTTTGATACTGAAAAAGACTTAGTGGTGCAGTTCACTGACAGCCTAAATAACTTGCAACTGACGGACTTTGAACGCACTTACCCTGTGCAGTTTAATGTTGCTCCGTTACTGCAAGATGTAATCGAACAACGCTTAAATAGCCGTTTTGTAAACGGAAATAACTAACATGAGTCAGCTAATTAGAATTGTTGTTGTGTTGCTAATCTTACTGATTACCGTGGTTATTGCAGCGATGTTTTTTGAAGACAGTGGTTATGTGATGGTCGAATTCAACGGTTGGGTAGTTGAGATGAATGTCTGGTCGCTTAGCTTGTCGCTTATCGCTATTTTTGTTGGCTTCATGTTTATCAACTTATTAGTTAAAGCCACTCTCGCAGCAGCTTCTGGCTCGAAAAACTGGTTAGGTAACTGGGGCAATCGTAAAAAACAAAAAGCCTTTACCGCTGGTTTAATAGCATTAGCTGAAACCAACTATCTAATTGCCAGAGAAAACTTCAACAAAATAGAAAATGAAGACTTCGATGGGATCAACCTTTTAGCCGCCGCCGAAGCTGAAATTCAGTTGGGCCAACCAGAACAAGCCAAAACATATTGGCGTATGGCAACAACCTACGAAAAATCAACTCTGGCTGCTAAATTGTATTTAATTCGTGATGCCTTGCTACACCATAAATCGGATGAAGCAATACTTCTTATTCAAAGTCTAAGTGAAAAACAACGAGGACAAACTCCAGTACTAAAACTGTGGGCCCAAGCACTTGGGCAAGCAGGTAAATGGCAAGAGTTAAAAGACAAGCTAAAAGGTTGGAAAAAAGCACTAGGTGATGACTATGCGCCGTTAATGCAACAAGCATCTAAAGGTAACTTTTCTGAAATCGCCAGTAAAGAAGGTGCCAGTCAGCTTAAACAAAACTGGCAATCGTTACCACGATCAACTCGCAAAGACCCCGCACAACAAGCAGCGTATATTCAACAGCTTATTGACCAAGGTATGCATTTTGATGCCGAGCAGGCTTTGCTGGAATACCAGTCGTCTGCACCTCATCCTTTGCTAGTGCCTTTGTTTAAACAAATTAAATTGCCCAATCCTGCGGGCGCGATCAAAAAACTTGAGAGTTGGCTGAAAAAAGATGATTTGAATGTCGAACTACTATCTACATTAGGTCATATTGCGTTTAACGCAAACGATCAACTATTAGCAGAAAAAGCCTTAGCTAAGGCGATTAAATTAGGTAACCGACAAGAAGATTTGATTTTGATGTCGAGTATAAAAGAGTCGCAAGATGATCAAAAACAAGCGCTAATGTTGTATAAGCAAAGTATGGGGACTCAGTTACAGCAACCTAAGGTTAAATAATAAAAGGGTAAAAAAATTCTCTTATTAACAGCTTTACTCATTCTACCGTAGCACTTGCATGGGGTACAATTACCACTAAGTACAACGCCAGAAAAGTCTGGTATTTTCAATATGTTACCAAATACTTGAAAGAATTCAGATGGAAAAACATGCTAGACTATTACAATTGTATTAAACTGCTTCGCACCAAGAAACTTAGAATATTGACGACCGTTTCTTATATTTTCAGGGGTTATAAATGATTAGTTATATGGATAATAAAATAAAATTATCAGCCGCATTTTTAGTGGCAGGGATAGTTTTATCTGGATGTGGTGCAAGTGGAGGTGGTTCGGTTGGAAGCGGTTCCTCGTCAGAGGTAAATAAAGGAAAGGGTTCTGTGAACAAACAAAACTACACTGCCGAGGTAGGTTTGACACCCAGACAACGATTTAGTAAAGCTTTAGAAAAGCTTGAAAATGGTGAAGATGGGCAGGCCTTAGCAGAACTAAATGCCTATCTGTTAGCTGTGCCTAATAGTAATAGTGCTAGAAATTTGGTTGCACAAATTTCGACTGATTCAAGTGAATATTTCCCTTCTGAGCATTTCAAAGTTAATTTAACCTCCGGTGCTAGTCTTTCTACACTCGCAAAAAGATACTTAGGTTCAGCATTGAAATTTTATGCTTTAGCCAAATACAATAACATTGCCAACCCTAGCCGCGTTAACATTGGACAAGAAATTAAAATACCCTTGACGCAACTTGCTCGGTCTCAACGTGATAAAGACAACGCCTTAGAACTTGCAGCGCCAAATATGGAAAAGGAAGAGTCAGTCGTTGATTTGGCAAAGGCGGAGGGATCCAACAATGTAGTTGAGGACATGACCGATGCAACTGAATTACCTGAGGTTGAGCCACTTTTAACAGAAGTTATCCCTGTTGCTCCGGTTGAAACGGCTGAGTCTGCTCTCAATGATCTTCAAGAATTAACACAAAATAAGGATTATGCAGCAGCTATTGAAAAATTAACAACGCTGAGTACATTTGGTAAATTCAATAAGGTAAGTAGAGAGCTGGCAATAGCAACATATACTGGACGGGCCAAAGAGATTGCCGAAACGGATAATATTCTAGCCGCCACATACTATGCAAAGGCTGGGCAGTTAAACTTGACAGAAGAGCAAACCTTTGCAGCTTTTGAGAACTTTAAAATGGCAACGGATCTGGATAACAAAAATGACCAGGCAATGGAAGAAATGCTGGTTTTGCAGAAAGAAATTGCTGATAAGTATCATAGAGAAGCTTCGTCAGCCTTTCGACGTCAGGAACTGGATCTCGCTATAGAAAAATGGGATATGGTTTTAAAGGTTAATCCAGATCATTCAAGTGCAAAACTATATAGAGCGCAAGCTTTAGAGCTAAAAGAAAAGTTATATAAAATCAACCAGAATTAGAGTTCAGCTTCTGGATTTTCATCAAGTTCTGTTTCATTTTTATGGCTCGCTGCAGTAGTTGGCGAGTCTTAACGTTATTGGGTTGATACTTAAGAGATTGCTCAAAGTATCCAATAGCTTCATCTAAATTGGTTTTAAATACCTTGTTCGCTAATTTCAAATACCTGTTTGCAATGGTTTCTGAGAGCTCTTCTGTTTTCTTATGAATGCAGGGTAATTTATCACCTTTAAGAGCAGCAATCCTTAACGCCTGCTGGTAATACTCAATGGCTTCTTTGGTATTATTCTGCTTTTGCTGACGCTCCCCTAATTTGGTATATGCTAATATACGATAATCGTTTGGTTGTAGGTGTGTTGAAAAGGCGTCCTCAAATTTATCAGCTAACTGTAATAATCTCAGATATTTTTTATCATGTATAAACTGCTCCCCTTGCTCAAGATACTTTGTGAGCAGGATCGATATTTTGGCCTCTTCTTGTGACTCAACAAAATATTTATTAATGTTTGCAGTTTTTGAGCTGGCTTCTTGAATCGCAAATTTCCATTCAAACTTTCTTAACTCTTGCATAGCAATTTCATTATTTGGATCTAAGGCCAATATCTTTAGGTAGACCTTGCGCTCCAATTCATCATTACCTGATGTTTTAGCTTTGTCTAAAATACCGAGCTGCTGAATGACACGATCCGATACCAAAAATTCGAGGCGCAGGATATGATCTTTTACGACTTCATTGTTAGGATAGGCTATCTGTAAAATCCTCCATTGTGTCAACGCTTCTGCATAACGTTGTTTATCTTCCAATGAATTAGCAATAGGGCTGCGTTGTTCAAATAGAGTGCGGCTATCTGCCAAGTTTGTGCTGCAAGAACAACAAAGCACTAGCGTGGTAACACAGATTATTCGTTCTATCATTTGAGCGTCACAGTACTAAAAACATTCAAGCTTCTTTTAAATGTATTGAGACTATCCCCACCATATATCATGGTCCGATGTAACAAAAAGGGGGCTGAAAATGCAGGGTTACTTCCTTTATGAACTGTGACCGCTAGTTCGTAATCGTTTTGTTCTAGCAGGTCAACAATTTCCAAACTACTATTCCCATACGGATAAGCAAAATGACTAATCCTTTGCTTGGTTCTACGAGACAATATTTTTTCTGCACCTTCAACTTCAATTTTTAGTCGTGATAAATAGTCTTTATCGGATTCGCCAAGTGGTAATGGTGATAAACTGTCATGTGATTTTGAGTGGGATTGTATGTCCACCAAAGGTGCTTTACTTAGGAATTTAACATCTCGCCACTTGAGCGCTGGCCCTGCTCCTATAAAGTCTGGATAAACGAACATAGTGGAGGGGAAATCGTATTTCTTTAAAATTGGATAAGCTACTTCCAGATAACTTTTATAACCATCGTCTATGGTTATCACAACAGACCTAATAGGTAATTCTTTTTTACCATTTAGAAAACTGCCTAAATCACTTAATGCAAGTACTTGGTAATCATTTGCAGCGAGATAATCCATCTGACTTTCAAACTCGGCACGAGTCACAACCATCTTATTCTTGCTTTCACTTTCCTCGGTAAATTGGTGATAACAAAGCACGGGGATACGTTGGTAGCCATCAACAAAAACACCAGAACGGTTGATAACCCTCTTGGGAACGGCAACATAACTACCAGATGCTACTGTTGCTTCTGGGTTGTATCTTTGCAGAATTTCAGAATACTGCTTACCGCCTAAAAACTCTTCGGCTAATGACCCGTAAGTATCATTATCACCTGTCTGTAAAATAATAAAATCATCATTGCTTGCAATTACCTGGCGTTGAGTTGATGAACAGCTTACCAACAACAAAATGGGCAAAACGATCAGAGCAAAACATCTCAATTTTTTGTACTCTTATCAGTATTGGTCGTGGCATCTTTTTTATTTGAACTAGCAACTTCTACTGTAGTTTTTACTGACGGTTTTTTTCGAGGTCTACGTTTTACCGGTGGTTTTTTAGTAGCAGTGTGCCCTTTAGTATCTTTAGCATTCTTGATTGGTCCGTCTTTTTTTGGCTGAGTATCTGTGGTTGCAGCAACATCTTTTTTATCATCAGCAACTTTAGATTCTTTATTAATATTAATCTGACTTATTGAAATAATAGTTTGGTCAGGATTTACATCTAACTCAGGCTCAGCTTCAGAAGCCTCTGTTTCCTGCTCTTTTTCCTGACTCTTTATAACGCCTTGGCTTGGCTTAATATCAAGTCCAATCTGACTGCAGGAAATGATAGTCTTATCAGCGTCAACATCCAACTCAGGTATCATTTCAGGATTATTTTCAGCAGCGTCTAGTTGCTCTTCATTTACTCCTGTTTTATCTATACCTGTTAGAGCTAGCTCATCAGTGACTTCTGTATATCGGTCCTGAATTGCCGCAGCCATGTTATTAAAGCCATCAAATACTTCGCCAATCTCATCATTCCTTGTTAACGATATTCTGGTATCTAAATTACCTGCTGCAAAGCTTTTCAACGACTGCTTTAACACTTTAAATGGACGTGCGATCAAACCACCAAAAATAAACATAACCACAGCAACCGAAGAGGTCGTTATTAAGGCTAAGATAAACATCAACCAACCTGTGATGCTCTTTACCTCATCTAAGCCATCTTGAGATAAGCCTAAAATTATCTGACCAACCTCAGTGCTTTGAAACAGAATAGGCGTTTTAATGTTAAATATATTTCTGCCATCAGCGGTCTCTGAACTAGTTGTATGTACATCGTCAGACTCACTGATAAGTTCAGCATTTTCCTTTGGTTGATA
>Ga0316204_10007113_pt1 | contig 16655 bp, 13 predicted proteins | sample 6monrhotite_MG_2_FD_205661 | JGI IMG/M metagenome (GOLD analysis project Ga0316204, IMG submission 205661) | Microbial mat bacterial communities from mineral coupon in-situ incubated in ocean water Damariscotta River, Maine, United States -... | ecosystem: Environmental > Aquatic > Marine >... | reverse complement strand
TCGCTGGGACTAATGTTAGTGATTTAAAAAGCAGCTACCTCAATATAATGACACAAGCAACCAATTCAAGAAATCGAATTAGTACATTGCAAACAGCGCATAATAATGCTTATCCAACACCCGCTGATCCAGCAAATCCAACTGCGGCTGAACAAACAGCCATTGATAATTGGATAATCCGCCGTGATGTATTAATTGATGCAAGGCAAAAAGCGGTGAATATAATTAACACAATGAATACATTACGCTCAGTGTTTATTTCTGATCTTATTGATAGGCGAGATGGTGCTGTGGCTGGTTATAACCAAGTAGTTGAAATATTGGCTGATTTGCCACCATTATTACCACAACCTGTTCCTGTTGATCCAGCTAATCCTACACCAGAAGAAACTCAAGCTCTTGCGGATTGGCAAGTTACATATGATGAGAGAGTGGTTTTGCTGGCATTATTGAATTCTCAACTAGCAGAGCAACAAGCATTGATAAACTACTATAATGGTATTCTTAGTGGACCATTTGGAGGCTTCTTAACCTTCGAAATAAACCGACTGCAAGATGACATACAAATAAGTGTTGGAAGAATTGAAGGGGCTTATGCAAATACTGCAGATGCTTATGACACAATAGATGCTGCAATTGAAGCAGAAGAAAATGCGGTTTACTTTGAAAATAATGTGGGCAATGGAAATCCCGGTCCAAATGGGACGCCAAATACGCAAGCAGCAGGGGTAGATGACATTCTTCAAGCAGCTGATGATAAGGGTGCCGAAAGATGAAAAACATTTCATTGATGCAAGCAAACAAACAAAAGGGTTTTTCTCTGGTTGAGTTATCAATAGTATTAGTGGTTATTGGAATAATAGGCTTTTTTAGTATTAAGTTTTTGTCTCAAATTGGAACTCAAACCCTAAATGAAAAATTTAAAAGTGATTTACAATTAGCAGATGCAGCAATCATTGGGTTTATATTTGCAAATAATCGTTTGCCTTGTCCTGACGTGGCACCATATGATGGGTTAGAAGATTGTGGGTCTGTCAATAACAATCAAGGAAGATTACCAGTATCTACTATCGGAATAGAATCATCAATGCAAAGAAAACGCGGCGGTGAAATCAGGTATGGAGTTTACCGGAATGCATCAGCTGACGCTGACTTAAGCAGTTTAAGCAATTTATTTGAACCATTATTACCAAATTCTGAAACGTCAAACCAGTCCAATGGATTAGACTTTTGTTTTGCATTAAAAAATGCCAGTCGCTTAGTATCTTCTCTAAGCACCCAAGTCAATATTGGTTCATATGGCACAAATGTTGCCTATGCGATCGCAGACAGTGGAACCATAGATTCAGACAATAATGGTAGTTTATTTGATGGAAACAATGGGGCAGGATTAAAATTTGAAAAACCCAATGAATCGCATACAAACCAATATGATGATAATGTCAAAGCTGTGGGTTTTAATGAATTGGCAGGACGTTTAAAATGTGGAAAAGTTCTTTCTGAAACCAATGGGGCTGCCAGAGCCAGTTATGCTGCATATGACATGTGGTTGGTTGCAAATCAATACAAGTTATATCGTGATTTTCATGTTCATTACCTTGAAATCATGTTGGAAATTGCTCAAGTTAAGTTCTTATTAGCAACAGCAGCATTGGTACTAGCAGGACTATCAGCAGCATTGGCTATTGGCGTGGCAATCATAACAGCTGGTGCAAGTGCCATTGTTGGGGCTGTTTTAGCTGTGGTAGCATTAGTAGATGCAGGTATTGCTGAAGCATTAGCCATTTCGGATAAGGCAGGGGCTGAAGACTCTCTAGCTGATGGTATTGTACAAAGAACCGAAGCAATAGCATCTTTGGCCAGTGCCAATACATTTAAAAATAACAAATTGGCAATTGTTAAAGCTTTAGATATTAGGGGGTTGATTAGATAATGTTATATTCAAATAATAAAGGATATTCGTTAATAGAACTGAGTATGGTTATCTTGATAATTGGTATACTCTTTGCTTTGTTATACAATTATTATCCACGTGCACAAGAAGTTCAAATAAGGCAGGCCGAAACATCAAATACTGAGTACATTGATAACGCAATAGTGGGTTTTGCCTATTCACATGGTCGATTACCATTGCCCGATACTAATAATGATGGAATAGAGGATGCGGGAGCCACGCGAGGCACTATTCCTGAAGTCACTTTGGGAATGGCTGAAAAACCAATTAATAAATCAAATATACCTTTGGTTTATTCAGTGTTTAGAAGAGCAAACACCACAATTCCCAAAAATGACGCTGATTTAGGCGTAAGTAGGGATAGACTTCCTGCATTATTGCCAAGCGGGGTTCGAAATGCAGAAGAAATATTACTCAATCAATCTAACACAATAGATTTTTGTTTCGCCTTACGAACTGCTGCAAATATACCTTTATATGATAATAATTCATTATATGTGTCAAAAACAGTCCCTACAGATTTTAATAAAAATGTTGCATATGTATTGGTTGATGCCGGAAGTCAAGATGCCAATGGCGATGGCGATGTGTTAGATGGTTTTAATACTGCAGGTTTGAAATTTGAGGTAGGCACTAAAGCACATTCGCCCATCTATGATGATAAGGTCAATACCATGGAATTTGCAGAATTATTTGGTGCATTGGCTTGTGGTTCAACAATCTCAGCAGCTTTACATGCACATGATAATGCCGTATTGGCTGCAGATATGATGGCAACGTCTTTTGTTGATTATCAAAATTTATTGGATTTAACCGAACAATTAGCAGAAGCTGATGTTGCACTGGGTGCAGCAGCAGTATTGCAAGCATTAGCTGGAGATGGTGATGTGATTGCAGCAGGGGCTACAGCTTTAGCAGAAAGCCTAACACCTCCATTTACAGCAATCGGTGTACCAGCCATGGTAGAAATTGCCATTTCCGCAGTTATTGCAATAGCAGCAACTGCCGCGGCGGCAGCAACTGTTATTGAAGCGGCTATTGCTTTGGATAGCATAAATGATGCCACAGATTGTTTCGAAAGCGGTACAAATTGTGAAGTTGGTAATGGTAATTTTGTGGCAAATGCCCAAGCATTAACCATATTAATAAGACAACATGCAGTTGATGCAGATGCAGCTGGTTTATAAATGAAAGAGAATACAATGAAAAATAATTCAAAAGGGTTTACCTTGGTAGAGATGTCAATAGTACTGGTTATTATTGGAATAATACTGGGTGCAGTATCTATTGGTAAAGATTTACAAAGAAATGCCAGTTACCAAAAAATAAGCCAATCATTTATACAAGGTTGGGCACTGGCTTATCAAAATTATTATAATAGAGTAAATGTTGTTATTGCAGATAGTCAAACTGGCCCAACATTAATGGTGAATCAAAATGCTGGTGAAATGTGTGCTGCTACTTTACCAACTGGTTTACATACTTATATGGATAATGCAGGAGTGCGAATGCCTGCTGGTCGTGCAGAGGGTTCTGAAGACAAATATGTTTACTTAGATACCAATGGTAATCCACAACAGATTGATGTGTGTTTTGATAATGTTCCATGGTCAGTTGATGGTTTGACTCCAGCTGTTCCATACATGTTAAGAAATAGAAATGTGATGGTTATCAAAGGCTTAACACCAGATTTAGCCCGTTTGTTAGATGCATCGATTGATGGTGTTGCGGATGCACGTTTTGGTTTTTTTAGAGAATTGCAATATGCTAATAATATCACAGCAGATCAAAGAGAATGGAGTAAAACAAATATTCAAAATTTCGCAAATGCTGCCAACAACCGAGACGAAGACCAAGTGGCTATCATGACTGCTTATTATTTAATGCCAGAATAATTAGTAATATCCCTTTATTTAATGCATAAAAAAGGCACGGTAAATCTATAATTACCGTGCCTTTTTTTATATACCAACTTCAATATATTAAGAGTTTTCTATTGTTGTATTTACAGTTTTAATTATATTTTCAACAGTAAAGCCAAAATGATCAAATAATTCAGCACCTGGAGCCGATTCACCAAAAGTGTCTTGTGAAATAATAGCGCCATTCAGGCCAACATATTTGTACCAAAAATCACCTTGACCCGCTTCAACTGCTATACGATTAGTAACAGATGATGGCAATACGCTTTCTTTGTAGGCATCATCTTGTTGATCATAAACATTGGTACAAGGCATCGAAACCACACGAATATGTTCACCCAATTGTTCAGCGGCTTGCATGGAAATGCCAATTTCTGAACCTGTGGAAATTATGATGGCATCAGGTGTGCCTACAGAATCTTTTAATATGTAACCGCCTTTAGATATGTCAGCCACTTGTTGGGCATTTCTGTTTTCTTTAGAAGTATTTTGACGACTGAATAGCAAACAAGAAGGCCCATCTGCTTTTTCTAGTGCAGATTTCCATGCAGCAACTGATTCTGTTGCATCACAAGGTCTCCAAACATTCATATTGGGTATCAAGCGCAAAGAAGAAGTCTGTTCAACAGGTTGATGGGTTGGTCCATCTTCGCCGACACCGATTGAGTCATGTGTATAAACAAATAAACCACGAATTTTCATTAATGCTGCCATACGTAATGCATTACGGGCATATTCTGAAAACATCAAGAATGTAGCACCATACGGGACTAAACCGCCATGTAACATCATTCCGTTCATCATCGCTGTCATACCAAACTCTCGAACACCGTAGGACAAATAGTTGCCAGTAAAATCTAATTCAACATCGTTACAGGCTTTTGAACCAGACCAAAAAGTGTTGTTAGAAGGGGTTAAATCAGCAGAACCGCCAAATAATCCGGGAACCAATGGTCCCAAAGCTTCTAATGCATATTTTGATGCTTTCCTTGTCGGCATTGCCTCAGCTTCAGCTTGGGATTTTTCAACAGCAGCTTGTGATAATTGAGCAAAATTATCAGGCAATTGGTTATTCATGCGGCGTGTATAATCTGCGGCTTGATCTGGATATTTTTCTGAATATTCAGCAAATAACTCAATCCATTTATTTTCAGTTTTGGCACCTTTTTCTTCTGCATTCCAACCATCATAAACATCTTGTGGAATCTCAAATGCAGGATAACTCCAGTCTAGGGCTTCTCTAGTAGCAGCAACTTCATCTGCGCCTAATGGTGCACCATGGCATTCATGAGAGCCAGCTTTATTAGGAGCGCCCTCACCAATATTGGTTTTAGCACAAATGATAGATGGTTTGTTTGTTTTTGCTTTGGCTTTTTTGATGGCTTTTTTAATTGCCTTAGGGTCATGTCCGTCAATAGATTGTACATGCCATCCATAAGATTTAAACCGTTTAACGGTATCATCTGTGAACCAACCGCCCACTTCTCCATCAATAGAGATATTATTGTCATCGTACAAAGCAATTAATTTGCCCAATTTTAAAGTACCAGCAAATGAACAAGCTTCATGTGAGATGCCTTCCATTAAACAACCATCACCAACAAATGTATAGGTGTGGTGATCAACAATATTAAGGCCCTCTTTATTAAACTCCTCAGCCAATAGCTTTTCACTTAATGCCATTCCTACTGCATTTGTAATGCCTTGTCCTAGTGGACCTGTGGTAGTTTCAATCCCAGCTGTATATCCATATTCAGGATGTCCTGGTGTTTTAGAATGGAGTTGTCTAAAATTTTTGATGTCATCCATACTAAGATCATAACCCGTTAAATGTAACAATGAATACATCAACATAGAGCCATGGCCATTTGATAATACAAACCTGTCACGATTAGACCAATTCGGATTTTTTGGATTATGGCTCATGAAGTTGTTGTACAAAACTTCAGCCATATCTGCCATGCCCATTGGAGCTCCAGGGTGACCGGAATTTGATTTTTGAATGGCGTCCATAGAAAGTACACGAATGGCATTTGCAAGAGTTGTTCTGTTTGTCATAATCTTTATTAAGCTCTAATTTAAATTTTGAGGTGGTATTATATCAGAGCAATGATAATTTGAAGTCACAATTATTTATCTTTATTGTCATTAAATCGGAATTAATTCAATCATAGACAGGAATGAAATTAACAAACCAATATTTCAAAATAGTTCATGTTTGTTGATGATATTCAGATTATATTTATATTTAATTGTTATAATGCAATTTTATTCAGAGATAACTCATGAAAAGAATCAAAATTACCTTAATGTCATCAATGTTCTTATTTATGGCAGCATGTGTAACGATTAATGTTTATTTCCCAGCTGCAGAAGCAGAAGATGCGGCAAATAAAATAATCAATAAAATTATTGGGGAAGAAGATGGACAAGGTGCAGTTGGCAATAACCCTCAAAGCTTTAATCTTAATCCATTAAGTTGGTTTATTTCTTCAGCCCATGCAGAAGTAAATATAAATATTTCTTCACCTGCAATAGTGGAAATAACAGACAGAATGGAAAATCGATTTAGCAGTCAATTAAAACCTCACATAGATTCTGGTGTTGTTGGTTTTACAAACGAAGGTTTCATAGACATTGTCGATGCCAAAGCCTTGGCTTTAAAGGACCGCCAAATCGTTAAGAAGTTTGTAGCAGATGACAACCGTGACCGCAAAGCCCTTTACAGAGAGTTGGCTGTTGCCAATGGCCATGCTGATTGGGAAGAGTCTATTCGCAATGTGTTTATTAAATTATGGAGAGAAAAAGCCCGCAGTGGATGGAAATACCAAGATGCCGCTGGTGCTTGGCAAACTAAATAATTACTAAACTATAGAATGTTCAACTAAAGTGGTATTTTAAGATACCACTTTTTTATTACTGAGAGAAAAAAACACCCATGGCAAGACATCGCAGAAGAAAATTAATGGAACAACCCATCGAAGTTGTGATTGAAGATTTAAGTCACGATGGCCGAGGCATAGCAAGAGTTAATGGCAAAGTGATGTTTGTTAGCGGAGCATTGCCAGGTGAGACAGTCATTGCCAAACACACTGGCGGCAACAAGAATTTTGAGGAAGCAAGCGCAATAGAGGTGTTAAGCGCCTCAGAAGATCGGGTTGATGCGCAATGCAATTTTTATGATGTCTGCAATGGTTGCACCATGATGCATTTAGCACCTACAAAACAAATTGAGTTTAAACAAAATACACTCAAACAAAATCTTTTGAAAATGGCAAAACTACAACCAGAATCATGGTTGAATCCATTAACAGATGACTCATGGCATTACCGCCGCAGGGCCAGATTGTCTGTGCGTTGGGTGATGGCGAAAGAAAAAGTCTTGGTTGGATTTAGAGAAAAAAATGGCCGTTATGTAGCAGACATGAATGATTGCGAGATATTGCAACAACCGTTAGATAAATTGCTACAACCCTTAGCTGATATGATTGGCACATTAAGAATTAAACAACACATTGCCCAAATCGAAGCATCAATCGCTGATGATGATGTTGCATTGATTGTGCGACATTTAAAGCCCATTGGAGTGGACGATGAAAAAATATTTTTGGACTTTGCAAAAAATAACAATGTCAGAATTTACTCTCAATCAAAAGGTCCCAAAACAATCATTGAAATGCTTGATGAGTCACAGTCACTTCCAGTAAAACCTCTTTATTTTGATATGCCAGATTACAAAGTTAGAATGGAGTTCTTGCCCAGTGATTTTATTCAAGTCAATGCAAAAATGAACAATAAAATGATTGCACATGCCATGTCATTGCTTGATATAAAAAGTGACGATGTTATATTGGATTTATTTTGTGGACTGGGTAATTTTACTTTACCAATAGCGACAAAAGTAAAGGCCATAGTTGGTATTGAAGGAGAACAATCTTTAGTAGAACGTGCACAACACAATGCGCAATTAAACAAGCTGGATAATGTTTCATTTCATGTGGCTGATTTACGAAAAAATCATCAAGATTCAGATTGGTTTAAACAAGATTATAATAAAGTGTTAATAGATCCACCACGCAGTGGTGCCTGGGAAGTATTGCCATTAATTGCTCAAACTCAAGCCAATACATTGTTGTATGTATCCTGTCATCCTGCCAGTTTGGCCAGAGACACTGATAGGTTAGTCAATGAATTGGGGTTCAAATTGGTCAAAGCAGGAGTGATGGATATGTTTCCTCATACATCTCATGTAGAGTCAATTGCTCTATTCACCCGCAACCAATAATTTTAAACCAACTGTGCATATTCAGTTTTATTTCACATTGAATGTGCTAAAATTGCATTAAATAGTCAACTTATCTGGAAAACCTATGAAACTCTTGGCACTTATTATTGCCTATCTTATTAGCCATGTAATTCCTAAACCACAAAGATTTCGGAATTTTTCCTGGTATAAATCTTGGATGGCTTGGTTTGACAGCAAAGTTGGAATCAAAAACAAAGAAATAACTATACTGGTGACTATTGCAATTCCTGTAATCATTTTTTGTATGGCAATAAATGAATTAGTCTATTCGCAAGTTGGCTCATTAATTGTAGCAGTCTTGGTATTGAGCTATTGCATTGGACCAGAAAGCCTAGAAGAAGACGTTGAAAGTAATGAAATGCACGCAAAACTAGGTATTCCAAAAAATGCAGGCATTCCTTTATTAATAAAGAGATTAACACAAGTATCATTACACAGGTGGTTTGGAATAATTTTTTGGTACATGGTATTAGGTATTGCTGGGGCACTTATTTACAGGCTGTCTGAAAGGCATAACGCAATGACCCAAGATGGTCATGAAAACAAATTAATCACTGCCAAGCTAATGCAAATTTTAAACTATCCAGTAGCATGGATGATGGTAATATCAATGGCAATTGCCAGTGACTTTGAAAGGATTTATAAAAAATGTAAACCGTCTATGAATTTCGATAACATGAAAAACTTAGATGACACATTTTTATATGAGGCAGCAGATTTTGCAGTTGAAATATGTGAAGTCGAAGAAGGCGATGAGAAAAGTATTGAACAAGTCACACTAAATGTATTAATTAGAATGTTAATGGTGTGGTTGGTGTTTGTTTCAATTTTAGTTATATTTGCAAATTGAGGATTGTATGAATAAAGTAAAGTTATTGGCAATGGTATTATCCATGGTAATATTTTCGAGTGAATCTTTGGCCAAGAAAAAGCTATACAAGTGGGTTGATGAAAATGGCAAAGTTACTTATAGTGACCAAGTTCCTCCCGATCAAATAAAAAAAGGCCACCAAGAACTTAACAAAGATGGCGTGGTTCTAGAAGAAATCGAAGATGTATTAACAGATGAGCAAGTTGCTGCAATTAAGCAAGCAAAAATACTGGCAAATGAAAAGGCGAAAGCTGCAGAGGAAGCTGAAAAAGTTCGTCAAAACATTATGAAAGCTTATACCAATGAAAATGAAATTATTCGGCTGAAGGATGAGAGGGTTTCTGCCTTGAATAGAAACATCGAACAGGCAAATCAGAGCTTAGAATTTCAAAAAATTAGTTTAGATCAAATATTAGCAAGAGCAGCTGATAGTGAAAGGAATGGTGAAGAAATTTCAAGTGCTTTAAAATCAAGAATCGTTAGCATTGAAGAAAAAATAAAATACCAGAAAAAGTTTATTACAGTGAAAACGGAAGAGATTGAAAAAGTCATTACTAAATTTGAGGGCGATTTAGAAACATATCGCAAAGCAAGAAGAGTAAAGTAAGTTATTAGATTATCTAGGCCTTTGCGTTACTTATTGAATACCTTAAATAGTTGAATAAAACTACCATTATTGGTTAAATAATAGACTGGCTAATCATATAAATTAACTAAGCTCATGAAGAATTACATTGATAAACTTAATAATGACCCTATAATACTGGATTATTATTTTATCATTGCATAAAATGAGTTTCGAAATTTACTATTTACACCGTAGGGGTACAAAACAAAATGAGCGATTATGAAAAACGCGTAAAAGATATTATCGTAGAGCAATTAGATTTAGACGTTGATGTGTCTGAATTAAATAACAGTTCTTCTTTCGTAGATGATTTAGGAGCTGATTCTCTAGATACTGTTGAATTGGTTATGGCTTTAGAAGAAGAATTTGATTGTGAGATTCCAGAATCTGATGCTGATAAAATTACAACAGTGCAACAAGCGATCGATTACGTATCAGCTAACGCATAAATATTAATAATTGAATGATAATAATTAATTACTTTGATTAATTATTAATAATGAAATTAATTAGAAAAGCTGCGTACATTACGTGGCTTTTTTTTTACTAAAAATAGGTAAATCTAATGACCGAAAGAAGAGTCGTAGTGACAGGGATGGGAATCGTTTCACCTGTCGGAAACTCAATAAAAACAGCTTGGGGAAATATCACTGAAGGAAACAGTGGCATTGATCAATTAACCCACTTTGATACAACAGATTTTGCCTGCACAATTGCGGGCGAAGTACGAGATTTAGATGTAGACAAATACATCAAGAAAAAAGATGCGCGTAAAATGGATCCATTTATGCATTATGGTATTGCAGCTGGCGTTGATGCCATTAATGATTCTGGCCTAGAAATAACAGAACAAAATGCAGAAAGAGTCGGTGTTTATGTGGCAGCAGGTATAGGTGGTATTTATGGTATTCAAAAAACCACTGAAACTTGGCTGGAAAAAGGCGCGCGAAGAATTTCACCATTTTTCGTTCCCAGTACAATTATTAATATGGCCGCAGGTCATTTGTCTATTATGTATGGCATAAAAGGACCAAGTTTGTCTGCAGTTTCAGCATGCTCAACGGCCACACATAATATTGGTCTGGGAATGCGCAGCATTGCTTATGGTGATGCTGATGTTATGATTTGTGGAGGTTGTGAATATGCAACCACACCTTTGGCCATTGGTGGATTTGCTTCAGCCAAAGCCTTATCAACAAGAAACGATGACCCTAAAGCTGCCTCACGTCCATGGGACAGAGACAGAGATGGTTTTGTATTGGGTGATGGTGCAGGAGTATTGGTATTAGAAGAATACGAACATGCAAAAGCCCGTGGTGCTAAAATTTATGCAGAGGTATCAGGTTTTGGCATGAGTTCAGATGCTTACCACATGACATCTCCATCACCTGGCGGTGAAGGTGCGGCACGTTGCATGGTTAATGCCATGAATGATGCAGAAATAAACCCAAATCAAATTGATTATATTAATGCACATGGTACATCAACACCGTTAGGCGATAAAGGTGAAACTGATGCAGTTAAAATTGCTTTGGGTGAATATGCTTATACTACAGCTGTTGGGTCTACAAAGTCCATGACTGGACATTTATTGGGGGCTGCAGGTGGAGTAGAGGCTATCTTTAGTTTGCTTGCTATTAGAGATCAAATATTGCCAGGTACAATTAACTTAGATAATCCTGGAGAAGGTTGTGATTTGGACTATATTGCCAATGAATCTAGAAATTCAGTCATTGATACCAGTATGTCTAACTCATTTGGATTTGGTGGAACCAATGCCACCGTGATTTTCAAAAAAATATAACAAAATATCCTAATATGTTTCGAGTTAAACTAAAAAATAAACCAGATTTAATTGGTTTGGCTCGAAGTTATCCTGATAAATTTCCTGCGTTATTAGCCAGCAATACTAAAAATGAGAAAACAGGTCGTTACAGCCTGTTATTTGCAAAATCAAAAAAAGTCAAAATAGCATACAACAGAAAAAAACTCAAAAAACTATTAAAAATATTCAAAAAGCCAGTCATCAATCACAAGAGTGATGACTTGCCGTTTCATTCTGGTTGGTTTATTTATCTCAGTTATGCCAGTGTGCTTGAATGGGAAGAAGTCCTGTCTGATGTACAGCATGATAATGAACAACCATTGGCAATTGCAATCAGGTGTAAATCTGCGATTATTATTGACCACATAAAAGATCAATATTGGTTGGTTGGACAATCAAAAAAGCAGGTTAAAAAGTTACAGAAGTTAATAAAAAATCAAAATTGTAGCACCATTAATTTCACCAATCATTTAGAATTGCAAAGTGACGATGTAGAAGAATACGTTAGAAATGTAGACAAAGCCAAGTCCTATATTAAACAAGGAGATGTCTACCAAGTTAATCTTGCCCGAAATTGGCAGGTGAAATCAGATTTCAAAATTGACGCTTTAGAACTTTACACAACCTTGTCTGTTCATAATCCCTCACCCTTTGCTGGGATTTTACAAACTCAAGATTTCTCAATCATCAGTTCATCACCTGAAAGATTGGTTAAAGTTGAAAATCACATCATAGAATCAAGACCAATTGCAGGTACTCGCCCAAGACATAAAGATAAACACAAGGATCAAGAGTTACTTGAAGAATTGATCAATCACCCAAAAGAACAAGCCGAACACATCATGTTAATTGATTTAGAACGCAATGATTTAGGCCGAGTCAGTAAAGTTGGTACTGTAAAAGTTGATGAATTTATGGTGGTTGAATCCTATGCAAAAGTCCATCACATCGTATCCAATGTTGTGGGCGAATTAATTGATAATACAACATTTTACGATATTATGAAGGCCACATTCCCTGGTGGTACAATTACTGGGTGCCCTAAAATTCGTTGTATGCAAATTATTGATGAATTAGAAACCCATCCAAGGGGCGCCTATACGGGGTCAATGGGATACATTACAGATGATGGCAGGATGGATTTAAATATTCTTATTCGCACATTCACACTTTCAAACAATAAACTATCGTTCCAAGCAGGAGCAGGAATTGTTTATGATTCAATTGCAGAAAATGAAGCCATAGAATCTATGCACAAAGCCGAAGCGTTGATAAACAGTTTGTAAAATTTCTCAAGCCCTTTGCTTTAACAGTAAATATTAGAGTTCGCCATTTTATTCTTTTAATTTAAAATGCTAGAATATGGTTTTCAAATAAATAAAAATCGTGATTGACTTATATACATATGCCACCATTAACGGCCAAAATATTGTTATTGCATTAGAAGAAATGCAGTTAGAATACAATCTTCATAAAGTAAATTTAATGAAAGGAGAGCAACAAAAACCTGAGTTTTTAAAACTAAATCCATCAGGTCGCATTCCTATTATCATCGATCAAGACAATGGATTGGTTTTGTCTCAGTCATCAGCCATATTAATTTACTTGGCTGAAAAATCAGGAAAACTGATGTCATCAGATACCTGTAAAAAAGCAAAAACACAAGAATGGATGATGTTTCATGCCAGTGATTTGGCTCCCAACTTGTTTAATAATTTTTACCTTAAGGCGCTGATCAAGGAACCACAACTGGTCGCGGCCCAATTTATCAAGGACCGCTATTTGAATTTATACCAATATTTTGATAAACAGTTATCAGAACATGAGTTTTTAAATGGTTTTGATTACTCGATAGCAGACATTGCAGCTTACCCTGCTATTGATAGGTTGTGTGACAGTTTTGTTGAATTAGGATATGATAATATTGTTCGTTGGCATCAACAATTAAGCAAACGCTCAGCTGTTATAAAAGGCATGAACGTCTGATACAAATGAAATATATTTTAATACTGGCATTTGGAATGACTTTTGCCATCACTGTTTTGGCCCAAGACAAAAGGGTGTTACTTGTAGGCGATAGCTGGGCACAGTTCCAATTTATTGATGGAACCCATGAAGATGTGTTTGCAGACAATGGTTTTGCCAATATTGAAGTACTGGGTTTATTAACAACCCAATTAGGGACCCGAGCTTCAGATTGGGTACAGCCAGATAAACTGCTTATTATAGCCAATGAATTATCAAATAACCCTTCTATTGATACTGTGCAAATCACACTTGGCGGCAATGATTTTTTGGGAAATTGGACTGCAGGAATGCCTGAAATGCAAATGCTGGCCTTACAACAAGTCATTGTTAATGATCTCAATACTATAATTGATGCCATTCTATTGCTTGATACAGACATTGAAATCATTTTAAGCTTTTATGACTATCCTAACTTTGTTGATACCATTGGAATTTTTACAGGAGATCAATGTAGAGAAAAATGGGAAGGTCTTGGAGAGCCAAGTACTTTAGAACTCAATACCAGTTCAACGGCTTATGAACTGGTTTATCAACAATTGGCGAACAATAACCCAAGAGTATTTCACCTCGATCATGCTGGTCTTATGCAATCTTATTATGGTTTTCCAGATGATGGAATACTTCCTGGACAATTGTTACCTCCCGGTGATTTAAATCGTCCCAGTCCTGTGGAATCTATGCGTGATACACTTGGGATTGGTATTCCGGATTGTTTTCATCTGAGCCCTCAAAGTCACGAGTACCTTGTTCAAAACCTATTTGATGGTTATTTTCGTCAGCGTTTTGATACAATTTTCAAATCAAGTTTTGATTGAATAGATTTATTCACACCTCGCTAATCATGTATAAAACCTGGTTTATTGATAGGTGACAATATATGGTAATAATCTATCATTAATTTTGTAATATTTACCATTGATGTATTTCGCATTAGTAAATGTTATCAATCGCATTAAATATTATAAAATCAGTTTACATTTTAAATAAAAAAATGTAATATTCATGTGGGCTATTAGTGAATATTTTATCAAATTTATTCTTTAATAAAACCCACAAAAAAAATAATAATAGAGAGCTTTATATTAAGCTCCAAAGCAACGGAAATAATGAATGACGTTCATGTAATATGAACATCAATAATTAAACTGCATAAGTTTTCATTCCACTTGTTAGTTGTTGTTATTTTTTATCGACCTTATCTACATTTGTGTGTGAATCTTACGGTTTATCATATAAAAAAAGAGAGAGGTTTAAAATGTTCAAAAAAGAATTTGTAAAGTTATTAGTTACTTATTTAGTCTTAGTTTTAAATGTTAATGTTGTCTATTCGCAAGCTGATCCAGGTTATTACTCATCTGTAGATGCTTCAACCCCTTCTGCATTGAAATCTTCATTGCACAATATTATTAAAGATCATACAAGAATTCCCTATACTTCATCTTCCACAGATACCTGGGATATATTGGAATTGGCTGGTGAAGATGTGGATAATTCTAACCGCGTCATTGCATTATACAAAAACAGTGATTACGCAAAAGTCACTGGTGGCAATAACAATTATAACCGAGAACATTCTTGGCCTAAGTCTTATGGTTTTCCCAATGATGGCAGTAGTAACTATCCATATACGGATATGCACCATTTATTTATTGCAAACAGTTCTTACAATTCTTCTCGCTCCAATAAACCATTTGACATTTGTACCAGTGGCTGCACAGAAAAGCCAACAGATGTCAATAATGGTCGAGGAGGAACTGGCCAATCCAACTTTACAAAAACTGGCATATGGGATGTATGGGAGGCTCGCCAAGGGGATGTAGCGCGTGCTATGTTTTATATGGCCGTCCGTTATGAAGGTGGAACGCATGGGATTACCAACCATTCTGAGCCTGATTTAGAATTAACAGATGATTTGGCATTAATCAATGCCTCACAAACTGGTTCGAATGAATCATTAGCTTATATGGGATTGTTATCTGTTTTAATCACATGGCACAACAGTGACCCTGTTGATATTTATGAACACCAGCATAACGAAGCTGTTGCCAATGGTCAAGGCAATCGTAATCCATTTATCGATCATCCAGAATGGGTTGAATGTGTGTTTGAACTGGTATGTAATGGAGGAGGTACGGATACTACGGCTCCGAATGCTCCCAATAATTTAACTGGAGAAGCACCTTCTATTGGCACGATTACCTTGGATTGGTTTAATAACACTGAATCAGATTTAGCTGGTTATAATGTTTACCGTTCAACCACGAGTGGTTCTGGTTTTTCTAAACTAAATAATACATTAGTGAATGTTTCAGATTACACAGACAATACTGTAGCTTTAGACACCCAATATTATTACCGTGTAACAGCCTTAGATAACAGTAACAATGAATCGTTAAATAGTTCACAACTATCGGTGACTTCACTGGATAATACTCAGACTGACAATGTGTTGGCTAATGGTGTGGCCAAAACTGGTTTATCTGGAAATCAAGGCAATGAACAGAACTACACCTTATCTGTACCAACTGGCGCAACAAATTTAAGTTTTAATATTAGTGGAGGTTCAGGAGATGCCGACTTATATGTTAGATTTGGCTCAGCTCCAACACAGTCTAATTACGATTGTCGTCCTTATATTGGTGGTAATGTTGAATCATGTGATATATCCAATGCTCAAGCAGGCACTTATCATGTCATGATTCGGGCTTATTCAACTTATGCTGGAGTAAGTTTGGAGGGGAGTTACACGAATTCTTCATCAAATAATGCACCTGTTGCTTCATTTAGTTCAAATTGTACTGATTTATCCTGTAGTTTCGATGCTTCAAACAGTACTGATGGAGATGGCAGTATAGTCAGTTATTCATGGTCATTTGGCGGATCGGGTGTTACGTCAAATAATACTTTTTCTAGTGCTGGTACTTATACTGTTTCGTTGACAGTGACTGATAATGATGGTGCCAGTAATTCAAGTTCACAATCTGTCACCGTCACAACTCCACCAGTCAATGAGGCACCTACGGCTTCATTTACAGTGAATTGTACAGATTTAGTTTGTGGATTTGATGCAACAACCAGTTCAGATAACGATGGCAGTATAGTCAATTATTCATGGTCATTC
>Ga0316204_10007112_pt1 | contig 16656 bp, 14 predicted proteins | sample 6monrhotite_MG_2_FD_205661 | JGI IMG/M metagenome (GOLD analysis project Ga0316204, IMG submission 205661) | Microbial mat bacterial communities from mineral coupon in-situ incubated in ocean water Damariscotta River, Maine, United States -... | ecosystem: Environmental > Aquatic > Marine >... | reverse complement strand
TTGTATATCTATTCAGATGGTGTAACTGAAGGTTATATAGATGAGGACTCAATGTTAGAGTTGAGTGGCCTGTTTAAATTAATATCGAATATGGATGAAAAACAGCCAGCGCAGATTCGGCTTAAAAGTATCGTTGATCAATTTACACAAAATGCACAACCCTTACGCGATGACGTAACTCTTTTACTAATAGAAAATATAACAGCATGATTCGACTAGAGCGCATCCACTTATTATCCAGGGCTGATAAATTACAGCCGCTACGTAATTTCGTGCGTGAATTGGCATCGCAGCAAGGCTGCTGTGATGAAAACCTGGATTGTATGGTAATGGCAATAAATGAAGCCTGTATGAATGTGATGCAGCATGCGTATGGTGGCAGGGAAGATGGTGAGATTATCGTTGAGTTTTGGAAGGATGAGGGAGAACTACTGGTACGCATTTTCGATTTTGCAGAAAAAGTAGATTTACAAGCGATTAAGTCCAGGAATTTGGATGAAGTACGTCCAGGAGGTTTAGGGGTGCATATCATTCATCAGGTAATGGACAGTGTAGAGTATAAAAATCATCCTGAAACAGTCGGCAATGTATTAGAAATGCGCAAACAATTAAGTATGCCCATTAAGTGTAATGCGGATGCTTCCGATAAAAATAAAGCAAAGAAATCATTATGAAATACCCTGTAACACAACATCATAATTATGCTGTACTACAGCTCACGGGTGAAATTGATTTAAGTGAATCACCCCATGCCAGAAAACAGATACTCAATCACATAAAGAACAGGAACAATTTATTGGTCGACTTATCTCTGGTTGAATATATTGATAGCTCAGGTGTTGCCAGCCTGGTTGAAGGCTTTCAAACTGCGAGAGCAGAGCAATTAGAATTTGCACTGGTTGGTGTCAGCACATCGGCAATGCAGGTATTGCAATTAGCACGTCTGGATAGCGTATTTACTATTTATGATTCTTTAGAAGACATTAAAGAATAAGTGATATAAAAAAATAACAATGAAAAGTAAAATTGAAAAAGTAGGCCGCTTAACCATAAATGCAGTTGAAGAGCTGGGTTATGGCCTGATGATGTTTTATGAATCTGTTTATTGGTTATTTTTGGGAAGATATCATAAGCAAGCCGTAGGCATGCCGCTTATTCTTTCGCAAATTATTCAAATTGGTGCTTCTGCCACACCCATTGTTGTCGTGTTGTGTTTTGCTGTCGGCATGATGCTATCTATTCAGGGCCTGGAAACGCTTAAACCTTATGGCGCGCAAACTCAGGTTGTTACGGGTATTGCCTTATCTGTTACCAGAGAATTTTCCGCATTAATTACCGGTATTATTGTTGCGGGTCGATCGGGCTCGGCCATTGCTGCACGCATAGGGACGATGAAAGAGTCTCAGGAAATAGATGCCCTACAGGTAATCGGTATTAACCCGGTACGCTACCTTGCTGCACCTGCGCTTATAGCTATGATGATCTCCATGCCTATATTAACCCTGTTTGGTGATTTGATGGGGATGCTGGGGGCATCTGTTTACACGCTATATGAGCTGGGTATGCCAATAGAAATCTATATGAGCCGTAGCTTTGATGTTATTGAAACATTTGATCTGGTTCAGGGGTTGGCAAAGAGCGTGATTTTTGCCGTGCTGATTGTTGTTGTAAGCGTGATTAATGGTTTTCAGGTTAAAGGTGGTGCAGAGGGTGTCGGCCTTGCAACAACACGATCAGTCGTTATGTCGATTAGTGCCATTGTTATTGCAGATATGATTTTTACTTTTTTCCTAACTCGAATGTAATAGCTGTTTTAAATGCGAATTAAATAATGAACCAGAGCCCATCTAAAAAAGCGATTCAAGTCAAAAATCTGGTCACACATTATGACGGCAGAAAAATATTAAATGATGTAAGTCTGGAGGTGAGCCAGGGTGAAATCATGGTGATTATGGGTGGTAGTGGTTCTGGTAAAAGTACATTACTGCGCTATATGCTGGGTTTGGAAAAACCAACCTCCGGTAGTATAGAGTTACTCGGTAATGATATTACCAAAATGACAAGTAATGAAATGCACCAGATGATGAAAAAAATCGGTGTTTCATTTCAGGGTGGTGCTTTATTTGGTTCAATGACGGTTGCTGAAAATATTCAGCTGCCGCTTAATGAGCATACAAATCTGGATCAGAAAACGATGCAGATTATGAGCCAGATGAAGTTAGAGGTTGTTAATCTGGCGGGCTTTGGAGATCTGATGCCATCCCAGTTATCTGGCGGTATGGTAAAGCGTGCAGCCTTAGCCAGGGCGATTGTGTTAGATCCCAGGTTGTTGTTCTTTGATGAACCATCTGCTGGATTAGATCCTGTGGTATCGGCAGAACTAGATGAATTGATTCTGCGCCTCAGGGATGCAATGAATATGACCATTGTGGTGGTGACCCATGAGCTTGATAGCGCATTTAAAATTGCCGATAGAATTACAATTCTTGATCGAGGTGAAATTCTAATGTGTGGCACAGTTGATGAGGTGCGTAATAGTGATAACCAGCGTATTTATAACTTACTGCATAGACAACCGCGGAAAGATACGGTGAATGTTGATGAATACTTGCATCGACTTACTGGGCAAAAATTAAATACACTTTAATAAATGATTAAATTAATAAGTTAAAAATTCATGAAAAAAGAAAAAATAAATTATTTTATGGTTGGTCTGTTTGTTATCACAGGCTTTTTGTTGCTGTTTATTATGCTGTTTAAAATCACTGGTGATCAATCAGATGCGGATGAATATTTTGTAGAATTTACCAATGTTACAGGTATTAAAGATGGCGTAGTAGTGACTTATGGCGGTTACGCTATTGGTGCAGTAAATAATGTACAGCCGTTATTGGAAAATGGCCAGATGCGTTATCGATTGAGTTTAGGGGTCAAGTCAGGCTGGCGCATTCCTGCAGATAGCAGTGCGCAAATTGTTATGCCGGCTATTATTTCAGATAAGCAAATTGAAATTACTCAGGGGCAGGCAGAGCAAAGTCTTCAACCAGGCGACACCATCAAAGGAACCGAGGCCGTTGATGTAATGGAGCTGGTAGACTCTATAGGGCAAAAGTTAAATAGCTTTATTCCCGAGTCTACTAAGAATATTAATAAGCTATTAAAGCAGTTAAATTTTTCAGCAGATCAGGTCGCGCTTTTGCTAAATCAAAAGAATGTTGGTCACTTGAATAGCTTCTTTAAAAATGCAGATTCCTCAAGTCAAAACCTTGCGGAACTTACGGCAAGCTTTAGCCGAATTAATAAGCAGCTAGATAGCATTCTGGATAAAACAAATGTGATGCTTGGCGATAACTCAGATGATATACGTTACAGTATTATAGAATTAAAAAAATCAATGGATGTAATTTCTGGGCGTATAGAATCGGTGATGTATAACCTTGATGCGACCAGTCAAAATATGAATGAATTTAGTCGTACGCTACGTAATAACCCAGGTGCAATATTGGGTAGTACGCCACCAGCAGATATTCACGGTGATAAATAAGGAAAACAGAGTGATAAGAATCTTTTTGTTAATTTTATCGGTAAATTTTTTAACGGCTTGCGGCCTGGGTGGCGCTTCGGTCCCGCAGGATCATTATTATAAATTACCAGCTCTAGAAATAAGTGCGCAGCCTGAGACTCGTTTTGAGCAACTGGTTATTAAGCCAGTGAAGGCGACGGGGCTTTATCACGATCGAGCCATATTATACATCGAGCAGGATAAACCCTTAGAGTTGAAACGGTATCACTATAATTTCTGGTCTGAGACGCCTGCTAACTTACTGCATAACGCGTTATATCAAGGTCTCAGTAGTAGTGCCTTAGCAAAAAATATAAGCCGTGATATTAAGGTATCGCGTCCAGATTATGTTATTGATAGTCGTGTAGTGAGATTTGAAAGGGTGATCGATTCAGGCAAAGTAACGATTCAGGTTGCGCTGGATATTAGCGTTCGTAGTGGTCATGATGTAACTGACCAATGGACAAAGCGCTATTCTTCTCAGCAGTTGTTAACAACGACCTCAATGCACCCTTCGGCTGAGGCTTTTGGGCAGGCCGTTCAGGATATTTGTGAGCAATTAATTAGCGATTTACTGGTTAAAAAGTAAGCATATATATTTATTTGTTTTTGTTAAAGAAATTGCCCAATAAGCCGATATATTTCAGTAGATAGATATACAGGTGAATTCAATGTACATGACCCACCAACAGGCTGTGCAACAGCAGGGAACGTATTACAGGTTTAATGGTGCGGTTTTCAGTGATGCTAGCTTCGGTTTTATGCCGGCATTCAAAAACATCAAAAATCAGCAGGTCCACCTTTCAATTGATATGGACGGCCAACTTTCGGTAATGCATATACTGGACGGCTTACCCGATACCTGGATTGAAGAGAAAGATGAGAAGGGTAGGGCTCTAACCTTGAAGTCGGATATTATTGCGGGTTTTATGCGTAATTCTGAATTCTACACATTGAATGAAATTATTCAGAGTGTACGCGATAGTTAAATATTTCTTATAATCTATGGCAAATACTACAATTGTAATTCCATGGTGATCTTTTCCCCCCATTGTTGTAACTTCAGTAAAACTTCCTTTTTATCGGCGCTCAGCTCATTGCTATTTAAATGTTCGCTTAGAATTTGTTTGAATGATGTGTAACTCAGAGCGCCATTGTCATTATCGGTAAAACGCTGCAGGCGATATTCATCCCAACGGTTTTTTTCTACCGCAGATAGTGTGTCGGGGAAATTTCTCGCGCGATATCTAAACAGCATTTCCATTAAACGCTCGTCTTCAAAATTAAAACTGGCTGTTGCCAGGTCATCTGCACTAAGTTCATGTAGTTGATGCATGCGTTGTTTATCATCGGCACTAAAAAAACCACCGCTATATAAGCTTCTGTCAGGGTCGGACTCTTTCGGAAAGGGGTTGTGGCTGTATATCTTTTTAAGCTTTGGTTTGATGATTTCGAATGCAGCTTTCAGTTTTTCAAGATGATCTAAGTGTAGTTTTCGATCTATCTGCGTACGTTGCGCTGAAGCATCGTCCAACGTATTCAGCGGTGCGATAACAGCACATTTATTGATGTGGATAGTCTTGAGTGGAATGCGCTCTACGCCTTCAGGTAGCTGATCTCGAGGTGTATACAGGCGCTCAATAATTTCGTCCGCAGATAAATTAATTAAACTATCAGGTGAATAGCGTAAATCATATGCCACAATGCCATTTTTATTTGTAGGGTGCTGGGCCAGAGGGTAAATCATCGCGCTGTTACAAATCTCACTAGAGTACATTCCGGAGGTATGTAAAACCGCTTGAGGCTTTTGTAAATTAAGTAATTGGGATAACTTTTGTTTATTCTTGTGTTCAAAAACAAAATTAAATAACTTGGGCTGTTTTTCTTTTATGAGTTTTGCTACGGCAATTGTGGCGTGAACATCGGATAAAGCATCATGAGCAGCCTCATGGCTAATCCCATTGGCTTTTGTAATTAACTCCAGGCGATTACTTGCAATACCTTTATCATCAACGGGCCAGTTAATACCTTCAGGGCGTAATGCGCGAGTAATCCTCACTAAATCAATAATATCCCAGCGTGAACAGCCGTTTTGCCATTCCCTGCTATAGGGGTCGAAAAAATTACGGTAAAGCGTGTAACGGGTAAATTCATCATCAAAGCGAATATTATTAAACCCGGTGACACAAGTGTTAGGCCTGGAAAATTCCTGCAGGATTTGCTCAATAAAAACAGTTTCCAGCAGGCCAGTTTTTAAGGTGTCCTGTGGTGTAATACCGGTGACTAAACTGGCTTCTGGATTAGGCAGTATGTCATCTGTTGCTCTGCATAGTATATCTACTGGCTCATCAATAATATTGAAGTCCATATCCGTTCGAATACCCGCAAACTGGCTGATACGATCTACACGTGGATCGATGCCAAAGGTTTCATAGTCATACCAGTAAAAACTAGGTGAATTCATATCAATACACAGAACTTTATAAAGTTTAGAGTGTGATTTGATTGATAGAGGGTGTCAATTTTATTTTGAAAGTGAAGAAAAAATAATCTGGAGTGACACAATAAAGAAGAGAGTTTTGTGAGTCGTTATAGCTCTATGATGGGCATAGCTATATTTCCTTATACAGCTAATTAAGTCCGCACGATCCCCGCCTAAAACTTAAAGGACAGGTCACTAACTAAATAAGGCGTCTAAGACTGATCAGCCGTACTCTTAAAAAACTGCTTCCTAAAAACACAGGCAATCCAGAATCCAAATGTATACATTAAACCTACAATAGCTATCCAGCTTAATATGGTCTCTCCAGCCTGACGGGATTCTATATTGTCATATGTTCCAGTAATAATCATATACGTGGAGACAATCGTAACGGTTAATCCTAGCAGCATGTTTACGCGTAAAACGCGTTGCAGCTTTCGTAATACGGTATCAGATAAATTCATAACTATCTCCAATATTAAAATTTTGATAGACATGAATATAAGAGAATTATTAACCAGTAGTTTTGATGTGTATCAACTGTTATTTGCTTTGAAAATGGAAATAACGTTGTCCAGGTTATGCGTCACATCCCTAAGATCTAGTTCTGCTGTATGCAGGGCACCCGTGTTTTCAGATGTTTGGGCAGATATATTACTTATTGAAGTAATGCTAGAGGATATTTCATCAGCAGTAGCGCTTTGTTGTTCACTGGCAGATGCTACCTGTGTAAGCACAGAGTTTATATTAATAATCTCATCTTTTATCTGATTCAGAGAAGAAGCAACTTCAGAGACCTGTTCGCTATTACTATTTGCTTCATCTATAGAAGACCTCATTGCGCTTACCGCATTATCAGCACCGATTTGTAATCGGTCGATAGCCTCCTTGATTTGATCAGTTGACTCCTGAGTGCGGCTAGCTAAGGTACGAACTTCATCCGCAACAACGGCAAACCCACGGCCTTGCTCGCCTGCACGAGCGGCTTCTATTGCTGCATTTAGGGCTAGTAAATTGGTCTGTTCAGATATTTCACGTATAACATCCAGAACCATGCTGATATTGCTTGTATCTTCCTGCAGCGTTTGTATGACATCGGCTGATTTATTTAAGTTTTGCACGAGATGCTGAATACCAGACAAAGCGGCATTTGATTTATTTGATCCTGCCTGTGCATCACTGTCAGCCTTTTGTGCCGATACTGCTGCTGAAGCAGTATTTTTGGCTACTTCATGTGAGGTAGATGACATTTGTTCGGCTGCGGTTGCAACAAGTTCGGTTTCGTTGTTTTGCTGCAGTATACTGTCTGAGGTGACCTGGGTGACTGTGGTCAGGTTTCCTGATGTCTGATGTAAGTTAATAACAGATGATTTTATTTCATCGATAATTTTTTTAAGTTGTTCGCTGAAATGGTTAACTGTTGTTGCCAATCGTCCAATGTCACCACCACGATTTGTATTCATTCGTTTAGAAAAGTCACCACTAAGAATATTGTTTAAAATGTTGTTTAGCTCTTTAACAGCGGTATTGATTTGTTTGCTTGTAAAGCGCGCAGCAAAAATTCCTACAATAACGGAACAAATAAGAGCAATTGTAATATATGCAATAGAGGCTTTTGTTTTGGTAATTAATTCACTGTTGCCCTTATCGACCTGATCTTTTTGAATATTGATCATGGTATCAATTTTCAGGCCTATTTTTTTACTAAGAGGATTTATCTCATTGTTTATAAGCGTAACATCCGCACGCCATTTTCCTTGTTTATAAACTTCAAACACACGTTTTATATTACCGAAGTATGCCCTTGATATAGGATTAAGAGCGGCGATGCCTTCTTCCTGCTCAAACGTGAAAAGATCTGATTTTTCGTTCAACTGTTTCAGTAGTTTTGTACTCTGTGACATATATAAACTAATTTGTTCAATACGCGATTCATTTGGATTTGACAGAAAAGTTCTAAAAAGTGAAACAGCCGTCATCCAGGATTGTCTTAAATCATTAATTTGTTGTAGAAAAATACGTCTTTCATCAGAAGCTGATTCTTCAAATTCGGAATCAAGCATCTCATTAAAGATTTGCATAGCTGCCTGATGTCTTGGATTAATTTCTGTATTTGCGAGCTTTAGTCCCGGATAGTTCTCAATAAAGTTTTTAATGAGAAAATCGATTCTTTTTTGATGAACAATAAATTGTTCAATATACTGATTTAAAATATCAGTTTCTTCCTGCATTTCCAGATTGTCTTGTACAGCAGGTAGTTGTTTGTATTCATTAACTGCGGATTGTAATTGTTTTATGTTCTCATTAACCCTATTTTCATATTCTGGTGTTTTATTGATGATATAGAGCCCCATCAGACTTGTGGTTGACTCTATGCTCTCTTTAATACGCAAGGCAGATAACATTGCGGGTTGTGAGTATTCTGCAATATCCGTTGCCTGCTCCTGCAGCTGCAGCAGTCTATAGAATGATATAGACGCAATAATAAAGATGATGAAAAACAGACTGAGGAATCCAATCCAGATTTGCTTCCGTAGGCCTAGTTTGCTAATAGCATTCATAATAGGGTCCTTTAGAAAATAACGCACTTAATTTGTGTGTAATAAAATAATTACATTATGAAATTCCAGTTAATATTTGCAGTATCTACTCAAATATATAGTCTATTTTTTTTAAAGATTCAGCTAGTGATATTACGGTATATATCGGCTACTTTCAGGGGGAGTTGAGCAACATCGTCAATAACCACGTAGCTAGCGCTACCATACATGGTTTTTAAATAGTCTCTGCCTTCTTTATCAATGGTGATACAGAAGGGGTGAATGCCTTGCTGGCGAGATTCAAGTAGAGCAACGCGGGTATCTTCAATACCGTACTCGCCACGGTAACCATCATAATCTTCAGGCTTGCCATCGGAAAGTGTAATAAGGATTTTTGTTTTTGCCTCAACGGCTTCGAACATTTGATTGAAGTGGCGAATAAATACACCGAGGCGGGTGTAGTCTTTGGGTTCTATATTACTAATACGTCCCTTTGTTTTGTCGTCATATGGATCGTCGAATGTTTTTACAGGATACACTTCGCAGCGCTTGCGCGTGTTACCGGTAAAACCATAAATTGCATATCGGTCACCCAGTGTTTCCAGTGCCTCGCAGAGTAGTACCAGTGATTCTCTTTCCGCATCATTTATCCAGCCTTTTGTAGAGCCGCTCATGTCGACCATAAAGATAACGGCGATGTTACGTTCTTCTTTGTGCATTTTGGTAAAAATATTTTCCGACATTTCCAGGCCGCTAGCGGTATCAGCCCAGGCTTCGACAAGGGCATCGATATCGATGTCATCGCCATAAGGTTGCTTTTTTAATGTCTTATCTTCACCGCGTAAAATTTCAAATGTGCGGCGTATATTTTTTACTAAACCTGAATATTTACTTAAGGTTTTTTTAATAAATTGTGTGCTGCCAGATGTGATGTCTACTTCGCGTAGGGCACACCAGTTTTTCTTATAACGCTGTCGACGGTGGTCCCACTCTTTATGTAAAAAGGCACCTTCTTCATGATAAGTACCAGCCCATACATTGGCGCCATCTGTTTTGTTTTCATCGGGTAAAATTTTGTAGTTGCCATCACCTGCGGCAACAAGGTAATCATCAGGAATTTCACCGAAATCCTGAATAATTGAGCTAATTAAACTTTCTACACCATCTGGTGGTTCAATAGGGTCACCATCGAGTTGCAGTTCATAGGTAAAGCCATCAGGCATGTTTGGGTCAGGTAATTTTTCGACTGTAATCGAGTGCTCGTCTTCGCTTTCTGACTGAGCGTTCTTTTCGTCGTTTTCCTGTTTATCTTTTTCATCTATTAGTTTTGCAATGACGCTTCGAAATAAATCTTTTTCTTTTATGATGCGCGCTTCGCGAATAAGGCTAACCTGATCGGCATTCATACTGGCCGCATAGCTATGAATTTCGGGCAAGGGAAGATGCTGTACTTTTGTAACGATTTTTAGTGAATCTTCGGCTGAACTATTTTCATCAACTGTATGTGGTGTGATACTAAGTGATATCTCATGAATGCTGGTGTTGCCACTTAGCGCGCATAAACGCTGCATCTGTCTATGAATGCCGGGAAGCTCATTTTTGATTTTATGATCAAGCCGAATGGTTTCAATTACATGAAACCAGGCCTGTGCCTGATCAGGTTTTTCATAATCCGAAAAAATATCCACGAGGTCATGTCGCCATGTACCAAACCAGTTCTGTGCCCACAGATTAACGACCATGCATTTGTATAACTGAAAATTGTCTTCTTTTTCAGCATACTGGTTGAGCATGGCGGGAAGAAAAATAGTTTCAGTATCGGTATAGCTATTTTTATCTGTTTCTATTTTAAGCTTTCGTCCGTTCAGGCCCACTACAAAATGCTCTAGCATATTGCAGACTTCTTCAAAGGCAATGCCCGTCAGTTTTTGTTTTGCATGATTGGCAATTGATTCGAGTTGATCAAATATTTCAACGGCGCTGTATAGACCCTTATTATCAAATGCATCTATGGCCTGATCTAACCACATTTCAATGGTGTCGATTTCCATTAAATCGACTGCTCGTTCTAATCTGAGGCATAGTTGGTAAGCTAGCCCTGAGTTTGTGCTATTGGCCTTGCTGACGAGCTCAAGAAGTGTGTCCTGCGTTTGAATGTCAAACTGTGTCAGGTGGTTTATGACGCTTCCATCAACCTCAATAAACATGTCATCAAGGCGTTCTTCTATTTCATCATAGGTGAAAGGAGGTAGGCTCACGGCTGCTTGTCTTAATGTGTTTTATAAATTAAAACAGCGAAGAACTAAGTTCGTTAATGGCTGCGAGCATTTCGGCATCATCGGTGAGTGCCTGTGCAATACAGCTATGGCAGGCATCAACAGGAGATATACCACTGGAAATCAGTTTTCCGGCATGTACTAGTAATCGTGTACTTGCGCCTTCCTCAAGGCCACTGCCTTTCAGGTTACGCGTCATGTGGGCAAACTTTACTAATTTTTCAGCCAATGCCTGATCAATATCTGCCTCGGTTTTGATAATACGAGTTTCCAGATCTGCAGCAGGGTAATCAAATTCAAGTGCCACAAAGCGCTGTCGTGTACTTTGTTTCAGGTCTTTTAAAACACTTTGGTAGCCAGGGTTATAGGACATCGCCAGGCAAAAATCTTCAGTTGCTTCCAGAAGCTCACCTACTTTTTCCATGGGGAGAACGCGTCGATCGTCGGCTAAAGGATGAATAACCACGGTGGTATCTTTACGTGCCTCTACCACTTCATCCAAATAACAGATTGCGCCATGTCTTACTGCTCGCGCGAGTGGCCCATCTATCCACTGTGTCTCGCCACCAGAGATTAAAAAACGTCCCACCAAATCCGACGCGGTTAGGTCATCGTGGCATGATACGGTGATTAATGGCTTTTTTAGACGCCACGCCATGTGTTCCATAAAGCGAGTTTTACCACAGCCCGTAGGGCCTTTAAGAAGAACAGGAATTTGCTGTTTGTAGGCGGCTAAAAAAATATCTATTTCAGAGCTAATGGCTTCGTAATAGGGTTCTTCTTCGATGAAGTTTTCTTCGGGCTTAAGGGCGCGCGCTTGATCGTTCATGTGTAACTCCACCAGCGAGCTAATGTAAGGGGGAGCGCCGGTTAGTGATTATTCAGGTGTAATTATTATCCATTGAATGTACCTGCCGAGCTATATAAATACAACCTATGCTTCCCGAGGCTACATAGAAACTTTTAAATGATAGATAGATTTAACTTATTTGCAGGCTTGCAAATGTGGAATGTGTTGAGGGCTCAAAAGCGCGAAGAATAGAATTCCGTGCTTTTGAAATTAGTACTTAAGAGGCATCTTCACCGCTAATGACAACACCCGTAAAATCCTCACTGCTGTGTTGTTGATCATCACCGAGTAAGTCTTTTTGCATGGCTTCCTCATTAATAGTGGCGCCGAGATGTTTAACAACCGTGCGCATATCGAGTTCTGCATTTTCTATGCATGAAGTACCGCCAGGTGATGGTGTCATATTGAAAATTCCACCGATGCCAGTATCTATTTTTGCCTCACCCATAAGTAATTTACAGTTATCTTTATCAATTAACTGTGGGCGTATACCGCCGACTTTATTGGCAAATTTTAAATCACTGAATTTTAAAGATGGAATGATTTTTTTAACATCTTTTAAAAATAATATTTTTCGAATCAGGGGAATTTCAAATAACATATTTTTAAACATGTAATTACGAATGTCTTTTACTCTGAGTAAATCCCATAAAACTTTAGCAACACGGCTATCAAAACGGAACACCTGTAAAAAGTCCGGCAGTGTTTTTAGATTGTAGCGTTCAAGAATAGGTAATACTAAAGCGGTTGGGCCAAAGCGTGTACAGCCGGGTACAAGTACATCAGGGTCACCATGGATTGCAGCAAAGGGCAGTGCGTCATTTTGTACTGTGTATACCTTGCCGTTTAGTACATGGGGTGTGAAGTAGTAGCTTCCTGCAATGGGCAATACCGAATAGTGATGGCCGTAGCCTAAATCGTGAGCCAGTTTGAGGCTATGCCCACCGGCACACACGACCAATGATTTTGTACGGTAACAAACGCCGTCAGTCTCAACAATAAAACTGTCATTGTCGATTTCAATATGGTCTACGTATTGGTTGTAGTGAATATCAACTGACTTCTCAGGGTGCTTTTCTGCTTCTATCTCTGCCTGTCTTACAAATGAACGCGAAAGGGCCTCAAAGTTAACCGCGGTATACTCATCGGTTGAGCCCAGGGCGATGATTTCGTCATCACGAAATTTATCACCGTTCATGGATACATTGGGTTCGATGCGGGCAATGGCTTTTTTATCCAACAGTTTTAAATTGGGATAATGTGGGCCAAATGTCTTAAAGCGCTCTTTGAGAAGCTGGCATTCAGCGGCGCCAACCCCCAGCACCATTTTGGGGTATTTAAATATAATATGATGCGCATCAGGCTGGGCTACCGCGTAATTACGCAGCATACTGGCGGCACGCTGAACTTTTAATGCCTTTTCCAATGTGTAGTTGGTCTCAATATCCCCGCAGTGCAAGGTCTGGCTATTATTGCTGGATAGTGAGTTCACACGGGCAGGGGCAGAGTATTTTTCGATAACACCTATGTGTTTTATATCGGTGTATTTGGTGCTCAGGTAAAGCAGCGCACTGCCGGAAACACCGGCGCCTATTATCAACAGGTCATATTGGTTGCTTGACATAGAGTTCTCAAGAGATTGATTTTAAATACAAATTGACAGGGATTTTAGCCTAGATTGGCTCTGAATTGGGGTAGAATGCGGATGATTTTAATAGTTTGGTAAAAAAGACATGGCGATTCAGTGGTTCCCCGGGCATATGCACAAGGCGCGCAAAGAGATCAAAGAGATCATGCCCAAGATCGACATGATTATTGAGGTACTGGATGCGCGTATTCCTTATAGTTCGGAAAACCCACTGGTTAAGCAGCTACGTGGTGATAAACCCTGTATTAAACTACTAAACAAGGCCGATTTGGCTGATCCCAAAATTACCCAGCTGTGGATAGATCACTTTCAGTCTGAGCGTAATATTAAAGCCACCGCTGTCACGCAGGATCAACCCGAGCAAATTAAACAGAGCCTACAACTCTGTAGACAGTTTTTCCCTGATCGTAACCTTTCAGTGCGGCCCATTCGGGTGCTGATTATGGGAATCCCAAATGTTGGTAAATCCAGTGTTATTAATACACTGGCCGGGCGCTTTATTGCCAAGGTGGGTAATGAGCCAGCGATTACCAAGCGGCAGCAGAAAATTATACTGGATAACGGTATCGAACTAATGGATACACCGGGCTTTTTATGGCCAAAAATTCATAATGTAAATAGCGGCTACAGGCTGGCGGTAACCGGGGCAATTAAAAGTACCGCAATGGAGTATGACGATGTAGCATTCTTCGCCATTGATTATTTTATTAAGGCTTATCCTGGATTAATTAAGAAGCGCTATAAACTTGAGCAATTACCTAATAATGAATTGGAGGCGCTGGATGCCATTGGCCGTGTAAGAGGTTGTTTGCAAGGTGGCGGCACCATTAATTTACATAAGGTGTCTGAGTTGCTAATTAATGAATACAGAGCCGGGCAACTTGGGTCTATGAGTTTAGAAACACCAGAGATGATTCAAAGCGAAACGTCCGATCTTATGCAGGACTGACACCAGACCAGCCAGGTGTAAAAGCATACCTTTTGTCGACCGAACTGAACAATCGATGTGATTTAGTCTCTATAAAGGCAATGATATCAGTGAAGAGGGATGTGTATGTGTAGCTCACATAAAGGGGGCCGGGCCAAGCCATGTCATAGCAGTTCAGTAGATAGCACGTTTGATGATATGAGTTCCGCGGATTATAGCGATATGGTTAGGTGAGATAATGAGAGTTATGAGAGGCGACAGGCGGAATTACTGATATTGAGAAAGAATAGAGCTTCTTCTATTTCTCAGGTGCAGAAAAACATCGGTAAGATTAACCCTTTAGAAAAATTAAAAAAGTTCTAATACGCTTTTTTTTAATTGACTAAATAGAAAAAAGTAATGGGTTACTTTTCATAGTATTAATTCGTAATTTACTTTCTATTCAAGCCATAGTTTGATCACTGGTTGATATCTAAATATGGCCGATAACAGCCAATAGCGGACGTTCACTAGTCTAATGATGTTCAAAAATTGTACATAAAATATGATTAATTTCTACTTTTGGTAGTTTAGACTAGGCATATTTACTGCTTGCTAAGAAACTCAAGTATTTCTTCAGCGGGTATTGGTTTACTAAAATAGTAGCCCTGCAGATAATCACATTTGTGTTCCATAAGAAAGTCACGTTGCATCTCAGTCTCCACACCTTCTGCAACAACTGTTAAACCTAAATTATGTGCAAGTGCCACTGTAGCCATGCATATCGCTGCATCATTAGGGTCTATTTCAATATCACGAACAAAGCTACGATCTAATTTTAATGCCTGAATAGGCAGACGCTTTAAATAAGCAAGTGATGAGTAACCAGTACCAAAGTCATCAATCGAGAGGTGAATCCCAAGCTCACGTAGTGTATATAGCTGCTTTACGGCCTGTTCAGGATCATTCATAGCTGCAGTTTCAGTAATCTCTAGTTCTATTTCGCTTCCATCGATCTGGTATTTATTTAAGATTGCCTTAATTTCATCAACTATAGTTTCTGACTGCAACTGTTTTACAGATAAGTTAATTGCAATCCTATAACCGTTTAACCCATCTGATTTCCAGGCGACAAGTTGACGACATGCTTCATCAATTACCCAGCTTCCAAGTTCGTGAATAATGCCAGCATCTTCTGCAATTGGAATAAACTGATCAGGAGGGATCATACCCTGAACTGGATGATTCCAGCGAATTAGTGCCTCCATTGAGATGACTTTCTGATCCACTGTCCTTATTTGTGGCTGATAGTAAAGTAGCAACTGCTCACTATGTAAAGCGACACGTAATTCGCGTTCAATTTGCATTCGTTTATTTGCAGCTATGAGCATCGATTCAGTAAAGTAATGATAAGTATTTCGCCCATGTTCTTTTGCGTGATACATGGCAACGTCTGATGTTCGTATTAGTTCGTCAACGCAATCTCCATCGTTAGGATAAATACTAATACCAATACTAGGACTAGTATTAAGTTCATTTCCATCAATTTCATATGGTTTAGAAATCTTCTCTAGTATTTTTTCAGCTATGATTGCAGCATGCGAACTATCATTAATGGTAGTAAGAACGATAACGAACTCATCACCTCCTATTCTGGAAACAATATCACTTTCACGGATACATAGTCTTAGGCGCTCAGCTACATTCACTAAAAGTTGATCACCAACATGATGGCCAAGAGAATCATTTATATTCTTAAATCTATCAAGATCAATAAATAAAACAGCAAGCTGTTGCTGCTCCCGATTTGAAGAGGCTATTGCCTGAGCAAGGCGGTTTTCCAATTCAAAACGATTATGAAGGCCGGTAAGAATATCATGATGAGCCAAATGCTCTATTCGAGCATCGGCCTCTTTGCGATCAGTTATATCTGTAAAGCTTGAAATATAAAATAAAATATTACCCTTGCTATCTCGGATTACCGATATTGCAGCCCACTTGGGATAGATTTCTCCATTTTTCTTTCGATCCCACAACTCCCCTTGCCAGAAATCCTTGCTCTCCAATTCCTGCCATAGTTGCTGGTATGTTTCTTTAGGTGTTTGGCCACTAGCAAGAATCTTGGGATCTTTGCCTATGATTTCATCCAATTTATATCCTGTTCCCTCTACAAAGGCAGCATTGACATTAAGTATATGATTTTGCTTGTCGGTTATAAGTATTGCTTCACCACTATTATTGAATGCATTAGCATAAATTTGTAATTCTTCTGCAGTACTTTCCGCATTTTTTTTGGCTTCTGCAAGTTCATCATGTGCCAGTTGTATATTATTAGCCATGCATTTCATAGAATTAGTTAGCTGACCAACCTCATCATTTGAATCCGAAAAA
>Ga0316204_10007109_pt1 | contig 16663 bp, 9 predicted proteins | sample 6monrhotite_MG_2_FD_205661 | JGI IMG/M metagenome (GOLD analysis project Ga0316204, IMG submission 205661) | Microbial mat bacterial communities from mineral coupon in-situ incubated in ocean water Damariscotta River, Maine, United States -... | ecosystem: Environmental > Aquatic > Marine >... | reverse complement strand
AAGTCAGATTTAGCTACAATTACGGATCGGGCGCTATCTAAGTCATTACAGCAACTGGAGGAGAAGGCGTGGCTTAGACGTGAAATCGATATCTCAAATCGTGTTCCATACCCAACTTACCATGCAGAGAACGAGGGGATGAAGGTCAACCAGGCAATTGGTCTGCCTGTTTAGACAAGAATCCTGCAAAGTTCGTATAGCCAACATTAGCGTGAGCAAACCTAGTATGGATGAAACGCAATGGTGGCTTGAGATGCAATCTGATTGAGACTGAATTACCTTGAATTATATTCAATGGGATTGAATTGTATTTTGGTGCCCCACAGGGGACATAGATGGGCACTGGGTAGAGGTGGTTGAGTTGCGATAACAAAATCTCAAATTATGTGCAAACGTTAATCATTATAATGTTAGAGATTCTTAAATTAGTTTCCAAAATTTACTTTCTGAACATACCACTTAATCTTGAGACGTTTCTCGCAAATGATTTTCACGGCCTGAATTACGGGCGAATTCTTTCGAGAATGTTATAATTTTATCGCACAGATCGTCTTGACCAAAAGCCTTGGCGGCAGAAGAAAATGAAAGGATAGCACGGTAATAATGGTTGAGAAGATCATCCGTATAGTCTTGTTCGAAAGGTGACTCTGTTGTGTTCAGTATTTGAAATTTCGCCGGATGTCCAAAATAAAGCTCCATAATCTGGGGTGATGCACCATGAAGAAATCCTGAGTAGTTTTTGCTAATTGTTCTGGCGACCTCAATAGATGAACTTTGACTATAGCCTGTCCCACGGTTTTTGGTGATAAATGCCCGTATTTTTTGACGCGACACCATCCCGCGTTTTTGTGTGGATTCTATCGCGCTGTCTGGGTTGGCGAATTCTTCTTCATAGAAATACTTCAAATATTCCCGATGGCGATCAGTGAGGTCATTATAGATGATTGCAAAACATAGAAACATAATGTCTTCATTAAACTCATCCTGCATTCTTTGTAATGCTGCTTGTTCTTGATAAAGGCCCGCTTTATTTAAGACACTAATAGCTTGAAGTCCGGTCACTATTCGAGCAAGTTTTTGAATGATGGCTTGCTCAATTGACTGCTCTTCGAACCGATAGCAATACTCATTCCCCATTTGAATTCTACAAGGGTTATTAAGTTTTTGCGATAATAGTTCAAATGATTGGTTCAGAATCTTTAATACCAAGATATAGTTTACATCCATAATCATCTATTTCCTGACTAACAACCGATGATACATTAAAGCCAGCCATCCTTGTCCATACGGGCATGCAGGATGCGAATTATATCTACGCCACCATCAATGGGTTTATAAAAAACAAGATAGCGCGAAAATCCTTTGATTGGCATATAACGTATTCCCATAAGCGCTGATTTGTTGGTGTGGTAAATGGCGCCCATAAAAGGCATATCAGTTAACATCTGATATGTTTCTTCAGCGAGATCATACAAGCGTAACCCCGCCTCAAGATTATCTCTTGCGATATTACGCGCATGACCATCAAGATCGGCTTCCGCTTGGGGACGGATTTGATAGCGATTTCTTTTCACGTGGCTGATTGCCTTGTCAGCGCCACCTTTTTATCAGACCAGTAGGTTTCATCCGGTTTGATTGACGGACCACTCTCAAGTCCCTCTGCAAGCAAATGGTCCAGTTGTTCCCCGCGTCGGTGATTACGCACCAGAGTCGCAACAAAATCACTTGCACTTGAATACCCGCCAGATTCAATGGCATTGTCTATCCAGTGCCTTAATTCCGGGGCAAGAGAAACAGTAAGTCGTTCGGTAGCCATAAGATAATCTCCAAATAATTAATCTGCATAATAATTCATAATAATTACGCAGTCAAATAAAAGCGTACGAAATCCCAATCTCATGTTTTGTCAATATATCCACGATATGCCGCCGTCTCTGCCCATGAGCTTGTTCGCGCTTATGGCAAAACGGCGCGCCATTGCACGAGTGTAAATTTTTTTAATTTTTCAATGAGGGTATAGTGACCACTGGCAAATCCAATGATCCTGAATAAGACTGAATTGTATTTTGGTGCCCCACAGGGGACATAGATGGGCACTGGTATGAAACAGTTAACCTGAAATCAAATAATCAGGACTAAACAGATGGTCTGGATAAAGTATTTCATTCTCATAATTTAAAATATACTCATCCTACTCCAAAACCCGAAAGTTTTTGAATGATATATTTCGGCAATCACCTGACAGCTCTTGCCGTCATCAAGCAGCAAAATTACATTGGCCCAGCGGGCAATGCCGTGCTCCTCCCGCTGGTGGTGCAAGACATCTTCCAGATCAGCCCGTTGCGGGGTGCTTCATCATGGACACTGTAGAATCTATCCTATATAAAACGTCAAGTCGTTTTTCGGAAAATTAAGGATTCCGGGTATGGTCTGGTAATATTTTTGTCAATTATGAAAAATATGGGGAGTTAATCCATGCTCAGTAAGGAATCTGAAGATACAGTTAAGAAAACACTGGTTGTTCTTGCTGTGAACGATCTTGAATCAGTAGAAATATATAACTTACTAAAAAATGCAGGAATTCCCATGCTGGCGTACGATTGTCCCTGGGGAGAAAAAATCATTTATGCAAAAGATAAAATAAAAGATAAATATAAACTGGGTAGCATTGCTAAAATTTTATTGGTGGAACGAAGGCAGAAGGAAGATATTTCTGTCTTAAAAGAATTATACCCTGATGCCACTATTCAATATCTGGATCATCACAGCTATTCGGATGAACCAACGCTCGAACAGAAAGAAAAAGATAAAGGAAAAGATGAAAATAAGAATGATAATTCCTTATTCCAAAAATCTGCACTTGAACAAATTTTTGATGCGTTACCAAAATTAAAAAAATACAAAAATGATAAGACTTTTGAAAAAAATATTGCCAATGACAAGGATTTTATTCCAGGTTTGGCTGAAGTCATTCTGGAACAGAAAACATTTATCGAGAATGAAAAACTGGTAAAAGTCCTATGGACGTCATTAGATAATTCAATTGAACTGAAACAAAAAAACGGAAAATTTAATACCATTGAATTACTGGAAAATATATTCCCCGATACAAATGAATTAATACAAAGTTTTAAAAAGAGTTTTGAGAAAAGTAATTATGATGATGTGATTAATCAGATAACGAGTTTTAGAAGGAATGAGATTTTAATCCAATATGCTTTTTGCGATGAAATAGAAAAAAAAGAACTGCAAGACTCGAAAGAAACAATACCTTTTGCGGTTTACATTTGTAATAAATACAGCAAAAAACCATACCTAAGTTTTGAGGAAAAAAAGAAAGAAACAAAGTGTTATATAAAACAAGCTGAAATGCAGAGGAATATACGTCACTTCACCACGGGCCGAATTAGAGATAATGGTGCACCTGAATTGACATTGGTACGATACCCAGAGCAATACGCTTTTTGCATGAGCGATGAGCTTTATATTTATGAAAAAGAGCGAAAGAAAGAACAGTTTCTTACTTTTTGCCTATCTGACTTTTATGAAATTGATAACGATAGAAGGGATGAGCAAGGTAAAATTTATTATAGAAAGAAGAGCCTACGCAGGGTTTGTGATGATGTAGAGGAACGTATCAAGAGTTTTTATGCGAATTATTCCCCCTATATCGGGATAGTATATAAAGGAAAATGTGAAAATCATACGGATAATTCTGTCTATGATGATGCGCATATCGGATTCATCTATTCTGGAAAAACAGCAAATAACGTAAAAAAAAACAAGCTCAGAAAAAAATCAGATGAAATATGCAATAATGTGAGGGATATGTGTTCTTACGCTGGTAAGAATTATTATAGCATAGGTTTCAATAATACTGATAGTGCGTTCAGAGATGATGCCAAAAAAGCGATAAATAAAATTCTGGATTATCATTTAAATGAATTATTGATTGATAATCGGCCCCTCGTTGCCTGGCGTACCTCATTCTTCCAACCCATGGCCTATTCAGAGAGCAAAAAACATCCTAACATAAAGAATGCTGATAAGACATTTCATCCATATGAGGCGCGTGATCAGGAGCATGCTTTCTTCCTGTCATATTTACGAAAATTAATTACCCCAAAGGCCAAAGATTTAGACTCTATTAATCAAGATGACCATTTGGGGGAAAACTTCATTGCAAGCTATGAATATAATGCTTTTGAGCTGGGCAAAAATAATTTATCCGCCCGTCTTATGTATCCTAATTTGCAAGGCAATTTAAATATTCCTCTATCCAGAATACTGGTTCATTTCTTCAATAATGAAACCCTGGTTTTAGAATGGCAGGTTGAACAAACCACAAAAAAGCCAATAGGAAATAATGATAGCCTGTCTTTGGAAGCCTATTGGAAGAAATTGCTTTTTGGAGCATATGAAGAATCAAATCTGGGTAAAATGCTGACACCTGCTCAGGTTATTGATGTTAATGAAAAACTGCGTTTTGCTTATTCGACTTTCAAAACCAACAATCTTTTCGATTGTTTTAACCTATCCCTTTGCAAAGATGGTAAAGAAGTGGGGGATAACCTTCATTTTGGGCAGCAGGTGCATATCACTGATATTGATAGACAAATGGATGAATATGATGACTTTTATGGTTTTTTTCGCGCCCTTGCCAGCCATGTGTTGAAAGCCTTTGATTTTGATATAGCAGAACACCAAAAAGACCAAGAAAAGACCGAAAATCCCATAACCTTCCTTGGTGATGATCGGGCAAGAGTCGTATCTTCCATGGTGTTTTCCGGTGATGTCCCGGATAATATTGTCTATGGCGATGAAAGCTGGAAATTTTGTGATCCTGACCTGGATATTCTCTTTAGCCGTTTTCGCGTGGTGGATAGTTATGGCCGAGAATATTTCAGCGATTCAGAATTTGAAAAAACCGACAGGGAGGGCCACATTTATAATCGCTATAAAAACATGGGTAGCCTGTACGGTATAACCGACCACAGCTTTGTTTTCATGGGATTTGGTGAATATTCACAAGAACATATCCATGAGAAACATATGAAAACCATGTATAGCCGCATGTTTTTGGTTGCCTTGTTTTATGTATCCATTCTTCATAAATTTTCTAAAGATATCAGCTTAAAAGCCCGCAAGGGCCATAATTTCCTTGACCTGCGCAAGGAACTGAATGTCTTCACCAACGGTTTCTGGTATGAACAGATCACATCACAAGTGCAGGGGAAAGAACTTTTTTCCATGATGCGTAGCACAAGCACAATGGAAAAAGATTACGAGCTTGTTCATAACGAGATCGAGCGTATGGATGAATTGGAGGCTGCTAGATCCTCACGGCTCAATGAAAGGTTTGAACGTGTCATCGCCCTTGCCGCTATTATAGGGCTTACCTACGCATCATTGAGGCTATGGTGGAGCGTTGAGACAACACCTACATATTTGGAAACATTAAAAATATACATCATGCAAAAAATAATGTCGGGGCCTCTTTGCCTTTATTCCTTGGTGGATGTTCTTGTTATTTGGCTGGCTGCTGTTGTATTGTTATACAGTTCGGGTTTTCAGGATAAATTGAAACAGGAACGTTTAGAAAATGGAAAAAAACATTCTGGAATAACAATAATATGGGATTGTATCAGGTCACCATGTGTTTGGTTATATAGAATATTTACAAAATAATAAATTCGTCTTCTTCCAGAATTCCGGCCCCACTACCCACTGTGAACGACCGTCGGCGGCCAATATCGCTGATGCAGTAAATGCGGAAACTGTCACCGGGATCCAGTTCTGCACCCACCTCACTGGCAATATTGCGCACTGATGTCTCATCAAGGATAGCTTCAAAAACACTCATCTGCACCCGAACGGCATAGTCTTCCATAATGGTTGCCACCCGACGACGTTTTTTATCGTTGGAGATGTCATAGCAAAAAACGGTAAGCATGTTGGTTTGAGACATAATAGCCTCCTAATATCCAATAAGATAAGGCTGATATTCCACTGTGCCTTTCACATGACGAATATAGGCAACAACCTGTTCTTCCATAATATGCCGCCAGTTTGCTTTACGGCCTGTCTGCTGTGATGTGACCATCCGCCCGACCCATTTTTCATAATGGGTGATAAGTCGTCGGCGGCCTTCATTGGATATATCACAAGTGTTTTTATGCACATCGAACATTTCTGATGATAGAATCCGGTTATTAAACATGTTGATCGTCAGGCTTTCCGCAATGGGCGCACGAAATTCTTCTACCAGATCAGAAACACAGCCAAAATGACCATCCCGTGTCGCATGCAGCATACCATATCCCGCATGCAAACCATGTCGGTTAACGAAATGTCGCATATCCCGATACAGCATGGCGGATAGATAGGAAAAAACCATATTGACCGGATCGGGGGGCGGTTGGCGGTGCCGTCTGTCAAAAACCCAATCATGAAGCAGCATTTTCCCAAGCGCAGGCCAGTAAAGCCGGGCAAAATTTCCCTCCATCCCCATAAGTTCCTGTATTTCACGGGCATATTTAATATTCCGGATAAGCCGTGTCATATGGGCCAGTTCCCGTTCCATGCCCTCAATGGTGCGTTTACGGTATAACCGTCTCAGCAAGGCACGCTGGTTTTTTAACCTCCCCTCCACAAATTTTTTGGCAAGGGCAATCCTTAATTCAGGCATCAACGCATGTTTTGCCTGAGCCAGTTGCACCGCGTGTCGACGGCTGTTCTCAGCCGTGGTCTGCCCCAAAGTATCCCCGCGACCATTCACATAAAACAACGGAATATCATGTTCCAGTGCCATAAGAACCGCCTCACGGTCAATGGGGGCCTCCGGGTGAATTTCAATACGGCTACACAGATTTGGCGGCACATTCAGTATTTTCTTCTCCCCCGTTTCGCGATGATATTCTATGACTGTAAAAGCATGGTTCGTTGTCGTAAGGCGAAGATTTTTCCGGGTAAGATATAAAATTCTGAATTTGGGTCTGTGACGTATTTTACGCGTTTTCTGATTGTCTTCTTCGGCTTTTTTTAAATCCTCTTCCTGGGGAATGCCCATTAAAATACGATCCAGTTCGGAAACCTCCGGATCATTCAGAAACTGCATAACCATACTGCGGACAAATAAATGCCCCAAAAAGCGAAACCCCTTGTTAAAATCTGTTATGGATGTTTTGCTGTCATTAAGTTCCAGCCCCAATGTGTCAAGATATTGCCGCGCTATATCAAGAGCCTGCACAGCCTTGGCGCGGCTTTTGCACAACAGTACAAAATCATCGGAAAAACGCACAGGCCGAATCCCCCGTCGGTGCATGGCCTCATCAAAACCATCCAGATAAATATTGGCCAGAATGGGTGACAGGGGTGATCCTTGTGGCAACCCCCGCCCGTGAACGCCTGCCTGTTCAAGCCAGACCATTATCAATTGTTTAAGGTCTGGACAATCAATATAGCGATCCAGTGTATCAAGCAACCTGTCTTGATCCACCCTGTCAAAATAATCTGTGATATCCGCATCCACAACCCAACAATAACCATTGGTTCGTAACCGTCTAATCGCCATCGCCGCCATACGCACGGACCTTCCCGGGCGATAGGCAAAACTGCTGTCTTCCATTTGGGGGTCTAATATGGGCATCAAATGCTGGGCAACCGCAGTTTGCAGGATACGGTCCCGGACAGAGGGGATCAATAATTTTCTATTTTGCGGTTTGCCATCTGGCCCGGTTTTTTTGGGGATATAACACAGGCGCAGTTTCTTAGGCCGGTATTTTCCACTGCGGGCGGTTTTTTGCAACAAGACAAGCCGCTGGGCCAACCCCACATCAAATTCCTGTATGCTGACCCCGTCCCCACCCGGCGCACCATTATTTTTAGAGACTTTCAACCATGCATTATGTAGGCTGTCCAGGCTGGAAATAGCCAAAAAATCAACTTTTACCATTTGGAAAACCCTAACTATATGTTATTATTGATTATATTGCAATATTGTAAGGAGTCAACATTGAAAATCAGAATAAACATTACATTATATCATGGACTATTTGGAAAAGCGTTGAAATTTATTAGCTTGCATAATAACTTACAGGTGGTAGGATGAATCAGTTTCCCACGACTTGAGTGGACTGAAACATGCCCCATTTGTCTTTGTTGTTTAAGCCAAATTTAGATGAATCAGTTTCCCACGACTTGAGTGGACTGAAACCTCCCCAATATTGGGAAATATATTTAAGAGTTTCGATGAATCAGTTTCCCACGACTTGAGTGGACTGAAACACCAAGGCAGGAAACCAGCCGCTGTCATTAGCGGGATGAATCAGTTTCCCACGACTTGAGTGGACTGAAACACATAAGGAACAAATTGTTCAAACATAAAAGCTGGATGAATCAGTTTCCCACGACTTGAGTGGACTGAAACCTCATTTCGTCTACCCAAGTTGTTTCAGTTTTTGATGAATCAGTTTCCCACGACTTGAGTGGACTGAAACCAAATGTGGCGCAGTCATAGGTTGAGTATAGGATGAATCAGTTTCCCACGACTTGAGTGGACTGAAACCTGACTGTCATTATTGAATCAACAACTGTTTGATCAGATGAATCAGTTTCCCACGACTTGAGTGGACTGAAACGTTAACTTCACCGCGACCTTCATAACCTTCAATACGATGAATCAGTTTCCCACGACTTGAGTGGACTGAAACGCGCAAGAATTTCACGTGCTTTTTCTTCATCTACTGCGATGAATCAGTTTCCCACGACTTGAGTGGACTGAAACAAAGGCATCTTCTACTGTGCTATATGCCATTTCACGATGAATCAGTTTCCCACGACTTGAGTGGACTGAAACAAAAAAAGTGGTTTGTTCACGTCCAATGTAGCAGATGAATCAGTTTCCCACGACTTGAGTGGACTGAAACCAATGAAGTTTTCAAAAAGTATAACTTTTTTTGATTGTACCGTTTAGGAATTTGGTGCAGGTTCAGAGTTGTTATGTGCGGGGAATTATCATGTTCTTAATTTATATTATATTACGGGGGACTTATGACAACATTAAATTATTGGTTGTATGTAGCGGGGGTTAATTTTTCTTCTACACTTTATGATACACAGGATTTAAGCACCATTCGCGGCTCAAGCTATGGCTTGCTAGCTATGCCGATGAAATTATCGGCAAAGCTGGCAGAGTGGGTAAGTAGCCAGCCGGGCTCTGCTGATTATGAAATGATTTTTACTGGGGCCTCAGAGGGGTTATTCAAAATCAGTACGGATATTGAGGCGGATGCACTGAAGACTAAAATCAGGCATTGGCTGGTGGAAGAACGGGCAGAGGGGCATGAACCATACCGTTTTCTTTCCTTTGGTATTGCGCTCTTGCCTTGCGGCGAACAGGCTTTTCATGAAGTTTTTTCCATATTAAAATCTAAAATTCGGCTGGATCAATTGCGTAACCTGACGGTTAATCTTGCGGGGGGTGACAGCTTTGAGTCCGATCAATATTGTCAGGTAGATCGCCTGCGTCCGGCCACCCGGCGGGACCGGGCGGGTAAAGACAGGATGGTATCGGACAGTGTTTTTTTCCGGCGGGAATTTGGCAAGAACGTAAAACAGGCGTTTTATGAAAGGCAATTTGGTGAAGAGATAAAATTACAAGATAATGTATCGGATATAGAGAAAGCCAATAGGGAAACCAAAAGCACATTAATATTAGATAAACTTCGAGCAGATTTGGGTGATGCAGAAGAGAAACTTGCCACTCTTCGGCGAAAGGGAAAGAAAAACAATGCTTTAAAAACCCCAAAAGACAATGTTAAGAAATTAAAAAACCAAATTACAAACTGGGAAGAAAAAAAACAAGGAAATGCGCCATCAAAGGTTGAAAAATATGGCCATGACAACATTTTTTCTTTTGAACCAAATACCAAATTCTCTAATAGCTTTTCAGATATCGTGCATGGTTGCCCGGATGGCATAGCGGATAATTTGAGCAATAAAGTGGCCGTGCTTTATATGGACGGCAACCAATTCAGAAAAAAGATGGGTATTCTCGGAGCAGAGACACCGGACGTTTTTCAGGAGAATAGCCTGAGCTTAAAGCTTTATCAGGTGTGGCTACTGCGGCGGATCGTCAGTCATTTTCTTGAAACCACAGGCTTGTCTTACAAAGACGAGGAAATGAAGGTTGTTCGCCTTGAAACCCTTTTCTGGGGCGGGGATGAAATGATGCTGGTTATGCCGTCATGGGCCGCACTTGATGTTTGCCGGATTATGTTTGAGGAGTTCAAAAACTGGAAACTCATTGATAGTAACGGGAACAAGGATCAATTAACCTATGCGGCGGGATTGGTTATTGCCCATCATAAAGCCCCTATTACCCAACTGAAAAACCTGGCAACCCATATTGCTGATATGGCCAAGGAACTGGACAAGGATCAAGACGGAAACCGGGTGAACCGGAATATTCTGCAATATGAAATATTGGAAAGTGATGATATTCCCGATACGGGCAGTTTTGATGAATATCGGAAATGTAAATATCATCAGGCTTTTAGAGGCCGTCACTTTGCCGATTTATCTTTTGCACTTGAGGGGGATAAAATGGCAAAGATCAATGACATTATCTATAGTTTTAAAACACAAGGCATGGCGCGAAGCCGATTGTATAATATTATTAATAAGGCCTTGTTTCCTGAAGAGGCGGATCAGAAAAACCCGACTAGTAATGATTATATAAGAAAAGAGCTATCCCATTATAAAAAGAATGGTAATGACTTTTGGCAAATGTTGCAGGATAGTGGCCTGGGCCGGGCAAAATATGATGGTAAATTTCAGGAAAACGATGGGTTTATGGCTCTGGTCCATGTGTTGCAATTATGGGATTATATCGACCCGCAAGAATTACGTGCCGAGGCCGAGGGTCAGAGCCATAATAAAGCGGGGGTTTGGATAAATGACTGATCAGATTTTGTCAGATAATATTACAACTTCACACTGGACATTAAGCCTGTCTGTTATCAGTCCCTTTTTGACCCAAGGCTATACAGGGCAATTCGGGGTTGATACGGTTGCTGCGCGTAATTATCAGGGGAATGTCTATATTCCGGGAAGTTTGCTCAAAGGCGTTTTCCGTTCTGTACTCAAGGATTATGATACTGTACCAGAAGAAAATTTGGGTGAGATGCAAGCTTTACGGGATGCTGCCCGTAAAATTCTTCAATGGCTGGGTCAAGGGTCTGATAAGAATAATGCAGAAATTGATACCAACATACCCCATCGTGGTTGTGTCAATTTTTCCGACCTTACAGCGGAAAATGGCGAAAGCGACGCCAGGAATATACTCTATAGGATTGCTATTGATGACTTTACAGGGGCCGTCAAGCAGGGAAGTTTTCAGGTTATTGAATTGCCCTATCCCGTGGGGGAGGCGATTTCATTTGAGGGCATTGTGCGGTTTCAGGGAACAGAAAATGAAGCCGACTTGTTTAAGGAAGCTCTACGCAAAGCCCTGTCCCTTGTCCCAGCCATCGGGGCGTTCAAGTCGGTGGGGTTTGGTCGCATAGATCAGCAGCAGGGAATTAAACTAAGCCCTTTGGGCAAACCGCAAAAATTGCAAGAATCGTCTCCTGTCCGGTCTTTTAATGAAAATGGCTATATTTCTGTACGCATGTCCTTTGACCGGCCCATTGTTATGAGTGCGCAAAGGGTGACAAATAATCTGTTCAAAGGACAAGTAATCTTTCCGGGCAGTGTTCTGAAGGCGGCTTTAGCGGAAAAAATCAATCTGATGGAAGATAAAAGAAAATTTACTGATTTGCTTTCTGCAGTTCGTTTTTCCCATAGCTACCCGGTTAAAAAGGAAAGTGATGACCTGTCCGAAACAGCATTTCTCTTGCCTTTGAGCGTATATGTAACGCAAAAAAATGATACTGAATTTGGTGATTACCTGTTTGATCAGCCAAATCAAAATCACAGGTTGTCAGAGGAATTTGTTTTCCAAAATGACTGGAAAGAGAAAAAATTTACTCAGGCCTCCGAACTTCTGGGATGTGATAAAAGTCCCGGTTTCGAAATGAGGACACGCACTAAAATCAGTCAGGAAACACAGATCGCTTTTGATGATGAAGACGGAGGTCAGCTTTTTTCCTATCAGTCTGTCATTGCTGATAAGCATGACTGGGTCTGTAACTTGTATCTTGACCCCGATGTTGTGTTTCCTGATTCTCTGAAAGCAGAATTTCTGGACATTTTATCCGGCCATATCTTCCAAATAGGAAAGAGCAAGGCCTATTGTGAAATATCTCTTTTTGAACGCTCTCCTGAGGACAATCCGGCCTATCAGACGGGTGATGATATTTTAATAACCCTAAAGACAGATGGATTGTTGCTGAATATAGATGAAGTGCGTAACAGTAAAAATATAGAGACATTGTATAGGGATTATTTCAGCGCATTGGGGCTGGAACTTAAAGATTATATGGCAAGCCAAAAAATGTCCGGGGGATATTTGGCTATGCGATATGGGGAGGAAACACACTATAAGCCTTGGTTGTTGACGGAGAGAGGCTCGGTTTTCCGTGTGAGGATTGAAGAAAAATGCAATCTGATGGCTCTTGTTAATAACGGCTTGCCCGTCGGAGAGAATATGAGCGGAGATTGGCGGAAAAACCCCTATATTCCACAAAATGGTTATGGGGAAATAGTGGTAAATATCAATGAAACACTATTATCAAAATTAAACAGCAAGGGGGTATAAATGTATCATAATCAATTGGTTATTAAGGGGAAAATCATTCTGGAAACCCCGATGCATATTGGCAGCGGCGAAAGTGGTAAGTTTGGTGATGATGAGGGGCAAATTCAATTAATTGTTAAAGACAAGGATGGCCTCCCCTATATTCCAGCTTCAACTCTGAAAGGTGTTTTACGCCAAATTTGTCCAACGGGCCTTCAGGCAGAATTATTCGGCTGCGCTAAAGAAAAAGATAACGGCAATATTGGTGCTATATATTTCTCTAATTGTTTCATAGACAAACGCGATAGCTATGCATCACTGCTGGAGAACCAGCCTCGTTCTTACAAAGACGGGAAGCCTATTTATATTTCTTCCCGAACAAAGATAAATCGCAAGACCGGGGTTGCTGATCAGGGGGATGGTGAAGGGGGAAAGTTATTTAATTTTGAAATGGTACCTGCGGGGGTAGAATTCAATTTTGAGTGGCGGGTTCTGAATGCTACGGAAGCATGTAAAGGAAATATTACTCAATTTCTGAGTCTCATCAGTGACAAGCGTGGATTTAATCTGGGGAATTCCACCTCATCAGGCCATGGTTTGTGTAAAATTCCTGAAGACATGATTGAAATAGGCAGCATTTCCGCATCTGGACAACAAAAACCGGAAGCTTTTAATCGGCTTCCTGCGGATCAAATTGATAATTTATATTATGAAAAATGGACTTGTCATTATGAGTTAAAGCTGGACGGAATTGGTCCTTTTTTATCCATTAATCATGATGTTGAACGGCAAAGTAAATCAAGCGATCCCCAAATTGTACCCATGAAAGACCAATCGGGAAACCCATTGCTTCTTCCTACTTCAGTAAAGGGTGTGTTGCGTAAAAGAGCGGCCTGGATTGATCAGCAAATTTGCCAAGGGAAAAGTGATGACTTTGATAAAAAAAAATCAAATGATTATAATGATTATAAAGCCAAAGATATTACCAAGTTAACCCCAACACAGCGGTTGTTTGGCGTTACCGGCTGGCGGGGATTGTTAGAAATAGAGGCCGTGGAATGCCTTGAAAAAGGTACAGAACTTGACCATACCAGTGTTGCTATTGATCGTTTCACAGGCGGCAGTCTTTGCAATGCGCTATTTAAGACCAGATGTTTTGTCAAGCCGTCCTTTCTAGTCAAACTTAAATTGCGAGAAACTGTTGCAGAGGATGAAGAATTTTCTTTTCCTAACGAAGCTGACAGGAAACTTTTATCGGCCCTGATAGCAGATATGGAAGAAAACGGGCTGCAGCTTGGACATGGCATTTCAAAGGGGTTTGGCTGGTTTGATATAACCATCATTACCGGCGAAAGGGGCACGGGACTGGAAGATTATTTTACCGGGAAAACTATTGAAAGCCCCGTTTGTAGGGATTCTGGTGAAATATCTGATGATGATAAAAATAGAATTATTACACAGATAAAGAACAGTCCTGATAAAGCCCCCTATAATTTTGTTCATATCGAAAATGAAATCGTATCTGCTCCATCAGGGAATGGCGATTGCCATGATATTGATATGCCAGAGGAAGGTCGTGTTAGCGGGGTTCTAGACATGCGCTATATTGTCGAAACGCCATTATTGATTGGCAGCAATATAAAAAGTAATAATGGTCATATTCAGTCTGTTAGGCTGGGTATTAATAAGGACGATTATGCTTTACCAGGCAGCAGCCTAAAAGGCATGATCCGCAGTATCTATGAAATTGCCACATTTTCCGGCATTGGATTCATGAATGAGGACAGCCTTACTTATCGGGACATGTCAGGGGGATCCGAGTATCTTAAAATTATTGATGATGCAAAAAATGATTTTCATGGTGGCTGGCTCAAAAAAGAAAATAAAGAATGGAAAATAACGGAGGCTGATTGGTATCGTATTGATTTGAAAGAACTGGAGAGTAAAACAAATTGCAGCGAGGAATCATGGCGAAAGAAAACTGTAGAAGAAAAATATACCTTGTTGAACTCTAAAATTATAAATGGAACAAAATTAACTGATGATGCTTATTTTCAACTGCTTACTCCAAGAGTGGTAAAGAGAAAATGTAAAAAAAGTGGTAGAACCTATGATGCTGTTCAGAAATTATCCTTTTCAGAAGGTAATCACCCTGCTGCAAAACAGGGAGAAATTATTTGCTCAGGAAAAATACCTAAATTAGGTCACGGCAAGAAATCTAATAAACAAACAGAATCTATTTTCTTCAAAAAAGACGATGCTGAGTCCTATAAGGTAGATCAGAAAGTTATGGACCGGTTTTTTGTTGCTTATGGTGAGCCGGGGACAAATGGAGAAGAACCAGGAGAATATTTGAAATATTGGCTGAAGAAGCATAGTCAATCATTGACAGATAATGATATTCCACCAATTCCTGTATTTTTTAAGGGCACCGGGAACGATATTAAGGAAATCGGCATGACCCGGCTGATGAAGATTGCTTATAAGCACAGTCTGGAAAGTTATCTGCCTTATCCTCAAAATAAAACAAGAGACTTTACCCAATCAGTTTTTGGTTATGTTAACAAAGAGGGTGATTCTAAAGAGGCTAAAACTGAGGCTTTGGCAAGCCGTATTCAATTCGGATGGGCGGTTCTACAAAACAACAAAGATTTGAATGATACAAAACAATGTACCACGGTGGCTATGTCTCCTCGCCCCACCTTCTGGCCCTATTATTTGAAACACAAGACCAGATCAACCAAAAGGAAACCGGCCCAATGTGATTATAATTCATCGCCTGGTCAAATAACACTGGCGGGTCGAAAACGTTATCCTATTCATGGGAAAGCTAAAGAACTGCCTTCGTCTCTTTCAGAGAATGTTACAAGTAAGCTTGAATTTATTCGGACACAACAGGATAAGCCGTTACGTTTTGAGGGACAGATCAGATTTCATAATCTTCATCCGGTTGAATTTGGCGCTTTGATATGGGCTATTACTTTGGGCCGATCACCTCATCTCCGTCATAGTCTCGGACATTCCAAAGCTTATGGTTATGGTCAGCTAAAGGCTGATATCTTATCGGCCAAACTTTCATCGTCCAAATCTACCGATCTTCAAGATGCCACGCTCGATAGTTATGTAGATAAATTTGAACACTATATGGAAGAAAATACCGGCGATAACTGGCGACAGAGTGAATCCATACAATCCCTATTGAATATGACTAATCCCGATATTGGCAAGGAAATAAGCAATGAATTAACATATTTAAAAGACCATAATGAATATGGTGCGGTTAAGGCAAAGAGTCAGGGCCGGGGTCTGCCAGAATTTGTCTGAATTAATTGAAATACAAAAAAAACCATCCGGGCAAGAGGTACGGGACAGATTAAGCCATCCTGTTCAAACGGGGAATATCCAACAGTTGGCAGAGTGCTGGGAAGTTACAGACATAAGTATATTGGTGAATAAAAAAATCAATATATCTGAGTTGTCTACGCTTCCGGCACGTATTCGCGGAGGCTGGGGGGAAAAGCTTACCTGTTTTGCTTCAAATTCTGCCCGAGAAAATGGATTATGCAATTGGAATTCTGCGAGTGCTCTGTCTATTCTTTTTAGTGAAAATGGAACCATGGATAAAGGTTTGCAAATTCCTCGTCCTTATGTGGTTGAGATATTTCCTTTTGTGGAAACAGAACAAATATTAATTAACCTGCGACTTTTTGGTTTTGCTGGAATATGGGCAGGAGAAGCAAGTGCCGCCATGCGGTACCTTTTACAGGATGGATTGGAATGGTCGGCGGGAAAAGATAGAGAGAAAGCAGAAATAATTGACATGTCAATTATTCGACATGGTGCGGAAACTTTACCAGATAAGGAGCAAAAAAGAATTATGAATTCTGCTTTCCTGAAGTTTATTACCCCCCTATCCCTTCGGCG